>Ga0233450_10001228_pt1 | contig 27339 bp, 25 predicted proteins | sample 011ome_30_FD_189956 | JGI IMG/M metagenome (GOLD analysis project Ga0233450, IMG submission 189956) | Coastal salt marsh microbial communities from the Groves Creek Marsh, Skidaway Island, Georgia - 011501CT (spades assembly) | ecosystem: Environmental > Aquatic > Marine > Intertidal zone >... | reverse complement strand
TAGTAAGCTTTCCTGTCTTTGAGTTCCTTTTGAACCTCTAGCCATATATAGTAGTTGTGGTTTGTGTTGTTTAGTCGCCCGCCATAATAACGAGCTCTTTGAGCTTCATCAGCTTATTACATTTCTCATACTCTTCTTGAGTCTCGAAGTATTCAACCATTAGGTCAATAAATTTACTACGCTGACCGATACCGTGAGGTATTTCGATCAACCTATCATTATCTTTGAATACGATGAAGCGGTTTACCGTTTTAGTAAAGTTTCTCGTGATTTGGTAGTAAGAAGCCCTCATCAGACTATCTCTGTCCGAGTTTGATACAAATCCGCTCATTGTAGTTGTTTCTGTCTTTTTCATAGTCTATCTGATCATTCGTGATCAGGTATGTTTATGTCTATGTTATATATTCGACAGTTGGACCTACTGTATCAAATGTGGTTAAAAATATTTTAATATTATCTGATTAACCGTTGTCCCTGAATTTGTGTTGGACATACTTTGCTTTCGCAATTTTCTTGCGTTTTACTTGTGAATTCTTTTCGAAGTACCTATTGTCTCTTAAGTCTTTTAATTGCTTTGTTTTGATGACTTTAGACTTGTACTGCTTAAGGGCTTTCTCGATACCGCCCTTCTTATTAACTTTTACGATAATCATTTATTCTTGAATTGCTTTTTTGATTCTGAGTAGTTCTGCGCATTTTTCATAATCTTCTTTGTCTTCAAAATGTTTAATCATTTTTGAAATGACTTTAAGCTTATGATTGTCATCTGCTTCAGAAAGAATGACATATGTTGGATTATTTAGTACGGCTTCATAAATGATATTATACGTCGTATCGACGTCAGTTAGGCCATTGATGATTGCGCTGAATCCCCAATTAGGTCTACTTGATTCTATAAATCCGCCAAAGAATAAATTATCCATGTTCTTTTATTTGTTCTACGAGACTTATTTGTTGTTCGTTTAATTCAGGGTAAGTTGGGTTTACTCTGCATAACAAATCTCCTCTCGTATCTGTATTATATATCGGATATCCTTTGCCTTTTATTCTCAAAGTTTTACCCGGTATTGTTCCCTTTGGTATATTTATACTAATTAGTCCATCTGGTGTCCAGGCATTAATCTTAGTCCCTGTTATTATATCCCACCATGGAATAGAATGTTCAATCCATATGTCATTACCTTGCAAAATAAACCTACCATCTGTCATTACTTGAACGTGAACCATCACATCTCCATTTGGCAGATTTGAATTATATGGGTGAGGTCCTCCTTTTCCTTTTAATCTAAACTTCTGGCCAGTTTTTAGACCAGGTTTAAATTCAACTGAAATGTTTTGACCGTTGAGCGAGAATTCTTTACGAGTACCTTTAAATGCCTCTTCAAATGAGATATGCATATCTACTCGATAGTCTGGTCCTTTTTGAGCCTGTTGCTGTCTAAACTGACCACCAAAAAACTGGTCAAAAATATCAGACATTGAATGGTTTTGACCTGCGCCTCTCGCAAACTGACTAAAGAAATCATGCCCTCCCTGCTGAGCATCGTATTGCTGTCGCTTTTGCTCATTACCTAAAATATCGTAAGCTGCTGCAATTTCTTTAAAACGAGTATCGTCTCCTCCGTTAACGTCAGGATGATGCTCCTTACTCAGTTTACGGTAAGCTTTTTTAATCTCGTCTTGTGTTGCAGTTTGCTCAACACCCAGTGTCTGATAGTAACTCAATGTTAATCTTGGTTAGGTGATGTCTTAATAATCTGGTCTGGGTCTGCTTTGACCTTTTCTAGAAGATCTGCTTTAAGATTCTTTTCTTCTAGTTTTTCAAGCTTAATACGTCTCTTTTCGCGAACTGATTCTAATGTGTTCGACTTTTCTAGAGCGTCAGCAATTCTGGTAAGTTGCTTTACTAATTCTTTAGCTGTTTTCTCTTCCATATCTGTTCTTTATAAGCATAGACTTTCCATTCTGGTAATCTTGATACGGCAATGACTGATCCTTTTCACCTTGATGTGGTCCATTTACCATTATAGTATCTTTATATGGATTTGTTTCGCCGATCTTGTCACGTAACCAATCATCAAGGTCTCTTACTGAACCTTGAAAATGACGAATCTTTATCATTCTTTCGTCTTCGTCTTTCAGATCAGCTCTGAATTCTTCAAATAGTTTTACGTGCTTCATATTCTATATATCAAAAAAAGAGGACCCACTTGGGATCCTCTTCGACGGGGGCCATGAGGGCTAGATAGCACCCTCATACTATTTATCTTAGGCCACTTGAACCTCTTTTATTTGTTGTATTGTATCAAATACAACTTTACACTTTTCGTACTCTTCAAGATTCTCGTAATGTTCGAGCATAATATTAAGAGTGTTGTCAAGATTTTTAAGTTCATTAGTGTCCATATTGCGAAGATGCCAGTCACTAATGCCGTTCTCTTTAATCTTTTCAAAGTTAGTTTCAATTGCGTTAATCATTAAACGCTCTTGCCATTCTTCAAGCTTTGAGTTAAACTCCTCATTGCTTTCTTCTAGGAAATCATCAAATGCACTCATAATTGTTCTATTAATTTTTCGTATTGATAAGCCTCATCCATGGTAATAAAGTCTTCACGTTCGTAAGCTCTACCATCAGATGTGAAATAGATCGGGATAATTCCATCCTGTACCTCTTCAATTGCATAGTTTTCAACTGCTACAATTCTTACGATTTCTTTGCCGTTCATCGGAACGATCCAATCTCCAACGTTCATAGTTTATTTATTGTTGTTTAACTATACAAATATAATAAAAAAAGCCGACATAAAAAAATGCCGGCTCAATTATTTTCAACTTTTTTACAGGATAGAGATTTTCTTAGCCTCTTTACTCTTGCCGAATGAGAGTGAAAGTACTCCGTTCTCCATCTTTGCTTCAACCTGTTCTGGGTCAACGCTGTTTGGTAACTCATATCTTTTGTTGAACGAGTATCTCCATTTGGTTTCTTCTGATTCTTCAACTTCAGCAGAGATTGTCAAAATTCTGCCCTCTACTTCAACGTTGATGTCCTCTTTCGAAAATCCAGGTAGAGCCATCTCGTAGGTCTTACCGTTAACCGTTGTTAGGTTTCTTTTAGTTGTTGCTGGAAAAGCGTTGTCAAATAAATCAAAAATGTCGTTGTAAAACATGTATTTATAATTTTTTTAGTTTAACATATTTGTCCACATCGGACATATACTATAGCTAAAAAAGTGTGCCAGTTTCACGAAAGTGACATATTTACATATTTTAACAGGACTAAAAGACAAACTGTCATTTTATCTAATCAACATATGACTAAATGTCATTAAAAAGGAACCTCAACAATAATTGGCAGATTAGAAATCTTTAGCATAATATTTGCGGTTGCCTCGATATCCATCTCACAGTATTCCTTGATTCTTTCTAGGTTACCACCTTCCCAATAGACTTGAGATACCATACTACCCTCTAAATCCTGCTTTGGACTTGGAATTCCTAAAATCTCAGAGATTAGACCAAGCTTAGCACTATTCCATCCTCCGAATTTCCAAACATCTTGTGTGTCGAGTAGACAGTTTTCCCAAGGCTTTTGCTTATGTAGATGGAATGCTTTTGGTACTGGAAGTCCGTGAACGAGCGACCTTTTAATAATGTATGGTAAATCAAAGCCCTTGATATTATGGCCTACCCATAGCATTTGAGGATATTTAGACATGATTTTACGAGCAGTATCATTAAACTCTTCAAGTAAAACCTTTTCGTCGTCGTTATAAAAAGACTTCGCACCAAATGAAACAGGGTCTCCCATCTCATCAAACTTGATTTGACCAATTGAGATACAAACAATCTTGCCCCATTCTGGATAAAGTGCTGCCATTCTTGGGTACATCTCAGACGGTTCAGTAATGTCTGCTAAGTTCTCTGGTTCACTTGACTTCAGTTGATTGTGTTTCAATTGCCAATACTGATCAAGTGATGGGTTTTCATCGATTACATCCTGGTAGGTTGCCTTTCCTGTAGTGGTCTCAATATCAATAAAGACCATTTGTTTTAATTCACTAACTTCGTACATATCCTTATAAACTTAAAAAGCGCCTAACCTAAGTTAGACGCTTATTATATGAAGAGTATTCTATTAGTTTCTTTTCTTCAATAGGAATTTCCATACAATTCCAAATAGTGTGTTTGCTTTAAACTTCTTTCCTTTATAGTTTAATAGGAAGTTCTTTCTTTCTTTTTTCATAATTTATCTTGTTTCGTCCCAGCCACGGTTAAAACGAAGATTTGAGTAAGAATCATATGGTAGTGAAATCATGATGTAGCCTCCAGTTACCGAATATGGCGTATCATGATGATTGAGCCAGTATGGAGGTGCCTCATCTATTCTGCCGTTTAAAAAGTCAAATAATTCATCAACTTGCATGTGGTGAATCCACACGTTAACATACATACATTTCATGTCAGGATGTCCCATATTCTTTATTTTTTAATCTCAAATCGTTCTGGATCTAACTCTAGCGTTCGATTGTTCAAGTAATCAGAATACTCTTGTAGTTTCTGCATGTCCTTTTCTTGAACCTCTCTGCCGTAAAAATCCTTAAATACTAACTTATAAGCCTGGACAGTAGAATCGAAAGGAACTCCAGGTTGTGAGTTACTCTCAATTACATATACTTTACCATCCTGGTCCTCCATTAAATCAAAGCAAATGTAGGGTAAATCAAACTTGCCTGATAGTCTAACTGCTGTTTCTTTTAGATTATCTGGTAGCTTCTCAACTGGGTGTTTAATGTACTTAAACTCCATTTGTTCTTTACCATCGCCGTCCCCGCTCTTTGCCTTGTCGTTCATTGGATTACGCTCCATCCAGAACCATGGTTCTCCTTTAAATAAGAACATTCTGTGTTCGCTCTTCTTATCAATGAACTGAGAGTATACATCAAAGTTAGAGTGGTCTGCCTTTTCAAAAGATTCAGCATCTTTGAAGATTTGAATTCCAATTCCACTGTGGCCCTCTTTTGGTTTCGCGATAATTGGGAAGCCCATCTTAATTGCATCTTCTTTAGAGTAACAGGTTTCAGGTACGCTGTCATCTCCTTCTAGAATCTTATGGAACTTTTCTTTTGAGCCAGATTGTTTAATGTATTTTGGGTGATTATAAACATTCTCACTCTTAATTAGACCCTCATCTAATAACTTTTCAGTTACTCCAGAGTTATAGTTTAGGACTGGAAAGGCCGGGTTTATTTCCAAGTCCTTGTAATTTTCAAGATTAATCTGAATAAAGAATTTGCTACCAGCAAACCCTTTATTTGTTAGCCATCTCTGGCCACTCTTTGGGTCAACGCATAAATAAACCTTATGAAGATCAGTATCTCCATTAGCCTCATTTATAAACTGGTCAAATGTCTTTATTCTATTCATAATCTATATATCACAGAGTACCGCCTTCATGTTTGCGCATAAAAGATACCGTGATGTATCTTTTACCAGCTGTAATTGGACGGGCTCCGTGAAGATGTGTTATTAATCCAGGGTGTAGTGTTGCTGTACCTACTCGTTTTGGATTAGATAGTACTTTATATTTAGGGAACCAGGTACCACCACCATCAAACTCATCATTTAGTTTTACAACCATTGTAATGTTACTAAAATCATGGTGAAGTGAAAGGTGAGATTGACGATCCATTGTATAACGAGCTAGGAAGTTCTCACTGTACATATCATCGTATCCAGGTCCTTCTAGTTCCCAAAGGTGAATACAAAGTGGATAGACAATTTCACGAAGTACTCGACTGTAAATGTCATTTAGTCCAATATCTTGTAACAGTACATCGTTAGTTGGATATGCATTATGTCTATCAATTGTCCAATTATCCTTTGCTTCTGAAAGGGCTACTGCCTCGTCACAGAACTTTTGGGTAAATAGGGGAAACTCAAAGATGTTCGTGTCTCTATGCTCATCGACAATTAGGTCCCATTGATGTCTTCTAATAGTTGGGTCAACATATTTGTCTAGCCAAGCCTCCCAGTTAGAATCATCTAAGATTTCAAAGTAGGGTTCATTCATTTCTTCTTCATTATAATTTATATGTCCAATTGATGTATTATTGGCATTTGATGTCTGTGTAATCCAGTCAGTCTCTGTTGAGATTGCCAACATTGATCTACTAAAGATAGAATTAATATCCTCTCTACGATGACCCATATAAAGTGCTGGAATATACTCATCGACTGGAATAATATTAGTTTGTAAGTTACCATCTACCAGTTTTTGAGCTCCTTCTCTAGTTATCATATATGCATGTGCATTGTATGAATTTCCAGGTTTGACCAGGTTTGGTGTAATCTTTTCTTGAACTTCATCTTCGAATACAAATCTACCCAAATAACAAAGGTCCCAATTTGCATATTGATGTCCTATTAATTCTTGATCCGTAAGCTCATTTAATGATCGCTCAACCTTGAAGTCCTCTTCTAAAATAAGAACTCTTTGGTGTCCCTCTTCGATAGTTTGGTTCCATACATTAATATGACTAATGGCACATCCAACCTCTCCTGGTTTTACTGGTTCTCTCCACCATTCGTTCCATCCATCTGGAATTGCCCAGCCATCATATACATTATAACCTTCTGGTAATGGAGTGTTGTGACCATCAAATCCATTTACAATTTCATATGGAATACCGCTAATTCCTAAATCTCTTAGGCGATTAACGATATCATCAATCCTTTCTTGAGTAGGATTAAGAGCAATAACATATATTTTGTCTATTTGCATATCTCTTCAATTAGATTTTTCCAATCATATGACCTAGAATTCCAAGTTTGTCTCTTAATCCAGTCTCTATTAGATTCGAGAGCCTTTTCTTTTAGGCCAATACTCATGTTTGTTAGTATTTGTATGGCGATATTCCACTTTTGTTTATTATCTTCTAAAATAATACCGGAATTTACCGTCTCATTAAGCGCTGCGGTATTAGTCGTAATTGGGAAAACTCCAGCCTTTTGCATTTCAAGGGCAGTTATACAATATGTCTCTTCATATGAAGTTAAGTACATCCAGTATTCTGCCTCTCCCATTGCTCTATGAAGCTCATGCTGGGAAACTGAACCCATAAACTCAACATCAACTAATTCATGTCCAGTCCAATCTTCTCGTTTTGCAATTTGGTACCCTGGAGAATAAATATGTAGTGACGCTTCTGGTAGCCTATTCTTAATAATTGGCCAATATGTTAACAATTCAGTTAATCCTCGTTCAGGTGCAGAGCTCCAAATGAATCTGTTCTTTACCTTTTGAGGTTCTCCAATAAATGAAGTTGGATCAATTCCATTGCCAATAATATGGAACCTTTCAGGATCGAGAGAATACTTCTGAGACCATTGTTTTTTATGCCAATTAGTTAAGCATACAAATCCATCAATGTCACCAGGTGTAAGCAGTGATTCTGGATCAGCAATCTCATTACCAGCATACCATGGATGAAAATCAGTATTGTGGATCCAAAATAACTTTTTAGCATTATAGTCTTCAAACTCAAGGGTAAAATGTAAATAACTAACACCAACAATAACGTCAAACCCGTCAAAGTATTTTTCATGTAATCTATTAGTTGGAAGCCATTCAACACCATTCCATACTCCCTCTTCAACGTCACCTGAAACAACTACTTTCCAGCCAAAGTGAGAGAGTCGCTCAGCTACCTGAACGACTGCAATTTCAGAACCACCAAGTCCTTTCATATTGTAAGGACTCCATGGATCTTTAAAATAGCCTGTATAGAACAGTACTTTCATTTACTTATAGTGTTGTCCACCGACCCAAAGTACAAATGATCTGCGAGTTCCTTTAGTAACCTTAGTAACTCTGTGCATCATGTAACTTGGGAAAATGAATACTACTCCAGCTCCTCGCTGTGCGACTTGAAAGGATTGCCCACCTTGCCACATTTCAAGATCTCCACCTTCGTATTCTTCTGGTTCAGAAAGTTGAACTGTTAGAGAAACCTTACGAAGTGAAGCGTCTCCAGGGCCAATGTCTTGGTGCCATGTGTAATGACCTTCATCATCAGCATGGTATTCAGTATATTGAATCTGCTCTTCTGCTGAAATAAGATCAAAATTCCATAGAGACTTGTTTGCTGTTTTGGCCATACTCATCAGCTTTTCATAAAGCCATGACCATTCATCATTCATTGGAATCCATTTAATCTTAGAACTGCGAACCTCTTTCGGTGCCTCTTCAGAACCGATAATTGTCGCATCTTGAAATGGAACATTTGCTAGATTATCATAAATCTTGTCTAGCTCTTCTTTACTAAATCCCTCTTTGTACCAGTAATAATTCTGGGGGTCATTTAGTGGTTGTTCAAATTTAAACATATAATATTGCTTTAGATATTATATGTATCTAGGATAGTTTGTTTCCACACAAAAGAAAAGGGCCCATCGGGCCCTTTCTCAATATCAAAAAAAATAGTTAAATTATGATTTTACTATTCTTGAAAAAATCCTATAATCACCATTCACTAAAGTATCGATATGCGATAGAGCATCCTCATATGAACTAAATTCTTTAGCATCAACATCTTTAGTAAATTGCTTGTTTTCTCCAGAATTCATAACTACAAAACCAGTAGCTAAATCTTCGATGTAATAATTAACTGTTGTCATAATCGTTAGTAGTTATTTTTTATGCAATTCTTGTAATTGTAACCGTTCCTGGTACACCATTAATATTTACCATTTGCCATGGACCTCCACCATTAAGCTGTACTGTTTGGAACCAAAACTCCTGACCCATTGTAAGATCTACAGTTGTAGTTGCAGATACTGTGGAGAATTGACCATACGTACTATATCTGTAATACTGGATGTTTTGAGATCCTGGTACTGGAGAGCTTTCTCCTCCAAATGAACCTTCTCTCATTTCAGCGCCAAAACAGCTTCTATTAGTATAATCACTTCTAAATGTAAACGCGTAAGAAATTAGATATGTTCCTGTAGTTTGTACAACAAATGCGTATTGTTGTGCAAATGGATCCGGGTGGTAAGTTATTCCTGGGTTTGCAGATCCTGCAATAGGACCAGTCGTCGTTATTTCAATGTTCTCTCCACCTCCACTATAAGGTACATTATTAACTGGGTATGTTAAAGAACCATATACGCTTCCCGTAGGACCTGCAGGACCTGTACTACCTTTAGGACCAGTAGGACCAGTAGAACCTTTAGGACCAGTTGCACCTTGAGCACCTTGAGCACCTTGTGGGCCGGTTGGACCTCCAGGACCTGTACTACCTTTAGGACCAGTACCACCTTGAGCACCTTGAGCTCCTTGATCTCCATATACTCTACCTAAGTTTAGTGGGCCAAATGCTTCACCTTCAATTACAAGTTCAGTACCTTCAAGTCTTGCGTCTATGATTGAAGCACCTTGAGCACCTTGAGCACCAGCGGCTCCTCTATCTCCTTTATGTCCTTTAACGCCTTGAGGACCTTGACCTCCTCCAGGACCAGTTGGACCTCCAGGACCGGTAGCTCCTTGAGCTCCTTGAGCTCCTTGAGCTCCTTGAGCACCTGTACTACCTTTAGGACCCTGGCCACCGGTATTACCTTTGTGTCCTTTAACACCTTGAGGACCTTGACCTCCTCCAGGACCAGTTGGGCCTCCAGGACCGGTAGCTCCTTGAGCACCTTGAGCTCCAGTACTACCTTTAGGACCCTGTGGACCTTGAGCACCATTAGAACCATTAGAACCAGCTGCTCCTCTATCTCCTTTGTGTCCTTTAACACCCTGCGCTCCTTGAGCACCAGTTGGACCTCCAGGACCTGTATTACCGGTATTACCTTTAGGACCGGTAGCTCCTGTATCTCCTTTGTGTCCTTTAACACCTTGCGCTCCTTGAGCACCTTGTGGACCGGCTGGACCTCCAGGACCGGTATTACCAGTATTACCTTTAGGACCTATACTTCCCTTAACACCTTGAGCACCTTGGGCTCCTTGAGCACCTTGTGGACCGGTTGGACCTCCAGGACCGGTATTACCAGTATTACCTTTAGGACCTATACTTCCTTTAACACCTTGAGCACCTTGAGCACCTTGAGCACCTTGAGCACCTGTAGCTCCACCGCCACCAGTGTTACCTTTAGTACCTTGTGGACCTTGGGCTCCTTGAGCTCCTTGAGCTCCTTGGGCGCCTTGAGCACCTCTTGCGCCTTGAGCGCCTTGAGGTCCTTGTGGACCTTGAGCACCTTGAGCACCAATAAATTCTGGGTGGTTAGCGGTATTAAAGTTACCTGTGTGTAGGGCTTCGTTACCCCCAATTGTTGTTCCCTGTTTTAAATCAGCCATTTCTTAGTTTAAATTTTGATTTAATGTAACATAACACATATCGGCAGTACAACCGCTTCCAGTGTTTCCGCATGTTTGACATGTTGTTTGTTCGTTACTCATCTTTATTATATATTATTGTTCTATTATGTTCCATGTGAAGCCATTTTCACCTTTAAAGTTTAATGGGTCGACTTCAATAATCATTGGTAGTGCCCACCATGTTTTATGATGAATTGCTGTGTTGTAGTAATCAAGCCATCTTAGATACATTTGTTGGTCTCCTTGATTAAATCTACCAGTTTTAATATTACCTCCATTGCTCCATCTAGAGCCTGCTGTTTTTTGATTATTATCAGCACTTGCATTTTCATAGTTACCGGCCCAATTACACCAGTACTTATTATGGAAATCTAGTCCTTCTTCATCAGTCATCCAATGTGGAAGCATCCAACCTGACCAAAGAGTCCATTGATTCTTTTCAATATTATTGTACTGTGGGTACATAAAGTATGGATTAGTAGTAGAATAAGTATCATATGCCCTTCTAGTACTTGTACCATCTGTTCCAGTGGTATGACATCCAAAATAGTTATAACCATCTCCTTTTTCATGACAGTATTGCCAGATTAGACCAAGGTACATTTTATTAGGGTCAATACTAACCCATGGAATGCTATTTGCTCTATTTGAATCTCCAGTACCAAAGTTTTTACCTTCATGGATAGAATACTCATTTCTATTTGTTAATTCTCTATTAAACCACTGTACATTATTAGTATCAAATCCACTACCATATCTTGAATCTCCTAGATTAGGTCTTCCAGTCAAGTTACGGCTTGAATTCCATACTTCCCAATAAGTATCAGGGTCAGTTAAATTGAAAGGTCCTGGTGACTCATGTACCTCTCTTGCATTTAGATTATTGAAAGTCAGAGAAGGTGTTCTAGATTGAAGCGGGTTAAACCCTACTTTTTGCACTTGGATATTTCTAGCATATGAAGTACCAGTGTCGTTTGAGTTTGGCATATGATACATTGAAACTCCTAAAGCAGCAGCTCCTGCTGTTTTCTGAAAATATCTTTCAATCTGTGTCCATTCCGTATAGTAATATGTACCATTTGAAGAAGCCGTCCAATCAGTTTCATATAGATATGCTGCTACTCCACCGCCGCTTTCTTTTCTAGCAAGGTCAATCTTAACCTCTGCTGTCATTCTAATCCATTCTCCGGTTTTAACGTTTCTCCAATCGTTTGCATTCCAATCAAATCCATATCCTGCAAATCCATAACCACTAGTAATAGAATACTCATTCATTCTACCGCCTTCAGCAAGATCAGGACCGTAACCTTCAGCACCAATCGTTGAAAAGTCTTCTGGGACTGCGATTGAACAATATGCTGGAGCTGTTCCACTAACATTAGTGTGGATTACCTCTTTTAAGATACCAAGTGAACTACATCCAATCATAGCAACCGGAGTTCTATGGTAAGGACCTAAGTTCCATGGACTTGAACCTTTATATTTTCTTGACCAGTGATATGCTCTTGCAGTTTCCATCGCTGCAAGAAGGTTACCATTAGAATTGGTAGCGTCAAATGAAGCAATTGCATAAACAACATCTCCAAAATCGCCATTATGTACTTGATTTAATAGATTTGCAAGTGCAGTTCTTCTAGCATCATCACCATATGTATCGAATGATTCGGTGTGAACTGGTGACATTGAACCGGCATCAAATATAATTATAGTAAGTCCTCTTGCATTCACAGTATATGTAGTCTGTGTGTTAGAACCAAATGTATTATACTTAATGTAACCTGCTCCTGTATCTGTAGCATTATAACTGGTCCCGTAAACTTCAATCAGAGCCGGAGCTACTGCTCCGGACTCTGTTATGTTTGAAACCGTTAAATCTCTATATCTATTTAATTCCATCTAATGATAGGTCTTTTCTTTTATATTATACTGTAAATCTCATTACTGAACCATCGTATGTTACAGCAGAACCATTAACTCCAAGTGATTGAACATTTACTACATTCATATTTGAAGTCGATGCGAAATTACCGTAGTACGCTGTATTATTTCTATCGTAGAAAATATCAGCTCTTGCGTCGTTCATATCTACTCTATTCATTCTAGAAGTAGATGCAAAGTTACCGTAATAGCCAGTGTTATTTCTATCGTAGAAGATATCTGCTCTTACATCATTTAGATATGAAGTAGATGCAGGGTCTAAATAGAATCCAGTATTATTTCTGTCATAGTATCTATCTGCATAAACACTAGGTACATTAATTAAGTTTTTAATTTGTACTCTACCATCAGTTGTCAGCGACATTGCACCGTCACTAGCAGCCATCGACTCATGTCTCCATAACCATCCTCTATCGGAATCGTTATTCATTTGGAAAGTCATTGCATAGTCATTCAAGTAACCATACGTTTGAGCTGAAGACATACCAATTGCATAGGTCGTAGAAGTGTCCCATAGTCTAAACTTAGCGTAACTATCTCCAGAGTTTACATAGTGGTAAGCGCCTCCATTTGGACCGTAAGGACCTGTAGCACCTTGAGCACCTTGAGCACCTTGCGCGCCTTGAGCACCTTGTGGACCGGTTGGACCTCCAGGACCGGTATTACCGGTATTACCTTTAGGACCTATACTTCCTTTAACACCTTGAGCACCTTGAGCACCTTGAGCACCTTGTGGACCAGTTGGACCTCCAGGACCGGTATTACCGGTATTACCTTTAGGACCTATACTTCCCTTAACACCTTGAGCACCTTGAGCACCTTGAGCACCTTGGGCTCCTTGAGCACCTGTAGCTCCACCGCCACCAGTGTTACCTTTAGTACCTTGTGGACCGGTTGGACCTTGAGCACCTTGAGCACCTGTTGCTCCAGTGTTTCCTTTGTGTCCTTTAACACCTTGAGCACCTTGAGCTCCTTGTGGACCAGTAGGACCAGTTGGTCCTTGAGCACCTTGAGCTCCTGTAGCGCCAGTGTTTCCTTTATGTCCTTTAACACCTTGAGGACCCTGAGGGCCTTGAGCACCTTGAGCTCCTTGTGGACCAGTAGGACCCTGTGCACCTTGAGCACCTGTTGCTCCAGTGTTTCCTTTATGTCCTTTAACGCCTTGAGGACCTTGTGGGCCTTGAGCACCTTGAGCTCCTTGTGGACCGGTAGGACCTTGCGCTCCTTGAGCACCAGTATTACCTTTAGCACCGTCATTACCTGAAGTACCAGCAATACCATCTACACCTGCAGCTCCTTGAGCACCTTGAGGACCCTGTGGACCTTGGGCACCTTGGGCTCCAGTGTTACCTTTTGTACCTTGAGGACCTTGAGCACCTTGAGCTCCTTGTGGACCAGTAGGACCTTGCGCTCCTTGAGCACCTGTAGCTCCAGTGTTTCCTTTATGGCCCTTAGTACCTTGTGGACCTTGTGGGCCTTGAGCACCCTGTGGACCAGTTGGACCTTGCGCTCCTTGAGCACCTGTAGCTCCAGTATTACCTTTAACACCTTGAGGACCTTGAGCACCTTGGGCTCCAGTATTACCTTTAACACCTTGAGGACCTTGTGCGCCTTGAGCACCTGTAGCTCCAGTGTTACCTTTTGTACCTTGAGGGCCTTGTGCACCTTGAGCACCTTGATTTCCATATACTCTACCCACTGGTAAGTCTCCGAAAGCTTCACCAACGATAATTAGGTCTGTTCCTTCAAGTCTTGCGTCTATAATTGCAGCACCCTGAGCACCTTGAGCACCTGTAGCTCCTCTATCTCCTTTGTGACCTTTAACACCTTGTGGACCTTGAGGACCCTGAGCTCCTTGAGCACCTGTAGCTCCAGTATTACCTTTAACACCTTGAGGACCTTGTGCACCTTGAGCACCTGTAGCTCCAGTATTACCTTTAACACCTTGAGGACCTTGAGCACCTTGAGCTCCTTGATTACCAGTATTACCCTTAACGCCTTGAGGACCTTGAGCACCTTGTGCTCCAGTATTACCCTTAACACCTGAAGTACCACTTGCACCATCTACACCAGCGTCACCTTTAATACCTTGTGGACCTTGAGCTCCTTGTGGACCTTGAGCTCCTTGTGGACCTTGAGCACCAGTGTTACCTTTTGTACCTTGAGGACCCTGAGCTCCTTGAGCACCTGTAGCTCCAGTATTACCTTTAACACCTTGAGGACCTTGAGCTCCTTGAGCACCTGTAGCTCCTCTATCTCCTTTAACTCCCTGAGCGCCTTGAGCACCTTGAGCTCCAGTATTACCTTTAAGACCGCTATTAGGACCAATCCATTGACCAGAAGCATTCATAACTGCGGTTGAACCAACAACTACATTACCATCAGGACGAAGAATAACGTCTTGATCTGCGTGGATTTCTAAATCTTCTGGAGAATCAGTGTTTGCTGCAATATAAGTATTTACAGTATCTCCACCGAATGCAATTTTATCTTGATTACTTAAGATAATAGAACCATCCATAATAAGGCTACCATTAACTCTAGTCTTACCTAATTGAAGTCCTAATGTTGCATTTGAACCAGAAATTGAGTTAGCTGAGTTAACCGTAACATCACTGTTGAATACTGTACCTCCAGCTGCGGTGAACTGAATACCACCGTCTTGAGAAACGATTTGTAGAATACCAGTTCCAGAAGTTTTAATTGCTAGATTTTGTCCGGCACTTGTTGTAATGTTAATAGTATCTGAATCGTCGTGGATTACCTTCTTATCGTTAACGTAAAGTGAATTTGCACCAACGAAAACTTCATCAGCTCTAATTTCAGATGCACCTGTTACTTCATTAAAGGTAACGATGTCATATAGATTTCCTAATGAATCACTAAATCTAACCCTTGGTGGAAGTATTACGTTATCTGCATCTTTACCAAGCTGTCCTTCGATGAATCTGTGAATGTCCTGGATTTCTGCCTCTACTGCTGATAAACCATCAATTAAGTCATCGACGATAGGACCAAGCTTATTTAGCTTAGTGTACTCTTCATCGGCTGCATATTCTGCTGGTTTATTAACACCCTTAAACGTATCATCCTTATATTTACTCTTTAGCGAGTCAATATCTTTAGATGCAAGTCTAAGATTGCCTACAAGTGATGCAAAATCTTTAAGAGATATTCTTGCCATTTATATTGTTCTTATTTTTGTTCTAATTGTTTTACTCTATCTTTAAGCTCTTTAATAGCCTCTACTAGTACTGGTACAAATCTACCATAGTCAAGAGAGAATGGAGCACCTTCTTCATCGTAGATTACGAATCTTGAATCCCATTGGTCAACTTCTTCAGCAATAAAACCAACCTGTACTCTATCGCTATCTTTACCAGTATATGATACTGGTCTGACATTATCGAAGAATCCTTCTAGATCAACTTCTAAATTTTGTATATTGTCCTTAAATCTAAGAGAAGATCCTTGGAATCCAATACCTCCATTTACTTGATCCCATACCATAGGAACTGGAGCGCCCATAATACCATCTGGTACCATACCATTTCCATTAGCAACCATTGCTGCTTGACCGTACGTACCGCTGTTTCCATAGAATGTCCATGCTCCACCAGTAGTTGAAGATAGAGCTTCCCATTTTTCTGAAATAGTCCAATTTGCTTGAGCAACTGCAGCGTTCCAATATTGAGTACTACTATCATATGTAATTGTAGATTCAGCATTTGCACTATTACTATTGATCGCGGTCAAGATTCTGTTATTTGAAGCGTTTGTAATAGATGAGAATCCTGGACCAGTAGCACCTTGTGCTCCTTGAGCTCCTTGAGGACCTGTAGCACCTTGGGCACCTTGGTTACCAGTGTTACCTTTATGACCTTTAACGCCTTGAGGACCTTGAGCACCTTGGGCACCTGTAGCGCCTTGAGCACCTTGAGCGCCTTGAGGACCTTGAGGACCTGTGATATTACCAGTTGGAATCCAACCTGCACCGTCCCATTCAAACGTTTCTCCAGTTGCAGTATTTAAGAATTGGTCTCCAACAATTTCAAGACCAGTCGGTGCTGGTGGATTGTTAGCAGCTGACGTCCATTCAGTACCTCTAAGACCTTGAGCACCTTGAGCACCTTGTGCTCCAGTATTACCTTTATGGCCTTTAACTCCTTGTGGTCCTTGAGCACCTTGAGCTCCAGTAGCTCCTTGAGCACCTTGTGCACCTGTAGCACCTTTAGTACCTTGAGGACCTTGCGCTCCTTGAGCACCTTGAGCTCCAGTAGCTCCTTGAGCACCTTGAGCACCAGTAGCACCTTTAACACCTTGAGGACCTTGAGCTCCTTGAGCACCAGTTGGACCTTGCGCTCCTTGAGCACCTGTATCTCCCTTATGACCTTTAACGCCTTGAGGACCTTGAGCACCTTGGGCACCTGTAGCGCCTTGAGCTCCTTGAGCTCCAGTATCTCCTTTATGACCTTTAGTACCTTGAGGTCCTTGAGCACCTTGCGCTCCTGTTGGACCTTGAGCACCTTGAGCACCAGTTGCTCCAGTAATGTTACCTGTTGGAATCCAAGCTGAACCATCCCATTCGAACGTTTCTCCAGTTACTGTATTTAAGAATTGATCTCCAACAATTTCAAGACCAGTTGGTGCTGGTGGGTTATTAGCAGCTGACGTCCATTCAGTACCTCTAAGACCTTGTGCACCTTGAGCTCCGGTATTTCCTTTATGTCCTTTAACTCCTTGAGGTCCTTGTGCTCCTTGAGCACCAGTTGGACCCTGCGCTCCTTGAGCACCTGTATCTCCTTTATGACCTTTAACGCCTTGAGGTCCTTGAGCACCTTGAGCACCAGTTGGACCTTGCGCTCCTTGAGCACCAGTAGCACCTTTAACTCCTTGTGGACCTTGCGCGCCTTGAGCCCCGGTTGGACCTTGAGCACCTTGAGCACCAGTAGCACCTTTAGTACCTTGAGGTCCTTGAGCACCTTGTGCTCCTGTTGGACCTTGCGCTCCTTGAGCACCTGTATCTCCTTTAACGCCTTGAGGACCTTGTGCACCTTGAGCACCTTGTGGACCTTGAGCACCTTGAGCACCTGTTGCTCCAGTAATGTTACCTGTTGGAATCCAAGCTGCGCCGTCCCATTCGAATGTTTCTCCAGTTACGGTATTTAAGAATTGGTCTCCTATAATTTCTGAACCAGTCGGAGCTGGTGGGTTATTTGCAGCTGACGTCCATTCAGTACCTCTAAGACCTTGAGCACCTTGAGCACCTGTAGCGCCTTGTGCGCCTTGTGCACCAGTTGGACCTTGTGCTCCTTGAGCACCAGTATCTCCTTTATGACCTTTAACGCCTTGAGGACCTTGAGCACCTTGAGCTCCAGTTGGACCTTGCGCACCTTGTGCACCAGTAGCTCCTTTAACTCCTTGAGGACCCTGAGCACCTTGAGCTCCAGTTGGACCTTGCGCGCCTTGAGCACCTGTATCTCCTTTATGACCTTTAACACCTTGAGGACCTTGAGCGCCTTGAGCACCTGTATCTCCTTGAGCACCTTGTGGACCTTGAGCACCTTGAGCACCTGTTGCTCCAGTAATGTTACCTGTTGGAATCCAAGCTGCGCCGTCCCATTCGAATGTTTCTCCAGTTACGGTATTTAAGAATTGATCTCCTATAATTTCTGAACCAGTTGGTGCAGGAGGATTGTTAGCAGCTGAAGTCCATTCAGTACCTCTAAGACCTTGAGCACCTTGAGCACCTTGGGCTCCTTGAGGACCTTGTGCGCCTTGTGCGCCTTGAGCACCTTGAGCTCCAGTATCTCCTTTATGACCTTTAACTCCTTGAGGACCTTGCGCGCCCTGTGCACCTGTATCTCCTTGAGCACCTTGAGGACCTTGTGCTCCTTGAGCACCTGTAGGACCTTGTGCGCCTTGAGCACCTGTATCTCCTTTATGACCTTTAACACCTTGAGGACCCTGAGCTCCTTGAGCACCATCTACTCCAGATGTACCTGAGATACCATCAACACCGGCCTCTCCTTTAACACCTTGAGGACCTTGAGCTCCTTGAGCACCTGTTGGACCTTGCGCTCCTTGCGCTCCAGTTGGACCTTGTGCTCCTTGAGCACCTGTTGCTCCAGTAATGTTACCTGTTGGAATCCAAGCTGAACCATCCCATTCGAACGTTTCTCCAGTTACTGTGTTTAAGAATTGATCTCCTACAATTTCTAAACCGGTCGGTGCAGGAGGGTTGTTGGCTGCAGAAGTCCATTCAGTACCTCTAAGACCTTGAGCACCTTGAGCACCCTGTGCGCCTTGAGGACCTTGAGCTCCTTGAGCACCGGTTGGACCTTGCGCGCCCTGTGCACCTGTATCTCCTTGAGCACCTTGAGGACCTTGTGCTCCTTGAGCACCTGTAGGACCTTGTGCGCCTTGAGCACCTGTATCTCCTTTAACTCCTTGAGGACCTTGAGCTCCTTGAGCTCCAGTTGGACCTTGAGCACCTTGCGCTCCCGTATCTCCTTTATGTCCTTTAACGCCTTGAGGACCTTGAGCTCCTTGAGCTCCAGTGTCTCCTTTAACGCCTTGAGCTCCTTGAGCTCCAGTTGGACCTTGAGCACCTTGCGCTCCCGTATCTCCTTTTGTACCCACCGGCTGGGCTTGTGGTTCGTAACTACCGGTTGTGGAATTCCATACTAGATAATCTCCATTACTGACCCCTGATACGGAGTTCTTGAGTTCTTCTAGCTGTTTAACTCTAATTCTAGACATTTAGATCTTTTTTATTTAAGCTTAACTTTTGACAGTTTATATATCTTAGTTTCAGGACCATACTGACCAAAGGGCACAATATATTTTAATATTATACCCAGGGCTGGCCATATCAATCTTAAATATATATCGAAATTATACTGTAAAGTTTATGAGTCGTGAACGTTCAGCTGCATTTAAAAGGTTAATCCGTAAATATGAGTTCCTATTAGAGGACTGGGAGGATGTATCTGAGATTAGTAAGAGTGCTAATCTGGAAATGATGCGTGAAATTAATCTTCGTAAACCAGCTGATATAACTGAAAATGACTTTACGGTCGAAGAATCGGAAGAGGATGAAAAGGAAAAGGAAGAAGAGACTCCAGAAGATAGAGTGTTAAAGAAACTTTTTCGCAAAATTGTTTTTAAGAGTCATCCTGATAGGTTAGGGGATGAAGTCTCTGAACTTGAACGGGTAAGGTTAATTTCTTTATATGACCAAGCAGTTAGTGCACACGATGACAAGAATTGGGCACTGATGGTAGTTACCGCAATTAAATTGGATGTAGAGTTACCAGAAGAGGCCGAAGAGATGGTTGACAAGATTGAAGACGAGGCTAGGGAACTGGAAGAAAAGATTGCTAATGAAACCACTGGAATAGCTTGGCAATTTTATCATGCTGCTGAAGAAGAGAAAGAAAAGATAATTGAAAGGTACTTGGCGATGTTGGCCCTATCTAAGAAAAAGAAATTAGAAGAGGGTGTTGACTTTGTTAATAAAAAAGGGTCTAAATTAATTTTGGGGGTTGGCCACCCAAGAACCGGAACTGGATATACTGCTAAATTACTACAAAGCTGGGGATTGGATGTTGGCCATGAAAAGATGGGAGAACACGGGACAGTAGATTGGTCCCTTGCACCTGCTAGTAAATCGATTTGGATCGGTGGTGCAGATTTTAGAGAATGGGATTGGGAACATATAATCTATTGCATAAGAGATCCTAGAACTAGCATACCTTCTATAGTATACACTGAAAACGTAGGAAAAACTTCTGAAAAGTTTAGAAAAGAAATGGGAGTTTCTCCAACTTCTTCAAAAATAGGAGATGCAATAATGTCAATTATCAAATGGGATGAATATATTAGAAAATTAAATCCAAATTTGATATTCAGAATAGAAGACGAATCTAAAAAATTATTCGACTATTTAGATAATAAAGATATAGATGTTAAATGGAATGACAGTATAATAGGAAATCCGCAAAACACTAGAGATCACAAAACTTGGGATGATTTAATAAAAGAAGAACAATACGTTGGAAATCTTTATAAGAAGAAAATTAATAGATTTTGCGACATCTATGGATACGATCCTCTTTTTTAGAATTTAACCCTCTTTCAAATATTTTAATTAATGCATATTTAGTGTTTTTCCATCAGTTAGTCCTGAAACTCCAAGAGGATGGGATTCTCTAACAGGTATTTTGAGAAGTTCTAAGAATAAATATATCCCATGTTCAATGTCTCTTTCTATACCTTCATCCCATGAAGATATTAACCATTTTTGTATTAATCTGAACATGTCTTTATAGTCTTCAATATTCTTTACAGGTAAACTCCAATAAGTACATTGCCTAGCATACTCATTTTTATATCTAGGAGATTGGTATTTAATACTTGTTGTAAATGAATCTTCTTCGTTATTTTTCCAATTAAAATTAGAATCTAAGAAATATCTACCAGAAAGTTTAGATATTCTATCAAATTCTGTAAAATCAAAATTGTCAAGAACATAATTGATTGCGTATATTTCAGTCAGATTCTTAATATATCCAGACTTATTTTTAAGATCTATTGATTTGTTTTTTATGTCGTGTATTTTTTGGTGATCGCACATTTCAATGATAGTAACACCATATTGCTCTATCCTTTTTTTCATAAAATCCGAGAGCTTAACCAGTGAACATTCAACTAAAAAAATAGATGCATTTGGAATTCTCAAAAATATACTGTCAAATGTATGAATGGTCTGCGTAAATCTGACGTCTTCCATATTTGGAATCATGATTGCAGAAACTACTATAACTGCGTTTTTCATAATTTATATTCCAATATCTTTTAATTTATTTAATGCTACTTGAATTGTATTAGACTCCCATAGATGATGATTCCATTGGTCTGGATTTCTATATTCCTTCTTTACTCTTCTGTTTTCATCAAGAAGCTCAGAATTCATATTTATACAATGATAACCTAAATCTTTACACCTTTTAGCTAATTTAGTATTCCATAGATTTGTAAGTGCTAATCTTTCATCTATGCTTGGATTAACTTCAGCTCTTCTGCCTTCAAGAAATTTTGGATTTGTATTATCTTCAATCACGGGTGGAATTACAGCCATTAGTACTATTTCATCTGTTTTATAGATCGATTCAACCTCTTCCTTTACAAATTTAAATAGACCATCCATACTTTCATTTAGAGCGTCTTCTAAAGATTTCTGTTTAAATTTATTTTGCCACCAAATAATATAACCACAGTCTACTTCTCCTAATCCTACAATGACTTTATCTGCCTTTTTGCCCTTCAACCCTTCTCGAAATAGTTCAAGTGAATTTGTTTTTGTTTTTGGATTTGCAGATCCTCTTGCAGTTGCACCATGTACTCGAGTTTGGTCAAAAAAGTATTCATCCCCTGTATATCCATCAAATATAGAAGTATGTGAATCTCCAACAACCTTTATTACTTTAGCGTCTTCTTTGGGCTTAATGTAACCTGCAGTTTTTCTAGCTCTTATTACCTCAACTGTTTTTAAATAAAAATTCCAATCTTCTGGTAAATTTACCTCTTTTGACCTATTTAAAAGTCTATGCTTATTAACTTTTGATATTCCTGAAAAAGAAGATCCTCCACCTGCCGAAGAAACATGATCAGTTAGGTCTCGATTGGTAATATTTAAGTGTTCGCAAATAGAATCACGATATTCTTTAGAAATTAACCAGTCCTCGTATTTTATTTTGAATTCTTGACTGATAGCACCTATAATCCAAGCGTTAATCTTATTGATATTGACATCAAAAGTTACATGCTCTCCAACTGGACCTGTACTTGCTTTATACCTACTTGCAAGAACATTGACAATATCTCTTACTAAAACTATCTTTTTAGAATCTTTTAAAAAGCGAAATTCATTTGGAAATGTATGTAAAAGGCTCGCATCTGGTCCATAATCTTCATATGATAGTACTATTGTTTTAGCTCCTGCTGACACATAGCCGTCTATAAGGCCTGCTAGATACTTAGGGTTATTAACTGACCATCCCGAACCAATGTCATTTAAATGATAGACATCTCCACATCTTTTCGATATAAACCCAAGACTAGGTGTAGGTGCGATTAAGTTTTCAAGTTCTGAGTCGGTTGTGCTTAAATTCTTTATTAGCCACGCTAAGATGGCATGATTTCCACTTCTTCTCAGACCATAAAATTCTATGAAGTTTACATTATCGTAATTCCAATCTTTAGTATTAAACATTTATTCTATTGAATTTGTTTTCCAATTATATGAATGCTCTTTAAACTCATTATTAAGAACATTTTCAACTAACATTTTATACTGTTCTTTAAGTTTCTCGTTTTTATGAGTATATCTTTCAATTACCTTTCTATTTCTAACTATGTATTCAATATCATTACCATGGGATTCTATGGCTTCACGTAATTGACTAATTGCATCTTTAACTTTAAATTCTTCATAGTAATACCCAATATCTTGGCAAAGACTACCATTATGTATTACCGGCCATCCCATCCATGCAACGTCAAACCACAAATAATTTAGGTTATTTTCCCATTGCCAGCTTAAAACAAAATCAAGCTCTTTATTTAAAGAATCAAGGACTGGTAACCTTGGATTTGAAAAGATTATTCCTTTTTTAAATAATTGAGTCTTTGTTACTAAACTTTTAAAAGTTTCTCCATTTCTTAGACGATCGGTAGAATATAAGATAACCTTTTCTAAATCTTTATATTCTTTTTCATATTCATCTAAAATCACAGTAGGTAGAAGCATATTTTTCATCACTGATGAATTTGCCTCAAGTACTCCTACTCTTTTTGTTTCTCGAGGAGTGTATGTTTGTATATTATTATCTTTACAATAATCTTCAACCGTCATAGGATCCCAAATAAAAGGAACGACTGTAGCCTTATTTTGATTACTTAAAAACTTATAGTATTCTAAATTTGACTTTTCCATTTGAGGTATTGACCAAATTTGATTTGGCTTAACCTTATCTTTTATAACCGTATCTTCTTCTTGTTTAAATAGAATAGCTTCCATGTCCATGATAAATTTATTACCACATTCATAGAATACAAGCTTCATATTTTTGCTCTTTGATTTCCACTTATCATAGAATGGTTTGTGAACTGCAAATCCAAATTGCACCATTAAATCAAATGGAATAGTATAAGATTTATTAATTGTTAAAGTTCGGATTCCTTTAATATCTTCAATTTCATCCGGTAAATCATGAATAAGATATACTGAATATCCTGTTTCTTTTAAAAGATTTGCAAAATATATTGCATTTTGATTAATTCCATTCGTCCATAGCCCTTTACTCAGACAAACTGTTATTCCTATTCGAGCCATTATTCTATTAAATTTGTTTTCCAATTATATTCTCCGTTTACCTGAGGACCATCCCATAATGCCTTTATTAAATCTCCATATTGGTTTACCATTGCTTGATTATATTCAGCTCTATATCTTGTCAATATCTCTCTATTTCTTTGCATGTACTCGGCGTCTTGTTTTCTTTCTTCCATTGCTTTAATTAATAAATCTCCAGCGTCTTTCAAATTATAATCTTCATAATAATATCCTATATCTTTACATAGATGTGCATTGTGTATTAAAGGGTATCCAAAGAAAACAACATCTAAATATGCATAGTTTAAAGGATTTCCCCATTGATGTGAAATAATTACTTCTGCAAATAAAGATATTAAACTATCTACCGTCCACCTAGGATCGAATCCAATTTTTCCATCTTTTTGTATTTGTAAATCGCTTACAAGTTCTACTAATAATGGATTATCTCTAAAATCTTTAGCGTTTGTTATGTTTACCTGTTTAAATAACTCAGGTCTTTTAGAATAAGCATGTTCAATAATATACAATATTGGCACCATATTTTTTAAAACACTTTGATTTGGTTCCATTGATGCAATTCTCCAAGATTCAAAAGATAAATCCTTTTTATCAAACTCAATTTCTAAAGTAGGAGCTTTTAATTTTTTTAACTCAAAAGCTTGCCTAATAAATTTAGGACTCCATACAAATGGTACTGTTTTTACAGGAACTTTATACGTTATTTCAAAGAACTGCTTATTATGGAATTCTTGTTGAGGAACCATCCAAACTTGGTCTACTGAGTTACTTCTAATAACAACTCCTTTCTGTACGTCTTCTTCATTTCTATTGAGCCATTTTCTATGAAAGATAACGTCTTCGGTCATTAAAACCATACTATTACCTCCCTTATAGGTAACTACTCTTCTATTTAAATTCTCTGACTTCCACCTAGATAAATCTAAATCATCTGGAAACATTCCAAGTGCTATTAATAAATCTATTTTTTCAGATTCATCATCCCTCCACTTTACAACGTCATAGTTATCTAAAAAATCAATCTCTTTTAAATCTTCTAACGTCAGGTCATTATTAAAATGAACTAAATGTACTTTATCAATCCATGGAATTTTAGATATTAAGTCATACATCATAAGGCAATTTTGGCCCAAACCGTTTCCAAATATTCCAATACCTTTATATAGCTTTATAGTTATTCCTACCGTCATTTCTTATTTTATTTTTTATATTTATCAAAAAAAGAGGGGCTCATATGAGCCCCTCTAAGTCATTCAAAATCTTAAAATTTTAAGATTATGCGATGTGACCCATGATAACTACTTCGTCAGCAGAGTCTACAGTGTAGCTTAAACCTGTGAAAACGATATTTCCACCTGGTGCAAGAGTGTAGTCAGTTTGCTTAACGTGTAGTCCGTTAACGTAAACTTCATAATCTCCACCTGCAAGATCAAAGTTACCATTGATCCCGAAGTCGTTCGGTGCATTGAAAGTAGCAACTTCTTCACTGTAGTTGTGAAGATCTGCTTCGATAGCGTCAGCGTAAGCATTCGCAGCAACTAGAATTGAAGCATCTTTGCTGTCTACAGACTGTGCAGTGTCAGCAGCAGTTGCTAGAGCTAGGATAGAAGTGTCTTTAGAATCTACTGAAAGACCAGTTACTTCTCCAGTTGCTAGAGCTAGGATAGAAGCATCTTTGCTGTCTACAGACTGCGCTGTGTCAGCAGCAGTTGCTAGAGCTAGGATAGAAGTGTCTTTAGAATCTACTGATTCAGAAGCTACTTCGTCAGTTGCAAATTGCTCAGCTAAAGCTAGGATAGAAGCATCTTTGCTGTCTACAGACTGCGCTGTGTCAGCAGCAGTTGCTAGAGCTAGGATAGAAGTGTCTTTAGAATCTACTGATTCAGAAGCTACTTCGTCAGTTGCAAATTGCTCAGCTAAAGCTAGGATAGAAGCATCTTTGCTGTCTACAGACTGTGCAGTGTCAGCAGCAGTTGCTAGAGCTAGGATAGAAGTGTCTTTAGAATCTACTGATTCAGAAGCTACTTCGTCAGTTGCAAATTGCTCAGCTAAAGCTAGGATAGAAGCATCCTTGCTATCAACTGAAAGATCAGATACTGATGTAGTCGCTAGAGCTAGGATAGAAGTGTCTTTAGAATCTACTGATTCAGCACCTACTTCGTCAGTTGCAAATTGCTCAGCTAAAGCTAGGATAGAAGCATCTTTGCTGTCTACAGACTGTGCAGTGTCAGCAGCAGTTGCTAGAGCTAGGATAGACGTGTCTTTGCTGTCAACTGACGCGTCGATAACGTAGTTTTCAGCGTTAGAATCAGCTAGAGATAGGATAGACGCATCTTTGCTGTCTACTGAAAGATCAGTTACTGATGAAGTCGCTAGACCTAAGATAGAAGTATCTTTTGAGTCTACAGACTGTGCAGCGTCAGCAGCAGTCGCTAGAGCTAGGATAGAAGCATCTTTTGAATTGATGTCAGCTTCAACAACGATTTTGTTAACTTCCGTTTGTAGTCCGTCAACCTGTTTGATTTTAATTAATGCCATGTATATATGTTTATTTTTAGGCCTAAAGACGCGTTGTGCGCCTTCATATCTATATATTAAAAAGGCTCCGTAGTTTTTTACCACGGAGCCTTAAAATATACTTATAAAATAATATTACAATAGTATCAGGTGTTATACATCATTACTCGATGCGTCATAAATCACATCGACATCATCAGTTGGATCTAATTCATAGTTTGCAATAGAACCCATCCAATATAGTTGATCACCTGCTGCGATGTCTGCAATTGCTCTTGCAGTAGTACCTCCATCAGCTGAGAAGTAACATGGTTGGTTTTTAGCACCATCACCTAAGTTTACGTTTAGACCGTTAACTAGAATCTGTACGTTTGAATCGCTAAATGGAGTATAGGTAATGAATACGCCAGTTGCATCTTCGTCAGCTGTAGTTGTTAATGGAGTTTGGTTAAGATCACTTGGTGTCTCAACTCCAGTTTCAGCAGAACCAGCCGCTTCGATTAATAATAGATATGGAACTCTACCTGATTGAGAAGAAACTGCTCCATTTGAATTTATCCATCCACCCGTAATCGGAGAACCTGTGATTTCAATAGGACCACCTGAATCTCTCGTTAGCGTAAGTACTGGAGAACCTACAGTTGCGGAAGTTCCAATACCAGTCCATGAAGCTGCTCCAAATGCTGGAGTACCGAATAGACCGTTAACTGTATTTGTAATTGTTATTCCAGTTGCGGCTCCAGTTGTTGTAATTCTAACACTTTGACCATCGTATGCAGTCATCGTAAATAACTCAGTTGTTAAATCTAAAGAACCTGCAGTAATTGCCGCATCTAATTTAGTTTTAATATCAGCTGGAGTAACAACATCGTAAGTATCTCCACCTACGACCATCGTGTCTGATGGGTTATTAAATACAACAGTTACTGCTGATTGAACTCCATCTGTAATTGTGATTTCTGGGTAGGTTGGGGTTTGTCCAACTACTCCAGTTGCAATGTATGAATCAGTTACGCTGTAAAAATCGCTTGATTCGTAGTTTGGTGCAAAGTCTCCACCTTCAACGCTAACAGGAGTTGCTGCTGAACTC
>Ga0233450_10001227_pt1 | contig 27339 bp, 14 predicted proteins | sample 011ome_30_FD_189956 | JGI IMG/M metagenome (GOLD analysis project Ga0233450, IMG submission 189956) | Coastal salt marsh microbial communities from the Groves Creek Marsh, Skidaway Island, Georgia - 011501CT (spades assembly) | ecosystem: Environmental > Aquatic > Marine > Intertidal zone >... | reverse complement strand
TGCTTCTTTTTTATGAAGCCTTTGGAAGAGGGGCAGAGGAGGTCAAATTTTTTTTTTTTTGAAGAGACGAAAAAAGTTCAAAATCTTCTTAAAAACGACAGAACCAACGCCTCCCATGGCGACATCATCATCATCATCATCGTCGTCATCATTGTCCGGGAAGGCCGCTTTGTTGTGTACTCCTAATAAAAAAAAAGAAACCAAATCTCGAAACGCTTTGGGAAAACCACCCAAAAGCATTTATCATCCCGGAAGGAGAAGGCGTTTTTTGACGTCGTCGAGGAGGATCGGTGTTGGTTTTTCTTCCTCGGGAGACGAGGACGAAAACGTGAGAACTTCATCATCGTCGTCGTCGTCGTTCGTGAAGTTGACGTGTCCGATATGCACGCGAAGAGTTTTAGAGGAGAAGACTAAAGACGTGTGCTGCGGGAAAACGTGGACGATTGAACGAAAGAACGCGTACGAGTACACAGATTTAGAGATTTCGAGAAACGCGAACTCGTTTCGAGAGGCAAAGCTAAGCGGAACGTCTCTGTTCGAAACGCCGATTGTGAGCAACGCCTACGAAAGGGGCTGGCGAGATTCCTTCGCCTGGGCTGGGTTTCCCGGGAAGGAGAAGGAGTTTGACGTCGCGATGCGGTTCGTCAGAGAGAATACTAATCAAAGACAACAACAAAATCAAAAGCAGCAACTTGGAGAAGTCGTTTTAGATGTTTCGTGCGGATCTGGTTTGTTCGCGAGAAAGTTTGTCGATTCGAAGGCGTTCGCGAGAGTCGTCGCGAGCGACTTTTCGGAGAACATGTTGATAGAAGCGAGTCAGTTTGCGCGAGAGGAAAACATTGATGCAAACGTGATCACGTTTGTACGCGCGGATGTTGGACGCTTACCTTTTGAGACGGGTAGCGTAGATGTTGTGCACGCCGGTGCAGCTCTGCATTGCTGGCCTTCGCCGACGCAAGCCGTGGCTGAAATTTCGAGAGTATTGAAACCGGGCGGCACTTTCGTAGCCTCTACGTTTCTCGATCCGAGCGCGAACTTGAACAACGACGATTTGACGAAACCGTTTTCGGATTTCTTCAGGGACGCTAAATTAGGTACCGGAGGCGCGTTTAATCGGTTTTGGACGGAACAAGAGCTCAAAGATTTATGCCAAATGGTTGGCTTGGAAGATTTCAAACGCGAACGCGAGCGACAATACATTCTCTTCGCCGTGAAAAAGAACTCGGTGAGGTGCGAAGACGACGACGAAGTCGAGGAGTGTGATATCGTTTTATCCATGGACGAGAAAGGGCAATAAAGCTTCATAGTGCACGTATAATAGTAATACTCAACGCAACGCTGTAAATTATTTTTATTATGTATTTGTGGGTTACCACCAACTCTACTACGTTTATTACTTCGTTTTACGCTTCGACGACGTGTTCTTGTAACTCTTCATGTAAAAGTTACCGAACAAAACCAACATGTTCGCCATGACGAACATTTGCGAATACGGTAAAATCTTCAAGCACTTCGTGTACAACAAAACGTAAACCGCGTGGCAAAACACCACCATGAACTGTAACAATTGAAGTTGCGTGATGTACCTCTTCCACGGCACCGCTACACCCATCAACGCCATGGCGTAATACGAATACATCACCACGTGAATGAACGAGTTGCACAAAGCGCCAAAGTACATGTCCACGCACGGCGCCTGGTTAATCGTCCAGCACACCATCCACCACGCCCACACCAACAGCACGTGATGATACACGTGCAAAAACGACACTTGCTTTTCTTTCTTTCTCAAAATCATCCACACCGTATCCAACAACTCCAAATACTTGTTGTTGTAATGCAACCAAACCCCCAACGCGACGCCGAACGTTCGCGTATCGTTCCATCGACACGTTTCCCCCCAAACCTTGAAATTATTCGTCTTGATTTCACTCACGAACAAATAACACACGTACACGTTAAATAACGTCTGATACACGTTATACACCAACATCAACGCTTTCGGATTAAACGGCTCGGCGCGCTTTCGCATGATTTTCGGGCCAACGAAAACCATCGTCAAATACAACAAAGACGCAATCAACGGCGCTTCAAACGATAACCCATCGATCCATTTCAACGCGGATATTTTCGTCCCGTTTCTGTTCAAACTCGCATTACGAGTCGTCCTTAACACGTACGAGTAAAGCTGGTGAAAATACACGCCAAAGCATGCCAACGCGATGAAGACGCCCGTTTTCGTCGTCGAATCTTTTCCCATTTTATTCTGTCGTTTTACCCAAAAGTGTTCTCAAATGGAGTGATTGTTGCGTGTTAAATATAATAAATAAGGGCTCGTTTTCCGTACGTTTCCGCTCGTTTAAGCGAATGCCTTCTCTTTCGTGTCGCGCGTTGGTCGAAATCGCTCCTCTTTCCGAGCTTTTGTTCTCGTCAAAAGTCCTCCTCAGTAAAGAGTTTTGACGAGAGTTTTGAGAGAAAAATTCTGGCGACGAGACTTCCCCAAAAGAGGAGTTTTGGATAAAGAAAATATCCATCCCCAGAAATACGACTTTTCATTAAAAGCAAAGACGATGACGACGACGACGACGATGCGGTCGGTGCCGTTAGGGTTACCACCTGGCGTGACTCAGGGAAACGTTCAACAGCAGCGGCGCCTTTGTTCTTCTTTTGGAAGAAGAAGAAGAAGAAGAACATCTTTTCATCATCCAAAGAAGCGTATCTCCTTTTCGATTGGAGCGACGACGGAGACGACGGAGACATCATCATTTTCTTCGTCGAAGACAGAAGAAGAGGCGTGGAATGAAGACGATATCGATAACATCGCGTTCGTGGATTTAGCGAAGGAAGAATCGACGGCCATCTCGAACAAATCCGGCGCCGGGGCAACCATGGCGGCACCGGACTGGATGACGCAATTGAACAGACTGTGGGGAGGCGCGAGTGAGATTCCAGTCGCGGATGCCAAGTTGGACGACATCACCGGATTATTAGGTGGTGGTCTGTTTCAACCGTTGTTTAAGTGGATGAAAGAGGCGGGACCGGTGTATTTGTTGCCAACTGGGCCGATTACTTCGTACGTGGTTATTAGCGACCCGGCGTGCGTGAAGCACGTGTTGTTTAACTACGGATCGAAGTATATTAAAGGGACGATTGCCGAAGCTGGGGAGTTTTTGTTCGGAAAAGGCGTCGCGTTGCAAGAGTTAGAACCTTGGAAGATGCGAAGGAAAGCAGTGGCGCCAGCTTTGCACAGGGCATACGTGGAAGCGATGGTCGATCGGACGTTTGGGCAGTGTGCGAATAAAATGGTGGAGACGATGGAAAAGACAAACGGGGGGAAGAGCATTAACATTGAGAGCAAATTCTCGCAAGCCGCGTTAGATATTATTGGCATTTCCGTGTTCAACTATGATTTTAACGCGTTGGAGACAGCGGCGCCGGTGATTCAGGCGACGTATACGGCGTTGAAAGAAGTGGAAACGAGGTCGATGGATTTGTTGCCGACGTGGCGATTGCCGGAGGAGTTTTTGAGAGCGGTATCACCAAGACAAAAAGCGGCGCAAGACGCAGTGGTGATTATTAGAGATGTCACGACACGGTTAGTGGAAGAGTGTAAGAAGATGGTCGAGGAAGAGGAAAAAGTGGGCGGCGCCGAGGCGTGGGCGAGAGATTACTTGAACGAGAGCAATCCGAGCGTCTTGAGATATTTGATCGCAGCGAGAGAGGAAGTGTCTTCGACACAATTGAGAGACGATTTGTTGTCGTTGTTAGTGGCTGGACACGAAACTACCGCGAGCGTTTTGACTTGGGGTACGTACGAGTTGTTGAAACCGGAAAACGCGGAACAGTTGCGAATTTTGAGGCAAGAGTTGGACGAAGTTTTAGGAACGAAACCGTATCCGGATTTCAACGACTTGATGAAGATGCCATATTTAGAGAGATGTTTCCACGAAGCCATGCGATTATATCCACAACCGCCGGTGTACACTCGACGCGCGGTGGTTGAGGATGAGTTGCCGTTGAACGGGTTAACCATCCCAAGAAACCAGGACATTTTGGTCTCCATTTTTAACTTGCACCGAGACCCAAAGAATTGGGGCGAGAGTTCGTTAGAGTTTGAACCGATGCGTTTTGGCCCATTAAACCGAGGTCAACCGAGCGAGTTAAACACGGAGTACAGGTATGTTCCCTTCAGTGCTGGACCGAGAAGATGCCCGGGCGATAAGTTTGCGGTTTTGGAAGGCGTGGCGATTTGGGCCACCATGTTACGACGACTCGATTTGTCGTTGGTGGAAGGTCACAAGGTTGAAATGACGTCCGGAGCGACTATTCATACTCGAAACGGGTTGTTATGCGACGTAACCGTGCGGGAAATGCGAACGGTAAACGATGATGATAAGATGGATTGGGATAGTTTAAGACCGACGAAGACGAAACCGGGCGACGAGAAGTACTGGTTGCCCGAGAGAGCAGCAGCCGGTGGAGGTAAATGCCCGGTTCCGCACTAAAATACTAGAATGATATTGTAAAGAGAAGCGCACACATTGTTTATACACTGTATGGTACCTGGTACCTCGAGAAGGTATATTATTATCCGATACGAAGCGATACGATTGTTCTTTTTATTACAAGCTCTCAATTCCTCGTACATTTTTCTTCTAAAAGTTTCTATGAAATTTTAATGTGTGTTCTCTCTCTGTTCTCTCATCCTCTAGTTTATTCCTCTTCCTCCTCTTCGTCGTCACCGCCACCCGCGGCAGCCGCTTTTTGCGCCATGCGTCGTCTCTTCACGCGGCCCGGTCTGCCACCACCCAACGGTGAGTTCAACGCAAAGTCGATGTGCTTTTGTGTCTCGACGCGAACCAAAAACGACGGCACGTTGACGATTTGCTTACCAACTCTGATGTGTCTTTGTTTGATCAAGATACGGGCGTGGTGCACCGACTTGGCCAAACCGAGCTTAAATACCAAAGTTTGCAATCTTCTCTCCAAGAACTCCTCCGCGTTCAACGCCAACACGTAATCCAAAGATTCCTTATCCGCTTCTAACAAACCGTACGTTCGCATTCTCTTCAAAATAGCGTTACCTTCGAAGATTCTCTTAGGATCGTCTTCGTCCAAGGTGAGCAAAACTCTCGCAGCGTTGCGCAATTTGTTCAACGCAAACTGGACTCTCCATAACTCTCTCTTGTTACGGAGGCCGTATTCACCGACAGTCTTCAACTCGGCGTCGAGACGGACTTTTTCGAAAGGACGTCTCGGCTTGGAGAAAGTCTTCGAGTCTGTGAAAGAAGTAAAAAAGGTTGAGGAGATGAGAGGTGAGTGAAACGATGATGATGATAAAACGATGCGATGACGATACTAATAACGACGACAACGCGGCAAGCGATCCTCGCGAAATCGAGATGCTCGAACGGTCGATTCGTACGCAAAGAGAGACAAAAGCGCCGTTCGAGCTCAGATGCTTCCTCCAATCGCCTTTCTCCCACCCACAAAAGCCCTCAAGCGTAAAATGAGAATCGACCAACGCGCGCGCAAAAGCCACTCGCGCTCGACGCAAACGAGATAAAGGAAGACGCAACGCGCTCGATCGAACGCAGAAACATTCAAACCGAACATTTCCGTTTCTTTTCATCCAACATCTCGTTCGCATCGCGGTCTTTCTCGCGCGTTTGCCCACTTTCTCACGCCCTCAAATCAATTCGAGAGAGGCGAAAGAGAGACCCAAAAGCGCGCAACCAAAACAAAATCGTTCTCGACGATCAAAGACCCATCGCGAACGTTCTTCGCCTCGTTCGACGCGACGCTCAAAAAGTACGAAATACGAGAACTCTTTACTCACAGTTTCTGAAAACCTTTGCGGACGGCATCGTTTATTACGTCGTGTGTATATTTACGCGCACAATGAGGAAGAGAGATGTGTTTTTTGTCTCAAGATGGCTTCTTCGTGGTTTTTTGGTTTTTTTGGTTCATGCACAGAACAGAAATACACGCACTCTTCGATGGGTTGTGCTTGTTTCAGGTTCTAAAAGCCGTGCGTGTTGTTCGCGCAAAACGCTTCATTTTTGGAAAAAAGAAAAAAGAAAAAAACCAAACGCACATGCCAAATTTACGTCTGGCGGAAGAGCTCGCGCGGCGCGTGGAAGAGGAGGAAGAGGAGGAGGAAAAGACCGCGAAGAAAAAAGAGAGACGACTGGAATCGCGCGTCCTCGAACCGCTTCTCGAGACGTACGAGAAGCGAGAGACGTCGCAGTTTTTTTTGACCAACTTTAGTAAAAGCGGTGTCGGTCAAAGCAAAGGAGGCGACGAGGAGGAGGAGGAGCGAAAAGACGACGTACACGATGACGATGAAAGAGGAGAAGAAAAAGATGACGACGACGATGACGATGAAAAGATGCGGCGGTTGTTTGCGCACGGCGTGAGTGATGCGCGCGAGTACGCGCTGCAGAGCACGGTGGAGGAAGAAGAAGAAAAGGAGGAGAAGGAGACGAAGGAGGAAACCTTTGAGGACGACGACGACGCTAATAATAGAAGCAAAACGGACGAAGATATCATCTCGATCGTTTGGTTCAAGGAAGAAGAAAAGGGCGAGGAGGAGAACAGCGTCGTCGCGAAAATTGTGCACGAAAGATTTAAGGAGTACGTGACGGTTCACGACCCGTATCTCCGCGACGACGGGCTTTTACTCTCTTACGTTGACTTGGAGAACGAGAAGCGAGTGGACGCGTACGCGTTCGATCGAGCGGATGGTTTTGGGACGTTTCGTAAGACGAGAGTGATTTTCTTTACGGTTGAGCGTAAAGAAAATGGGAGTGATAGCGAGGATTTAGAAAGAGAAGATGGAAGAGAAGATGATGATGATGATGATGGGGAGATATCGTTTACGATTCGAAAAATTGAAGAGACGTTTCGAAACTGCGGCATAGAAGAGGAAGACGGCGGTTACGGACGAGACATGCGCATTGAACGGGCAACTTTCGACTCGAGAACAAATGCTGCCGTGTTTGAATTCCTTCCGAAGGGCACGTCTCTGTTTGGTGAAACAAAAACGTGGCGGAAGAACGAAAAGAAGGAGGACGATTGTACGAACCCGGGCGCTACCGTTAAAGAAGGACAAAGCGAAGAAGAGAATGAAAAAGAAGAAGTAAACGAGGACGAAGAAACAACGGAGTTTATTCGAAAAAGACTTCCATTTTGTGTGTCATCGTTCGAAGAATTTGGCGAGCGCGCCAACCGCGAAGCGTATTCGTCCGCTCGAAAAGCGCTCGGAGATTTTTTTAGCAGCGACGCGATCTCGAAGAAACGTAAAAACAGAAAGTGCGATACGGTTGTACAAAAACCCAGCGTAAGCGAAAGCGGCGTTACAACCGAGGAAATATTAGATGATAAGTCGCGACAAGAAGATAATAACGAAAAGGAGGAAATGTTTACTGAACTCGAACAGGAGGCGCTCCGACTCGAGCTCGAAACCGCTTCCCGACGCGTCGCGGAGAACTCCCGCGCCGTCCTCGCTCAAATCGACGCCAACAAGAAGCACTTCCAACGCCACGTGCTCAAAGAACGCGCGGAATCTGCGCTCAGATCCATGCAAAAAGCGAAACTGTTGTTTGAAAAAACCAAAGTGGAAGAAGAAGCGCAGAGAGAAGAAGACCTCACCTCGAAAACGTCCACGACGCTCGAAAACGGTGGAACTGGTTCGCAACAGCTCGCCGACCTCTCCGCAGCTTTTCGTCAAGCGCGCGTAAATTTTATCGCGCGTCAGCGTCGGTACGATCGCGCGAGAGCACTTTTCTCGAGCAACGGCGGTTCAAAGAAGGAAACCACCTTCTGTCGTTGAGGTCATATGCGAAAAGTGTCCTCCGAGATGTGTGTTTCGAAAGGAAGCCAGGCGCTGCTCTCTGGCGCGCAAAAGCACTTAATTGAAATCACTTTCAAACTCCGAAGACGAAACTCCGACGATTCATCACACACACCACAAAGAGGCCACACGCTTCGAAAAAGTAAGGAACGAAATATTCTGCCTCAGACAGAAGTACGGAGTCAAAGGCACAAAAGCACCCGCACATCTCTGCGTGCGTGTGTCGTTGTGTGTCTCATCATCTCCGTTGCCTCTTGCCTCTCTCTCTTCACATTTCTCTCACGCAAACGCGAGAGGAACAGCGAGAACGAAGCCTTTCGGGAGAGCGAGGGATAAAAGCAAAACGAGCGGCACACTCGGTGGCGGAGTTCCGCACTCGACGAAAGAGGAATAATTGATTTTCCCGGGGACGGAATATCCGATTTGGGGAAGCGAGAAAGGGAGACCGACGACGAGCTCTTATCTGCGAGTATGGCACGATTTGGATTCCCCCCGTCGTCTTTATCTTCCTCGTCTGCGTCGAATTCGTCGTCGTCTGCGTCGTCCGCGGTCGCCGGGAGGAGCACGAGTCCGAGAGAGCGACACCTTTCCTCGAAGAAGATGAGTGTTGGTTTTACGCACGCGACGAATAAGGTGAGCGGTGGCGACGCGGGAATGAGCGGGAATACGAATGGCCCCGGCGGAAACGAGTCTGCGACGAATACGAACGCGAATATGATGACGATGATGAGTACTCCGTCGAAGCCGCAGCATCCGCATTCGCCTCGAGCGAACGACCTGCAACAGAGAAGACTCCGACGGAAATTACGCGCGCGTCTGTTTTTGAAAGTGTTTCTCGTTGTAGCGTTCTTACACTTCTTCGGTCGAACGGCGTACCATTTTCTGTACTTTGTGAAGATTGGATACTTGCGGTACATCAAGTTCCCGTTGAGAGACCAGAGGCCGATACCGTGCGGGAACGATACGCCACCACCGACGGAACAGTTGGCGGATTTGTTCGAGAGGAGGAAGGCGTACGAGGAAAGTAGGAAGAGTTTAGGCGTGAAGATGAAAGACGCGGTGGTTTTTGGGAATAAGGCGAGCGGGTCGCCGAAACACTTACAACAACAACACGCGCAGATCAAGAAGAGGCACGTGAAGAAAAATAGCAGAGGTAGTGGTAGTAGGAACGCGTACGCGAAGACGAGTGGACGCAGAAGATTGTTCGAAACAGAGGAGGTGTACGGCAAGAGAGAAGACGAAGTGGAAGAAGCAGAAGCAGAAGAGGAAGAAATTGCCCACGATGATAGTAAACGAACGGGATTTGGAGTAGAAAGATTTGAAGCAGAGAGCGACTCGAAAGAGGAATCCGGAGTGTCGGAAGACGCGTACTTAGAGCTCGGTGAAGATAACTATCCGTCCGAAGTGCTCTCAAAAGAGCAAGGAGAAGATGATGAAGATGATGACGAAGAAAGGGTTGGAAGAAAAAGCGACGCGCCGCGCCGAGCGGGATCGAATTTCGCATCTCGCTTCTTCGGCGGTTTAGGACAGCGATCATCATCACCGGCACCACTCGACGGTGATAGCATCAGTCGAGAAGTCATCGAAGTGGCTTCAAAACGTGCCACCCAGCGAATCATCGAAGACCCGGGATCAGAACCTCCAGCTCCACTCGTTAGCAACGGGGAAGAAGGTGATTTTCATTTGCTAGAAGACGAGGAAGAATCAGAAGGAGAAGAAGTAGTCGAACAACAAGACAGTGAAGAAGAATCTGTGGACGAATCAGCAATCTCGGAGGAGGAAGACGCGGGAGAGGAAAGAAAGTTTGCGAGCACATCCTACGCGAGTGCAGACGCAAGTGCACGCGATGACACCGACGAAGACTTCTCTTATGACGACCCCAAATCGCAACTCGAAGCGGCCGAACGTAAAGCGAACCTTTTGGAAGAGGTTGCCCTCGAAGCAAAAAAACGAGTCGACGAGGTGAAGGAAAAGACCAAACGCCGTGGCGCCGGATTTGCCATACTGTGCATCTGCGACGCGCACACGGCTGATATTTGCGCAGCTTCCGTTGCGAATAAACGAGCGTATGCGAAAATACACGAGTATGATTTGATTTTTGTCACGGAAACTTTAGATACGACTCGACCGATGGCGTGGAGTAAAATCTTAGCCGTACAAAGGTACCTGCCGCGATACAAATGGCTGTTATTTTTGGACATCGACACGCTCATTATGAACCCGGACATACGCTTAGAAGATATCGCGGACGATAATTACGACCAAGTTATCGGTGCCGATCACAATGGCATAAACTCGGGCGTCTGGTTTGTCAAGAACACGCGATGGATGCGATGGTTCCTCACCGAGTTGTGGGCGCAAGAAGATTTAGTCCGAGGAAATTACGTCTTCCATTACGAACAACGCGCTTTCCATCATTTGTTCCAAACTGAAGTCTGGTCAAATAATGTTGGCACGAGTAAAAAACCATACGAGGGCGCCGAGGACGTTCGCAAACGCTCGAAAGTTGTCAACCAGTGCGTCTTCAACAGTTTATTGCCGTGGTACGTCAATGGCGATTTTGTCGTGCATTTTGCCGGCATGAAAGGTGTCGCGCAGTGCTATTTATTCTGGCAATATTACGAGAAGGCGAAAAATGATTTACCACCGGTAGGACCACACGAAATCGTCGGCGCGCGATTGACGGAAGAAATGTTAGAAGGCGGCCCGAGATATGAGTTCAAAAGGTGCTTATCGTTTCCCACGTTGTTTTGGTAAATCTATTGAAAACGTTCTACGGTAGCTTTTACGACATAATTTATTTTCTATTTGTAATTGCAATATCTATGTAAGCGGCGCGCTATAATTTGAATGAACAGAATGAATCTCGTCACCAACGGCGATTGTGTTACTCATGAACCCTTCTTCTTGACCGTTCGGCAAAACGTCGAACGATACGCCGAATGTGTTTGCCGCTTTGCGCATGATAATCTCCCACGTTTTCTCGTCGCGTTTCCCGGTAGTTTGGTCGATGGCGACAGATTCGCAACGGTGGCAAAAACGTCCGTTTCCTAACGTAACCGTGTCACGTATTTTGATGCCTACATTTTCGTTCGAAATGGAAGTCGATATCCAAGTTTTCTCGAGCAAGAAAAGGTCGTTGTCATTGGAAGACGATTTTTTCTTGCTCTTCTTCTTTTCAACGTCCTCGTTCTCCTTTTCACTCACAATAATGTTTGCTCGAAAGCGAGAAATGTCACATCCTAAACTTTTCGCCGATCGTTCCGAGGCGATTAAAATCGGCGAAGTATTCGCAAACGTGCGCTTCGTCTCGTCTTTTAAAAGTGCGAGGCAACATTCAACGTTGAGAACTTTTGAGAACCACTCGTGCGCCGCGGGATCTCGAACCAGTCTCGCCTCTCGCGTGCTACCGCGAATGGAGACGGAAACGTTACCCTCTCGAGACAGATCAAATTCTTTTCCATCTTCGTTCAAATCTATCCGAAGCGTTTCCTTTATACCACTACACGTCAGAACCAAATACGTGAACGCGTAGCCGTTTACATCCTCTAAATCAATCGTCTCCACAGAAGGCGTGATGCGCACCATTTGCGGGTACGATTTTTGCGACAACGGTATCCCTGACTGTTTCTCAATGAGCACGTATTTCCGATCAAAAAGCAAGCCAGATGGGAGCAAGTACCATTTCTCTACACTAAATGGAGCGCATGACTTGATCGGGAACACGTTTATTTTCGAAATTGTAACGAGCGAGGAAGAAGATGATGAAGGCGATGAAGGCGTTTCCGGCGCTTCGTTTGCTCCTCTATCCGTCATTCGCGCGTGACACACAAACTCGCGCTCAATGGTTTCAATAATAGCCTTCGCGTCGCTCACTCGACTGGCATACCCGAACGATGCCCGAACGCACCCTAAAGGTTCCCCATCCGTATCGTCCACACCCATATCATCTCCGCACACTTTGCCTTTCGTTTCGTATAATTTTTTCACCCGATTTTCGATTTTCTTCTTCCGGATGCTTTCGCACGCGCCTGGGTTACAACAACACCCGGTACGAACGACTATATTTTGCGAAGCTAACGCGCGCTCTACTTTTGAGTATCCAACGTGTGTTCCGTCGTCGTTGAGTACGTTGAAAGCTACGGTAGATAAGGATACAATTTTCCGTCCGTCGTACGTCAATTTCTCGTACCGGTCGTCGTAATCGCTTTGATTCTTCAAATGTTCCGCTAAATGACGCCACTGTGATCCGTATATTTCCACGACTGGTTTACCATTCGCGTGTCGCAAGTTCCACAATCTACTCGCTAAGACTTCCCCGACATGACCGGCGTTGATGCGAATCATCTCGGATCCTCCAATCGATTGATACCACTCGAAGCATTTTGGCAACGCGGCTATTTGCTGAAACGGCAACGTACCTCGTTCCAAACCAGACGCGTTTTCCTTGGCGATGAAAAAGTTTGTCTTCGCATCGATCGCTTTCGCCGTTCCGCCTCCGAAATACTTACGGTTCATGTTCTCGTTCCTCTCGATCATTTCCATTGCTCTGTTGGAAACGAGCAAAAATCCAACACCAGTTGGGTACCCGAATATTTTATACGCCGAAGCGACGATAAAGTCGGGCCTCAACTCCTTCTCCATATCTTTCAACATCACTGGACGCATTGCCGCGGATTTAGACGCGTCTAATAACGTAAAGCATTCCGATCCTTCTCGACAAATCTCTTCCATTTTCCTCTTCACGCATGCCTCGCGAACGCCTTGCCCGTGGAAATTCGACTCGTCCGCGTACGCCAACAAATGTTTTCTACCGCGGGGGTTACTTTTGTTGCCCTTGAACCATTTCTTCTTCGTCTTTATTTTCGCGCCGCAATCGTTCACCTTCACCGACGTCCACTCCTCCTCTTCGTTCTCGACCAGCACGAACACGTCCCCGCCTCTGCTCCAAACTAAATTCCTCAACCCGACCACGCTCGTGTGATTATCCATCGCGTAACTCAACGCGTCTCGCTTCCCGACTGAAAAGAACGCGTCCCCGACTAACTGCACAGCATTCGTCGCCCCTCCGTTCACAAACACGCAGTGATATTCCCCAAACTCCGGCGCGTTGAAATGTTTCAGAACTAAACTTCTGCTTTCATGAATCGCTTTTTCTGCGATCGAGGCGGATGCGTTTTTGCTGTGCGGATTGCCCAAAACCATCGACTCTGTGTGTTCTCGAGTGCAGTTTTGAATCAATCGAGAACTGACCGGAGGACACCCGTTGTAATCGCAATACATCATCCTCTTCGTCCCCGAGTTCTCTTTCGACGAGAGAGACGAAAACTCTTCTCCGACGAGTTTTTCAGAGCACGCCGCCGCGATGACGCCGTCCTCCTCGGTTTCCGACGTCGACGTCAACGCGTTGTTGAACCACCGCAGGTGTCGTTGTTTTCGAGCGGCGGCACTCTTTGAGGAAGACACGCACGCGCTGAAGAAGGTAGGTAAAGAAGGCATCGCCTTCGTCGCTTCTTCTTTATCATCGCGCGCTTTTTTACCCCCTGTTGTTGCATCCACCATCGTGCGAATTTGCGCGTTCACTCTAAAGCGCAAAGCGTCTGATGATCCATTTCATTTCCCCGAAACAGTTACACAATGTGAAGCCAAAACGTCATTACATCCCGGACGAATATCGCGCGAAAACGCGAGAGAGACACTCGTAATAATGCTCTCGCATCGCGCGATGCGCAACGCGATGATGGTACTTTCGAGCGCGAAACGCGCTTTCTTTTTTTCGAGCGAGAGAGAACTCTTTAGTATGAGCACGCGAACGGGGAGGCGAAGAGATTTCGTTTCCTCCTCGGCGTCCTCGTTTCCCCAACGAGCGAGGGCAAAGTTTGCGTGTTGGTCCTGTTTCACCGAACAACACTCCCAGGGGGATAAAGAAGAAGACGACGGGGAGGAAGAGATATCGTTCTTTTGCAAAAAATGCGCCGCGATTAAGCACCCAAACGCGTTTCACGACGTCTCCCACTACAGACTCTTAAGCGTCCCGGAACGGTTTTCAGTCGACGTGAAACGAGTGGAACTTTCGATGAAAAATTTACAAAAAAGACTCCACCCGGATAAGTTTTCGAGCGCGGGAGGACAGATGAAGCGAGAGAAAGAGTACTCGGAAAAGATCAGCGCGAGAGTGAACGAAGCGTACGGGAAGTTACGGGATCCACTTTTACGGGCGAAGTATTTGTTCGGTTTGAAAACGGGAGCGGCGTACGACGGCGCGGAGGAGACGGAGACGAACGGAGACGAAGCGAGAGAAGAGGTGCCGCCAGAGTTACTTTTTTTGGTCATGGAAGTTCGAGAGGCGATTGAGGAAGCGGACGAGGACGGGGAGGAGTTGATAAAGTTGAAAGAAGAGAACGAGGAGAGGATGGAAGAGGCGGAAAGGCGAGTGGGAGAGGCGTTGGACGATGAAGTGGAATTCGACGCGGAGAAAGCGAGGAAGGCGATTGTTGAGTTGACATATTTTGAGAAGATCCGGAAAGAGATCATAGAGAGATTGTGATGGAGATAGTTTACATACGTGTAGAATTATATAGATTTACATAGTACCTAGTAGGTACCGCTGGAATAGTGCTTTTATCATTTATTCACCACGCGCTCGGCCAACGCGACGACGTCTTTCTTATCTGCTTTCAAATCCAATTTCAATCGAGTTCTCTCTTCGACTCTTCGAATTTGATTTTCTACTCCCGCAATCGCGGCGTTCATCTCCGTCCTTTTAGGGTACTCGTGCAGAAGTATAGCTTCTAATCTATTTTCGCCATCGTCGTTGTTGGTGAAGGTAGAGCGCGAGGAGACTTCATTTTCCGTAGTCGTTTGCGTCGTCGTCGAGATGCGTTGGTTGGCGAGTTTCCTCAACTGCGCTCGATGGGCGGCTTCTAAAGCTTCGCACCTCCTGTCGATGATCTCCTTTGCAGATTCCGTGACTTGTCGCAATCGAGTTTTATTCACCTCTTTATCGGTTTCTAAGTCTAAAACTCTTTCGGAAATGTCGTTGACGAGATGTTCCACCGCCTCTCTCGTCGGGCGTTCTCGCATGGCAAATTGCACGCCATCGTGTAACGATTTCAAAACCTGCGAGTGTTCCGTCTGTCTCGACGCGATCTCGTTCGCGAGTTTCTCGACTTCGCTTCTCTTTTCGAAGGTTTTTGCGAGCGCTTCTAGGCGTCTGATTTTGGCAAATACGGAAGCGCTGTCGCCTTCGCCGTGCTCCGTCGTCGGCACCAACGTCGACGACGAGGACATTTCCATGCTCCCACCACCACCTAAATACATTTCCATCGCCGAGGTGCTAGAATCTAAAAACATCGTTCGCGTCATCGCTTTAATCGTTTGCGCGTCTTTACCGGCCATCTTTCCATTTTCCAACCCAAACAACGCCTCGCAAATGCCTTCGATTTTCTCCACGTTTTCCAATCGAAGCGGTTCGATTTCCATTTGCGCGAAGGATTGCGCGCGTTCCGTGGCGGCAACAATCTCCTCTTTCACGCGTTTTTCTAACCGTTCGAGCTCTTTGCACACTTCCTCGTCTCTGCGCAAGCGTTCGGCGACGTCCCCACGGACGTCGTTAAAATCTAACGTTAACCTTTCCAGCTCTCTGTTGACGTGTTCAAGCGTCCCGAACGAAACGCGTCCGTTCTTTTCGCACTCTAAAACTCTCGCTTCCAAGCCGTCGCACCGTTTTTTGAACGCGACAACATCCGCTGCGTCGATGTTCCCAACCGATTGTTTCAATTCGTCTATGGTTCGTCTAAAAGCGCGCATTCGTTCTTCGCTTTCGTCGTGCATGCGTTTCGAGCAACTCGCCTCCCGTTGGCGCAACGCGTCCAACGCTTCGTCCACCGCGCGCAAAATAGTATCCTTTTGCGTCGAGATGTCTTCCTGTGCCGCTTCCGCTCTCGCAATGGCAATATCTACGGACCTGAACCCATCGTCTACTTTTCTTTGAAACTGTTGTTCCGCATCTCTGGCTACTTTTGAAACGTCCGAACACATCTCCGCGCACCGTCTCGCGTCCGCTGCGGCGTCGCTGGCTTTCATTTTGATCGCCGAAACGACCGTTTCGGACAACTCACTCGCGCGTTCTTGAACAAACTTTGCGATGACCACGTCGCAGACTTGACCGCACTCATCGACGACTTGACCTTTTACCGCTTCCGCGACGTCCTCCACCTCTTTCCTCGCGCTCTTCGCCGCGCGTTCAAATCGATCGCACTCGTCTCGAAATCTCAACTCCATCTCCTCCTCCAACGTCCTCAGCGTCTCCTTTTCATTTTCCACCGCCTCGTGCATTTCTCTCGTGCTCGCGTCCGCCACGTTCGCGCACGTTCGCGCAACTCTCTCCACGTGCGAACACGACTCCATCAATTTCCCTCTCGCTTTCTCTGCAAACATCTCCATCGCGTCTCGGTTTCGATCGCTTTCCGCCTTGGCTTCTCGGACTCGATCTTTGATCAACCCTTCCGCCTCGTCGCACGCTTGTAAACCAACTTTCAACGCCTGCATTTTTCTATCCACCTCGCGATTGAATTGTCCCACAATCTCCGCGAAGCTTTGCGTTTTCGTTCTCTCCACGTCCGCTTTCCGTGCCTCTTCCTCGGCTTTGCTCGCCGCCTTTCGACTCGCTTGAGCAAACTTCTCGCACTCTCTTCTCTCGCTTTCCACGCGAGTCATCTGCGCTGTCAAAACGTTCACGTCGTTCCGAATTTCATTCACATCGAAACCTCTCTCCATCATTTTCACGCATCTCTTTGCCTCGTCTTTCGCGACTCGCGACACGGCGACCGCGTCATCAACAGAACTCGCCACCGCGTTCAACGCTATTTCGTTCGCCTTGACGATAGCTTCCATCTGCGCCGACTTCGCCACGGTCGCTTTCATTTGGCTCGTTTCCGTCGTGACATTCAAAACGTGCTTCTCCAAACCACTCACGATTGTTTCGCACTCGTTTCGAAACGTCGCGTGTTCCTTCTCTAAACTCGACAGTCGTTCCATCAATCGCGCGTTTTCCTCTCGCTCGCACTCTACACCGTTGAGCAAGATTTGGCATCGTTTTTCCACGTCCCCTAATCGTTTTTCCGTCGCCTCTAACCTCGAGTCTCTGATTTCGTTCGCCGTATTTTCTCGTTCAGAGATGAGACCGAGGCGTAAAAACGCGCGTCTCACCGCCGAAGGGACGTTGGACCATTCTTTGGTGCCTTTTTCCACGTCTTCTTTTATCACGTTCGCGTTTCGGCTGAAGAAGCGAATTTTGTTGTTGGTGTCGTTAATGTTTTCTTTGATGTTGGTTTTGTTCGTCGTGCTCTTCTCAAAAGACGAGGAGGACATTTTACTCGTTTTTTGGGCAACGCGTCGTCGTCCTCGTCAGAGCGCAGACGTCGTAAAGCGCGCAGCAGCCGAGAGAGCGATCTCCTCCTCCTTCTCTGCGCGTGTTTTCGTCGCGCTTATCTCTCTCTCGGATTTTGAAAATTTTTCTCTTTTTTTCCAAAGAACGACTTTTTACGTCCCCTCATTTAGGGTTTTGGTGCTTTTTGTTTTGTAAACCCTAAACTCTTTTGTTGTGAATACCGGTTACAAGGAAAAAGCTTTTCACTACTTTCCCGACCAAATGTCGTTGCGTGTGTCGTTCGGTGGAGGAGCAGGGTTAACGGCACCTTCGTCGGTTTCGACGACGACGAGGAGGAGGACGAAGACGACGACGACGACGACTCGTTCTTCTTCTTCTTCTTCTTCTTTTCGATTTTTCTCGAAGCAGCAGCAGGAGCGAAGAAGGCGTAAAAAATCATCGTCTGAAATTTCTGTGCTTTTATCCAAAACCGGGAAAAGCGTATTAAAATTGGGAAGGAGTTCTGTCGTCATGGCGGCTTCGGAGGAGGATGTTGTTTCTTCAAACGAGGACGAAAAGGAACTCAGGAAGAGTTTATCTATCGCGACAAAACTGGTGCACCCGAAAACGTCCGTCGAGGACCCGTATTCCGCGTCGGCGCCGCCGCTGTACCAAACCGCCACGTTCGCGCAACCGAACGCGACAGAAAACGGGAGGTACGATTACACGAGAAGTGGGAACCCGACGAGAGACCAGTTGGAGGAGCAATTCGCGGACATTGAAGGCGCGACGAGAGCGTTCGCGTTCAGCTCGGGGATGAGCGCGTTAGCGACGGTGACGAGATTGGTGAAGAATGGCGAGCGCATCGTCACCGGCGACGATATTTACGGCGGGACGAGTCGGTTGTTAGCGCAAGTCGTTCCGGAAGTTGGGATTGAAGTCGTGAACGTGGACTGCACGGATTTGAAAGCAGTGGAAGAAGCCATTAACGGTGGACCGACGACGATGGTTATGCTCGAGTCGCCGACCAATCCGAGATTGCAATGCATCGACGTGCGCAAAATTTGCGAGATGGCCAAGAAGAAAGGCGCTTTGGTGTGCGTGGATAACTCCATCATGACCGCGACGTTTCAAAACCCGTTAGAGTTAGGAGCAGATATTAGCATGGTTTCCGCGACAAAGTTCATCGCCGGGCATTCGGATGTTACCGGAGGTTTACTCGCAGTCAAAGGTGAAGAGTTGGCAAAACGCGTGTACTTTTTCCAAAACGCTTGCGGAACGCTTTTAGGCCCGTTCGATTGTTGGTTAGCTTTGAGAGGCATCAAAACCATGGACTTGCGAATGAAAAGACAGCAAGAAAACGCGATGAAATTAGCCGAATGGATCGACAATCACCCGAAGGTCCAAAAAGTAAACTACCCGGGATTAAAATCCAACCCGTTCCACGACGTGCACTTCTCCCAAGCCACCGGCGCGGGAAGCATTCTCTCCTTCACCACGGGAGACGTCAACTTTTCCAAAACTATAGTCGAAGAAACGAAACTGTTTAAAATTACCGTCTCTTTCGGTGGCGTGACGAGTTTAATTTCCTTGCCGTGTTTCATGTCGCACGCGAGTATTCCAGCAGAAGTCAGAGCCGCTCGAGGCTTGCCGGACGATTTGGTTCGCATCAGTTGCGGCATCGAAGACGCCGAGGATTTGTTAAACGACTTGAAAAGAGCGTTCGAGAAAGCCGAAAAGAATAAAGCCACGTGATAATAACTAAACTACATCAGGCACAAAAGAATGCGCAAATGATACTAAACGCGTAAAAATGTGTGCGTATAGAAGACCAAACCGTTGAAATTTTACTATTAAAAGTACATGTCATAAAACCACACTTTTGTAACTGTTTCTTTGCTTGGAAAAGAGAAGCACATCCATATGCGCGTCGTCGCTTCCTCTCTCTTCGCTTTTCGGCAGCAAGAGTTGCGGAGAAAACAGCATCATCGTCGTCATCAACAACAACACCACGCGCACGAGAGGAAGAGGAGACGAAATCGATGCGCCATCGCCAGCACTCTCGCGACAAAAACGACAGAATCACCCCCCTTAGAGTATTACGAACACACGAAAATCCCGAGCACAGAGTTCACGGAAACGTGCCACGGACCGGAGGAGTACACCTCTGTGCTTCTCCACGCGATGCGAATGCAGTGGAAGCACGGGTTTACGCATGTGCCGAGCGGTTTTCGCCGAGTCACGCACGGGTTTGGGGAAATCTTAGCCGGCATGCAACCAGCGGCGGCCGAGAGGTGCGTGGAGCTTTTGTTGAGGAGGGGAGAGGCGGAGGACGACGATCACGAGAACAGTAAAACGAAGAACAAAGAAAGCGTTTTGGACCCGTTTTGTGGCGGCGGAACAGTACCGATCGTGGCGATGACGAACGGTTTAATCGCGTACGGGACGGATGTCAGTCCGTTGGCGCTACACGTTTGCGGCCACCGCGTTTGGGTGCCGGAAAACGTGGACGAGGAAGAGACGTGGTTGAGAGAACGGATGAAGAAGATTGAGGCGATTATTGCGGATGAAAAAGACGCAGACGAAAACGTCAATCCGTTAGGGAGCTTTGCGAGCATTGCCGTGGCAGTGGAGAAGGCGATTTCACTAGAGAGCGAGGACGACGAGAGTAATAGTAGCAGTAGCGGTAACGAGAGTAATAGCAATAGCATAGACTCGACGACGAGGAAAACGGCGCTTTTCTTCTGTTTAGCCGAAGCAGAACGAAGACACTTCGTGCGACAGAAAAGAAATAAGAGAAAAAAACGGTTCGGAAAGCGACGCGCGACGAGCAATGGTAGCAAAAGCGATCGAGACGACTCGTATTACTCGCCGTTGAGCTTTTACCAAAGGTGCGTCGACGAGTACATATTTCGCGTGAAGGATTTACACGACGCGGTAGGTGGAACAGCAGACGTGGTCATCCGTAAAGGCGACGCCCGGTTTGATGATTTAGTTCCTAAAGATAAAATTGGAACAGTTTCGGGAATACTGACGAGTCCGCCGTACCCGGGAGTGTACGACTACGTCTCGTTCGCGAGAAAACAAAGGTCGAGATTTCGCGTCGGGAGTACTGCCGGTAACGGTAGCGCGATAACGACGACAAGTGAAGAAACTCAATCCAAAAAACCACCGACGTCGTACTACGTCGACGCAAAAGTCCCCGACTCGAACGAATTGGACGAAAACGGCAACCGCGCGCCGTGGAGCGACGATTTCAGCTCCGCCAACGAATTCGGCGCCAAGCGAGAGTTACGGAAAGACCCGTCCGCGTTCAACGACAAATGGACCCGATCCCAAACGCAATGGCTTAAGAACGCCTATAAAACGTTAAAACCGTCCGGTCGAATGCTCGTCATGATTGGCGACGGCGCCAACGTGGACGCTTTAAAAAGCACCGTCGTTTGCGCCGAGCAACTCGGTTTTACGCTTCTCGCCAGTTGTTCGCTCGCTTTGTTACGAACCATGGAAACTACCGGAACCGTCTATAACGGGGCCAGGAAAGAGCACTTGATTTTGTTCGAGAAGAAGCTTTTCAGTAAAAGTGAATAGACTCGATTTTGCGACGAGAGAGAGACAAATGTATCGAGTCTGTTGTGTTGTTGTGCCTTACTTTTTCAAATGAAAAAAAGGTAGAAATAATTTTTTATATTAAAACCCTAAATGTACCAAAAGCGGAGGTCTCTGCATTGTGCGAGATACACAACAGAAAAGAACGCGCGTTTACGCTAAGAAGAAGAAGAAGAGGAAGAAGAGTTTGTCTTCCTGAAACACAAAAACTCGTCGACACATACACGACGCTTCTGTTCGCGTACCTTTTTTGAGCGCTACTATACGAGGAGAGAGAGTGGTTGTTCCTTTTTACACGCACACGTTATTTACACACACAAAATGGCCGAGCACCAATCGTTGCTGAGGCCGCGTGAAGCGAACGACGATGCGTTTCGCTTCGCGTCGTCCTCGTCTTCAAAGACGTGGACACTAAAAGTCCTCGCCGGTTCTGGCGCGATGGTCTTGGCCACCACCCTCGCTCTGAGCGGCGGGAACACAGGCAACTCGGTGCGTTCTTCTTCTTTAGCGACGAGCGGCGGAACTCGATCTTCGCATCATCGTCTCGGGGAAGCCGCGTCGTCGCAATCATCGCACGCGTCCAAAACCATCAAACTGCACACGGCGTGCGCGCCGTTGCACGTGCTCGATTTCCACCCAGACCCGACGTCGTGGAAGAAAAACATGGGCGCGCGAGTGATTGTACGATCGCAACAAAATCCAGAGTTAGCGTTCGATCGCGGGATTGAGATGACGGCGACGCACTGCGGCGCGTTTGAAGTGGACGCGAACGTGTTAGCGCCCGGGGACGAGTTTACGTTCGCCTTGTACGAAAAGAACGGGCCGAACGGACCGGCGTTTCGAAAAGATGCCGGGTGCATATCGACTGCGAGTAATCCGGATTCGTGCATGCCGGAGAATAACTTGGGGAGAAGCCCGAACAACATGTTTAACATGAACGAGTGCACGGCGTCGACGTTTTCGGATTCGACCAAGACGTTTTACGATCGCGTGTATAAAGAGAGCGACGGGAGGTCGTTCGTTTGGGGGAGTTGCCACTCGGATTGCGCGTTTTCCGTGCAGTCAGAGCTGGCGTTGTGCGAATTGGACGCGCAACAGCAAACGGACGATGGACAGCCGCAGCAAGCCGAAGTCGGCGGCGCCTCCGAGGACGACGACGAACCGTCGGACGGGAGCATGAGCGGTCTTTTGAACACGGCCATGTCCGCGCAAAAAGTGTTCGTTCCGGCGATTACAAACTCAGAACACACGAAAGCGTCAGTTGCATCCGCGCAGGCGTCAAATGAGATGACGCCAGAGGAAATTTTGGCCATGGATAAAGCCGATTTGAAGGGCGCCGCGGACCAGGAGGAGGAAGAAAAAGTTGAAGAAGTCGTTCCGGAACCGGCGGAAAGTACGGCCTCTGAAGCTATTCCGGAAAACGAAACTCCGGCGCAAAAAATTGAAAGATTGCAAAAGGAGCTCAAGGCGGCGAGCGAAAAAGCGCAGAGGGACGCCGAAAATGCAGCGGAGGAGGAGAAGGAGGCCAACGATGAAGTTTCGACCCAGGAAGCGCAAGAGGAACAACCGGCGGCTTCGGCGGCGGCGACGACTGATGCCGCAGCGCAAGCGCAAGCTGAGCAAACGCAAGCAGTTGCTACCCCGACCGTGGATCAGTTGAATGATTTGCAATCGCAATCTCAAGAAACACAACAACCAACGGACTTGGCGGCGCAGATGAGAGCTGACGCCGCCACGATTGCAACTCCGGAAGCGAAGACTGGTTCTGCGGAAGAAGCATCTACCACCACCACTACCACTGCAGGCGGTGGATGGACGAACGATGCCGCCGTAACGCTTCAAGCGGAAAAGGAAGGCCGAACGGACGGACCGTGCAACTACGACGGGTGCCCGCTCGAAGAAATCATCGCCGCGCAACAAGCCGCCATAAGAGAGCAAGAGGAGGCAACGCGCAAAGCTAAAGAAGCGGAGGAGCAAAGCGCCAACGCTGTAAAGCAGGCTAAGATTGATGCCGTGAACGCGAAGATTCAAGAAGAAACAGACCGCAAGGCGGAAATTGCGAGAATCCAAGCAGAAAGTCAAACGCAAATCGATCGCCAAACGCGTCTCGAGAAAGGTGAAATCAGGGCGGCGAAGAACGCGTTGCACCCGACCGGTAAAAAATCCTCACACAAGAGCAAGGCGCGAAAGTTTATCGCTGACGCCGACGGCGAGGAGCACAACGTGGTCGTAGAGTTGGAAGTGCCGCCGCAACAAGACGAGGAAGTTGTTGTTGAAGAATCGGAAGAGCGTGAAAACATCCCGGACCAACCGGAACCGTTGACCGAGGAAGAAGAAGCCTCGGCCAACGCGCAACGCGACGAGATTGATGAGATCTTGGCGCACGCGGACGACGCAAATGTTTTTGAGGAAGAGCAAAAAGAAGCCGCGAAGAAGAAATCTTCTTCCTCCTCTTCTTCGGAGGAAGGCGAAGAGATTGACTTCAAGGCGGCGAAAAAGGAATTGGCCAAGGCGGCAAAGATTGAAGAGCACAAGAGAGCCGTGCAGCGACAGCTCGAAGAAGAAAAGGAAGCTTTTGAAGCCGCTAAAGCTAAAAAGGAGCAAGAAGCTCGGGAAAAAAGAGCTGCCAGAGCAAAGGCGAAGGCTGACGCCATTCGATTCGCGGGCAAAACTCCGGAGGAGATTGAGTTGATGAAACGCATGGACGCTTTGGATGAGATGAGCGCGCAGATTGGCGAAGAGGAAGCCAAGTCTAAAAGAAAGGCGGAAAAAGCAAACAAGAACACGGGGGCCATTGGCGTCTCGCCGGAAGAGCAGATCATGTTGGACCAATTGAACGGATCCATGGACGACGAAAGCGCGAAGGAAGCTGCGGATGCCTTGGCGTCCGTTGACTTTGACGACTCCGTCTTTGCCTCCAATGACGACGACGAAGAACAAGAACAAGAACAAGAACAAGAACAAGAACAAGGAGCCGATGAACCCGCCGTCGACGAGTCTGAAAATGCCTCTTCCGACGGTACTCTCGAAGGCTCGCTCGAAAGTTCGTACGAAGTTCCTGCATCGAACATGGACCCGATGAGCTTGAAGCCGCGCAAGTGGAAGAAAGTTGCAACGACGGTGCCTTTATCCGAAGGCACGGACACGGGCGCCATGAAGGCCAAGTTAGCCAAGCAGAAACACCAAGAAAAGCTCAGAAACAAGGTTGACCCGGAAACTGGTTTAACAAAGGAAGAGCAAAAGTTGATCGATTCTTTAAACTTTAATTCCCCGGCGGAGGATGACTCCTTCGCGAACGGTAGTGATGAAGCCGGAGAGGCTGCGCTTGGGGAACGCAAGACTTTTGACGCGCCAATTGAGGAAGAAGAAGTAGCTATGCTCGGTGTGAGCCCGCGAGCTTTGGCGCAGATAAACAGAAATAGAATGTACAACGAAGCAATGGCGAATTTAGGCGAGGCGACGGTCGCGAGCAAGTTTGAAATGGCTGCGCAACAAGCGAGAGCTTTGACCAAACTCGGATCGAGTGAAGACGATGACGCGAAAGCGAGTCTGGAGGAACGAATGCGACAATTAGAATCTGGAGAACTTCCGGAGCAAGCTGTGATGGCTACTGCCGCGGCGACGCCTGAAGTTGCAACGGAAGTAGGAGAGGAGACGTCATCGTCGATTGATCCTATCGCCGCGCAGTACATACCAAAAGGCATCGAAACGAACGGTATGACGAAGGAAGAGATGGAGCTCATCGCGAATATCAACGTTGACGAAAAGGAAGTGAAGCGAAAGAAAGCGGAAGCGAAAGCTGCCGCGATCGCCGCGGCAAAGGCTGAGGCAGAAGCGAAAGCCAACGCGCCAAAACCGTATCACGAGAAAGGCATGATTGTCATCCAAAACGTCAAAGTTCCGCACACGTTTAAGTTGGATCCGTACAAAAACGTCGCGTGTAATCCATCGCCGACGTGTATCGCTGGTGTGCCGATTCCTGGTGTCGGGTGCTGCCCGGAGGAACTCGTCGATAAAGAAGAAGCACCGAAAGTTGGCGATGAGGAGGAGGAGGAAGAAAAAGAAAAAGAAAAAGCTTCCTCCGACGAACCCTCTCGTAAGCACCGCTACGAGCGATACGACGACGACGACGAAGACGAAGACGAGAAAGAGGACAGCTCTGGAGATCATCGATCGTACGATTATCCTTTGGCCTCTAAAAAACGCCCCGCGCAAGATTCATCGGATCTGTACTTTTCGCAAAAAGACGTCGACGAACGCGAGGCGCCGAAAGAAGAAGTCGAGGAAGAATTGGCGACGACTTCGTATGACTTCGTGGCGGAGAAGAAAGATCACAAAAGCAAACATAACGCTGGGGATGTCGTCGATTCTGCCTCTTCTTCGAAAAAATCGTCTTCTTCGAAAAAATCGACGGAGAGGGAGGATATCGAAACGCCTTCCAGTCCTTCTTCCACGAAGGAATACGCAACGGCGATGAGCAAGAAGCAAAAAGCAGTAGCTGCAGCTGAGAAAGCTAAGAAAAGTCGCATTGAAGCCGAAAAAGTCGCCGAGGCTTTGAAGAAAGCGTACGAAGACGCCATGAAAGCGGTCAAGACTTCGGAAAAGAAGGAGGAGAAGAAAGCCGCGCAAGCGTACATCGCGCGGCAAAAAGTGAACCATTTAAACGATGAGTCCCGGTTTGGTGAATCACGCCTCGCCAAGGCCCCGGGTAAACAAGCGCGAAAGGTATGTCAAGCCTCGAAATGGAAAGACCTCGAATGGCCTTTTTTTGTCGGGAACATGACGCACCCTTCGTGTCAGTCGCAAAATGGAGGCGTGAATGATATGGGAACCGAACCGGAGATGTGTGAAGACGATTTAGCTTCGGTGAGATTTGGCGTCTCTCAAGGGAAAGCCGAGTGCATGCTAGCGCACGCGAAAGAGTGCAAAATCCCCATGCACGATTTCAAATCGTTAAATTACGATTGGACGACCTCTCGATGCCAAGGCGTCTGGGCGGCGCCTTTGTGGATGAGTCCGGACACCTGGCAGTGGGGCCCCGGCTCTGGGGAAATCGACGGCTCTGAATTTTGTATGCGCAAAAAAATGCAAATGAACTTCGCCGGCGGAGGCCACGAAGTCGAACTCGATCCGTACAACATCGACGAAGCCTGGGGACACACGACTATTCGTAAAGACGACGCCGGAATCATCACCGTGACCACTTGCAAAGCGTCCGAGGCGGAAGCCAACGGCGGCGAATGTTTCAAACCGAAATATAAAGACTGCAAAGATTGCGAATTTGGCGAACGCGGGCCGGACAAAGAGTACGCCTGCTGGTGCAACGAAGACCCGAACCAAACGCAATTGAACATTTACGGTTCCGGTGGCTGCGCCGAAGGCGCCAACTGCGAGTGGACTTTACTCTCCGACGTTTGGAACGGCGTCGGCGGCGACCAGAGTTACCACGGGTGCATGGGCGAAGTTCCCACCTTGGGCGTGGACAAAAACGAACCAAACTTTAACTCGCACTGCGAGTTTAGCGTCGAGAACATCCTCGTCAAAGGTCACGGGTTGAACGGTGCCATGCAATGGGGGGAAGGAAGTCCAAACTATTGCCGACATTTGACGGTTCAAAACGTGCGCTCCGCCATCGGCGTCGACATAGCTTAAACGTAACAACAACAGAAGAAGAACAAGACAACAAGACAACAAGAACAAGAACAAAACTGAACACAGAACACATCATATATTATATATTATTATTATTATTATTATTACGTCGGGAGAAAGAAGGAATACAGAGAGAAGGATACGAGCGTTATTTATATTTACAACGGAAGAGTTTTAATTTTTACGAGAGCAACTACGAAAAATATTTAGGGTATCAATGCAAAAATCAACGGCTGCAAAGCGTCCCACACTTGTCCTTACTTTTACCGCAACGCACACCTTACACACACCTACACACATCTAAACACACACAAAATGGCTTCTAAACCAACTGAAATGTGCGTCATCGAGACGACTGGCGCCCGCGAATACAAGGTACGAATGAAGAGTTCTCTTTTTGTGACGAGAGTACGACTCTTCTGTCTCTCTGTCTCTCGATCTCTTTTTGCCACGAACGCGAGATGGATAATTATATTCCATCGGGGAAGTCTTTTGCCGTCGTGTCTCTCGATCATCTTTTTCTCGTCGTCATCTTTTGGATGACGATGCTCTTTTTAACCCCGGGCGTTTTGAGAAGACACGAAACGCATCTCGTCGTCGCGGAAGAAGATGAAGACGTGTCTTTCTCTCTGTCTGTCTGTCTGTCTCTCTCTCTCGCGCGCGTCGTGGCAAAGAAGAGCAAACGACACGCAACAAAAAAGCGTCGCCTCAGAGTCGTCGTCTCACAGCCGCTCAAAAAAAAGCAATCTCATCAAATTCGCGCTTTGTCGTTTGAAACGACGCGAAAAGAAGAAGAAGAGGACGCGCGCGAACGCGTTTTGTCTCTTTTACGCGCAGTTTTACATGTAAAAGA
>Ga0233450_10001189_pt1 | contig 27816 bp, 20 predicted proteins | sample 011ome_30_FD_189956 | JGI IMG/M metagenome (GOLD analysis project Ga0233450, IMG submission 189956) | Coastal salt marsh microbial communities from the Groves Creek Marsh, Skidaway Island, Georgia - 011501CT (spades assembly) | ecosystem: Environmental > Aquatic > Marine > Intertidal zone >... | reverse complement strand
ATACTATTAAACAACTATGAAAGGTATAATTCTTGCCGGGGGATCTGGGACTCGTTTACACCCCCTTACCGCTGCAATCTCAAAGCAACTACTACCTGTTTTTGATAAGCCCATGATTTTCTATCCTTTGTCTACACTTATTTCCATGGGAATTAGAGAAGTATTAGTGATTTCTAGCCCGTCACAATTAAATTTCTTTAAACAGCTATTAGGCGATGGTAAGAATTTTGGTGTTGAGATTTCTTATGCCATTCAAGAAAAACCAAATGGGATAGCTGAGGCTCTGATCATTGGAGAGAAATTTATAAATAATGATGATTGCACTCTAATATTAGGTGATAACATATTCCTATCTAACAATCTTAATTCATCCCTTACCAAATCATTTAAATCTGGAGCAACTATTTTTACTGTTGAGGTTGATGATCCTGAAAGATATGGGGTCTTAGAAATAAGAGATAATCAACCTTATAGGATAATTGAGAAGCCGCAAACATTTATATCTAAGCTAGCGGTAACCGGATTATATTTTTATGATACCGAGGCTGTAGAGATTTGCAAATCACTAAAACCATCTGCAAGAGGAGAGATTGAAATTTCAGAGTTGAATAGCAAGTACTTAAAAAACAATGCACTTAATGTTGTTAAAATGGATTCAACATCAATATGGATGGATGCAGGAACTTTTGATTCTTTGTTAGATGCTTCGAATCTAATTTGCTCTATGCAAAACCGAAAAGGCAGCTTGTTAGGCTCTCCTGAGCTAGAATCACTCAAACAAGGATTTCTCTCCAAAGAGAGCTTTATTCAAAATATTAGCCCAAATATTGAAAATAATTATCACTCAAGATTGAAGTTAATAGCTGAAGGTATTTAAAATATCTTCTATCTCACTTAATCATATGAAAATTTAAGTCTAGAATATATAATTGATTATAATAATCTGATTAAATTTAACCTTTAAAGTTTATAGCTTTAAATGCATAGAGATAAAAATGCCTATACCGACTAAAATCCAAAATCTTTCATTTTTCATAATTTTTCTTTCATGCTTGTCTTTTAGCCTATCAGCTCAAGTAGCACTTATGGAAGCAAGCAATGAGCTAGATGAAGATTTTTTAAAAAGCTTACCTAAAGAACTTCAGGAAGAAATTGGTCAAGAAGACGAAGGCACAAAGAAAGAAATTGACAAGCTGTTGAATACCAAGACTTCAGCATTAAAAAATAAAGAAGCTCTTCAACTTATTAAAAAGCAGCTCGAAAGCCTTGAAAATAGAATGAATGTTGATAATACAAATGACGATGTTAATCAGCTTAAAAGGTTTGGACTATCTTTTTTCAATTCTATTCAGTCTACGTTTATGCCAGTTAACGTTCCAAATTTTGATAGCGATTATGTATTAGATGTTGGAGATAAGATCACAATTAATTTAGTTGGAAGCAAGTCAAAAATCTATAATGATCAAATCATTGAAAGAGATGGATCGATCTCACTCAAAGATTTTGGAAAGATATATTTAGCTGGCCAAAAATTTTCTCAAGCTCAAAATATAGTCGAAAAATTTTTTCTAGAAAAAACAGTTGGTAACGAAGTTTTTATAACTTTAACAGAAGTTAGAGATGTGCAAGTTATTATGCTTGGCTCAATAGAAAATCCAGGGGTTTATACCATTTCAGGTGGTTCTAATGTTCTGCATGCTCTTAATGTTGCGGGGGGAATTGCAAAGAATGGTTCATATAGATCAATTAAGCTTTTACGTTCGGGCAAAGCTATTAAGACGTTTGATTTATATGAAACAATGATTCGAGGTAATCCAGATATTTTTAATATTAATCTTCGATCTGGAGACACTATATTAGTTGATCCAGTTGGATTTTATGTGCCGATATCTGGGGGTGTTAACAACGAGGCCATATATGATGTTAAAGACGGTGAAACCGTTCAGGATATCATTTCTTTTGCTGGAGGGTTTAGCCAAGATACTTATATGGTTGATAAAATTTTTATTGAAAGAGATAATTCTTTCGGAAGAGAGATAATAGAACTAAACAAGACTAATCTTGATCAATTTATTCTTCAGCCTCGTGATTCTGTCAATGTACCAAAATACGTTAAAGAAATTAAAAAAATACCTCAGGTTACATTATCTGGAGCAATTAACAGACCTGGAATATATAATCTTGAAGAAGGCGAAACAATATCTTCACTAATCAAAAGAGCAGGTGGCTATAGGGATGAAGCATATGTTTTTGGAGGAATGTTATACAGAAAGTCTGTTGAAGAAAAATCTAAAGCTTTTGGGCAAAGAATTTATGCAGACACTATAGCATTTCTTGTTTCTAATCTTGGAAAAGGGGGATCAGGTCAATCATTAACTGGCGACTTTCTTAAAATTCTAACGGAAGAATTTAGATCACAGGAATCTATTGCAAGGGTGATCTCAGAGTTTAATATTCAAAAAATTGAATCTAATCAAGCTGCCGACACAATGCTTGAAGACAATGATGTGATTGATATACCTGTTCTTCCTCAACATGTGTATCTCTTTGGTGATTTTAATCAGTCAGTGATTTTGCCTTACAATTCAGATTTTTCAGTAAATGATTATATTGAATTAGCAGCTGGTAAAAAATCTAGTGCAACAAAACATTTAATAATTGTTGATCCAAATGGTATGTCACATTATTTTGAGAAGCCGTTTTTTACTACCTTTTCTGAAAATAGAGATATATATCCTGGAACGATTATCTATCTACCTAGGGAGCTAGGAAAAGTTGAAGGGATTATGTATGCTTCAGCAATTGCACCAATTCTGAGCAGTCTTACTCTTTCATTGGCATCAGTTAATGCAATAAGAAACGATTAGATTGCAATTAGCACTATGGACGAATTGGTCAATGTGACCATAAGATGAAAAATATTAGTAAAAAAAAGATTTTCATTACATTTTGGTGTATTTTTTCATTACCAGTATCTTCTTCAATTGAGGATTATCTATATATTCATTCATCGAGCCCTAGCTTTTCTAATTACGGAACGGTTGGACTTATTCAAATGCCTTCTGCAAGGTTTCACGATTCTGGATCATTAGGATTCAGTTGGAGTAGCATTGATCCTTACATGAGAGGAAGCATCATAGCGTATCCTTTTTCTTGGCTTGAAGTAAGTTACGGCTACACTGACATAGATAACGCACTATATAGCAATAACAAAAGGTTTAGTGGCGATCAATCATATAAAGATAAGGGATTTGATGCAAAGCTAAAAATTTTAGATGAGACTGATATGTTACCAAGTATTGCAGTTGGGATTAGAGATCTTGCGGGAAGTAATAAATTTGAAGCTGAATTTTTTGCATTCTCAAAAAAAATTAAAAATATAGACTATACATTTGGTATTGGTTGGGGTGATTTGTCAGACAAAAGATATTCGAATCCATTGGCTAAAGTATCATCAGAATTTAATAATAGAATAACGAATAAAGAAGGCGGTCAAGGTGGTGAGTTTTCAACTGAGAGGTACTTTCGTGGAAAAATGGGTTTCTTTGGAGGGGCTGAAGTTTTTTTACCCAATCTTAAGGGTCTTCGAGTAAAAATCGAATATGATACAACGCAATACCGAGATGAGGCATTTGGATTGGGGCGAGCAAGTTCTAGATTTGCAACTAGACCTGTAAAAGATACTCAGTCAAGAATAAATTTTGGTTTAGTGTACCCCTTAAGCAGTAACTTAATAATTAAATCAAGCTTCGTAAAAGGAAATACTGTAAGTTTTGGATTTTCATATAGCATGAACTTAGGTAAAAAGAATAAATCTTTAAAAAGATCTGATCCTTATAAAAAAATTCAAGATTCTGAAACTATTAAATCAATAATAAGAGATAATGATTTGTATTATTACAGAGCTTTGCTTCAAAATTTGAAAGAAAGAGATCTTTTATTGCAAAAAGCTTCAAAAAAAGACGATAAAATAACTATTTCATATTCACAATCCACTCATTCAAGTCATACAAGAGCGGCTGGAAGAGTTGCAAGAGTGCTTGATGAAATTAGCCCTGATGAAATCAAAACTTTTGAAATGGTAAATATTAATGCAGGTATGGCTTTGGCAAAGATTGTCATTGATCGTGAATCTTTTTCAAAAAATGCTGATGATGATTTATACAAACTTACCAAGAGAGATATACAGCTATACCCAGATAAATATGAAAATACACAGTATGAATATAATCCAGTCAGTATATTTCCAAAAAATTTCTGGTCACTTGAGCCATCACTTCGCGCTCAGATAGGAGGGCCGGACAACTTTTTGTTCGGAGATTTAAGATTCCTATACACCTCTGAAATTATTTTTTCTCATGGCATAACTCTTAGTACGGATGCCAGTGTAGGAGTTTGGAATAATTTAGGCTCACTTAAACTAAAGTCAGACAGCATCCTTCCTCATGTCAGAACTGATATTGCAGAATACCTAAAGGGAACCAAAGATTTTTCCCTCGATAGATTACAGCTAAATATTTTTAAAAATCCTTATAAAGATTTTTATTATAAATTATCAGGAGGCGTCTTAGAGCCAATGTTCTCTGGTTTTGGAGGCGAAGTTTTATATAGACCTTTTTATAAGGACTTTGCTATTGGTGCTGATATTTATAGAGTTCAGCAAAGAGACTACAATGGGAAATTGGGTCTATTGGATTATAAAACAACTACAGGGCATATTAATTTCTATTATGCTGAGCCAAGATCCAATATACTATTGGCTGTAAAAGGTGGTAAGTTTCTCGCTGGCGATTCCGGAGTAAATATAGACTTTTCAAGATATTTTCCTAGCGGGTTTATTTTGGGAGCATTCTTCTCTAAAACTGATATTAGTGCTAGAGAATTCGGAGAAGGCAGTTTTGATAAGGGCTTCTATTTTGTTGTTCCCTTAGATATTTTTGGTAGAGAGTATTCAAAAAAATCATTTCCTTGGGGCTTGAAGCCTTTGACAAGAGATGGAGCTGCTATTTTAAATCCTGCATTTTATTTATATGGTGTGACCGAGCAAGCAAATTCAAGAGCATTCACTAGAGATTATGATGATTTATATGACTAGGGCCTTATTCCCATTTCTATTTCTGGCATCATGTTCTTTTATTGAGGTTAAAGATTTACCATCTTTGGTGAAAGAAATTACATTTGGAGCGCCAGATATTATTGTAGATAGAAAGTATTACGATGCCATGCCTTATTCCTTTATTAAAGTAAGTTATGGTAAGCGCTATATAGGGATATATACTCTTTCAGATACTGATAATGGACTCTATAAATGGGTCGGTGCTGATAACTCACGTCTGTACACTAAAAATGGCAAAGTTCTTCAATCTATTGGACTAATAAAGAATTTAAAAATTATTAATAAATGGGATTACGACTTTACTCTGAGTTATTTTAAATCTGATAAGCTTATTATGTTAGAGAATCCCACAGCAATGATTGAGATGAGCTCGACTATAAAATATATTGGCGATGAGGAAATCTTTCATATAAGAAATAAAATATCTAAATATTTTGAAGAAGATTTTCAATCAACTGTTATTTCTTGGGGAGGAAAAAATAAGTACTGGATCTCTGAATATGGAAAAGTTCTTAGATCTGTCCAATCAATTCATCCCCATTTAGAAGAGCTAGAGATTACGTTTTTTTATAAGTAAAAAAAAACCTGCGTAAGCAGGTTTTTTTTAATATAAAAGAAAAATTAATCTGATATTTTAGTTCTTGTTGCTGTAGCTGTTGCAGTACCAGTAGATGGAGTGCTAACTGTTACAGGTACTTGCGATACAACATCTGTAGCTGCTTCAAGAGTAACTTCATATGTCTCAATAACCGCATCTACTGCAGGTACGTTTACAACGACGTCTGTTGTATATGTTTCATTACCACCAACATCTCTTTGATACTCGATCACGTAGACTTGATCACCGTCAGCATCAACTGTATTACTATTATCAGCATTAGATAGGGGAGTAGCATTAGTTCCTGGTCTTCTTTGAGTATAGTCTGTTCCAGTAGCTGTATAGGTTTCTGTCGCAGTATTAGCTCTGGTTCTCTGTGTTGAAACTGTAGCTGTTGTTGCGGCAACTGCAGGTGTTTTGACTCTTGTCTGAACTGTAGTTACAGCAGATACATTAGAAGTAACATTGGACTGTGTTGTACTTACATCAACCGTATCAACAACTTCCTCAATGATGTATTCCTCGACTTCCGTTGGAGCTGGTGTTGGAGCTGGTGTTGGAGCCGGTGTTGGAGCTGGTGTTGGAGCCGGTGTTGGAGCCGGTGTTGGAGCTGGTGTTGGAGCTGGTGTTGGAGCTGGTGTTGGAGCTGGTGTTGGAGCTGGTGTTGGAGCCGGTGTTGGAGCCGGTGTAGGTGCAGGACTACTATCTGAGTCAGATGCAGCTGCTATTGCTGCTGCAGCTGCTACAGCTGCTGCAATGGCTCCGGCACTAAGACCGCCTGATGCACTTTTTTTAGCCGCTTCATCTGAACCGGCAGACTTTGGCTCATCATCAGCTATGGCGCTTACCGTAAATATCGGCACAACTAATGCAAGCAAGTAACTTAATTTATTTTTTAATTTAGCCATTTTTTCCTAACTCCTACTATTACTATTATAGAAAACTGTATTATGTATTAAAAGTATCAGTATTGGCAATGTTTTATGCAAAAACTTCAATTTTTTTAACACGCGTATCAACCTTAAAATCAGAGTATATACCATTACTAATCACTTTATCAAAATAAAAAAAACTAACATTTAAATAAAAATAACATAATGATAAAAAAATATGATATATAAAATTGCAACCATAATTTAGATCGATGGGAATGTTACGTTATTTTTTTAATTTTTTACAATAGAATCGCTGTATTTTTTATAATTAATTTAAGATACTCATTTTAAGTTTTCGGGATGTAGCGCAGCCTGGTAGCGCACCTCGCTGGGGGTGAGGTGGTCGTCGGTTCAAATCCGGCCATCCCGACCATTATTGATTGCATTTATATTACTTTGATTTATTTATAACTTCCTCAGCATACCAATTAATTTCAGCTATCATTCCATCAAGTGTTCTTTCATCTGGCCCACCTTCATATGTATTTCTAAACGCAACTATGACTTCCGTTGCGCCTAGTTCTTCGAGTTGCCTTATTCCCTCTGGTGAATAGGCAGCTTCACCCATTACCTGGAATTGATAATTTGGATGATCCAGTGTTCCAAATTCATCTCTGTACTCATTTATTTGATCTATGAGTGTTTTTGTTTCCTCTAAGCTTAATCCAGCGCTTATCCAACCATCTCCAGCTCTTGCAGCCCTTTTTAAAGCAAGCTTTGAATGTCCCCCAATTAATATGGGAACTGGTTTTGTTGGAGCAGGGCAAAGCTTTAGCTCGGGAATATCATAAAACTCTCCTTTGTAAGAGAAATATTCTCCATTCATTAAACCTTTAAGAATATCAATTTGCTCATCCATTCTTTTTCCACGTTTTTCCCAGCGCTCTCCAGTGGCAAGAAAATCCTCGTACCATGGACTCACTCCAATACCAAAATGAAATCTATTATTCGTCATAACGCCTAATGTAGTAACGAACTTAGCAGTTGTAACAGCTTGTCTAGGAGCCAGCTTGTATACTGATGTAGAAAACTCTAATTTATCTGTAACAGCTGCAATTGCTGGAATAATAGAGAATGGCTCCAAAAAGGGAACACCATCCAGGAATTCTCTGCTTCCATCATCATTATATGGATAGGTAGAGTCACATTCTTTTGGATAACATATACTGTCTGGAAATGTGATTGCATCAAAACCAGCAGCTTCGGCTGCCTTGCCTAGCTCCAAGTAAAATGAAGGATCGCACATTGATGGATGATATGAAAAACGCATAATTATTTACCTTTTGGTGAAATTTTATAGAAGCAATATAATAACAACTTAAAAGTAATCGATATATAATGACAGCGTTGTCAAATTAAAAAAATAAATAAATTTTGAAAAATCAGCCACCAACAAATATTCCTGCTAATGACCCTGAACTTAAAGAATGGTTAGATGCTTTGCAAAATATTATTAACGAGGAGGGCAATGATAGAGCCTCATTAATTTTAGGTAAACTTGCATCAAAATTAACCGAATCCGGAACTATTCCAAATTACAACTTAACAACCCCCTTTAGAAATTCAATTCCTGTAAACGAGGAAGCAAAAATGCCTGGAGATCTATTTATGGAGCGGAAGATCAGATCTCTTATTAGATGGAATGCATTAGTTATGGTTCTTCGCGCTAATAAGTCATCAGATGATTTGGGGGGCCACATTGCAACTTTTTCATCATCAGCAACTTTATATGACATTGGATTTAATTATTTTTTTCAAGGTTCAGAAGATAATCAAGAGGATTTAATATACTTTCAAGGCCATTCTTCACCAGGTATATATGCTCGTAGTTTCTTAGAGGGCTATTTGTCTGAGGATGATTTGGATAATTTTAGGCGCGAGGTGGATAAACCAGGCATATCATCATACCCTCATCCTTGGCTTATGCCTGATTATTGGCAATTCCCAACAGTCTCAATGGGCTTAGGTCCAATAATGGGAATCTATCAAGCTAATATTATGAGATACCTTTCATCTAGAGGTCTTGCGCCCAGAAATAACAGAAAGGTTTGGGTCTTCTGTGGAGATGGTGAAATGGATGAGCCAGAATCTAAAGGTGCAATTGGTTTAGCTGGTAGGGAGAAATTAGAAAATTTAATTTTTGTTATAAATTGTAATTTACAACGGTTAGATGGTCCTGTTAGAGGTAACAATAAAATTATTCATGAGCTTGAAAGGGAGTTTAGAGGTTCTGGTTGGAATGTAATCAAGGTTATATGGGGAAGGTTGTGGGATCCAATATTTGCAAGAGATAAAGAGGGAAAACTTCAAGAGCTTATGGATGCTGTTGTTGATGGAGAGCTTCAAAATTTTAAAGCAAAAGGTGGGGCCTATACGAGAGAAAAATTTTTTGGACAAGACCCTGATGTTTTAGAAATGGTTGATGATCTTACAGATGAAGACATTTATAAATTAAATAGGGGAGGGCATGATCCCTATAAAGTTTATGCCGCTTATCATAAGGCAGTAAATACAAAAGGGGCTCCAACGGTAATTCTTGCTTTAACAACCAAAGGTTATGGGACTGGGTCAAGAGAAGCAGATAATACTACTCACCAAGTAAAAAAATTAACTTTAGATAATATTAAATCATTTAGAGATAAATTTGATATTCCGGTTTCAGATAAAGATATTGAAAATTTACCTTATGTGAGGCCGCCAAAAGATTCACCTGAAATACAATATTTGTTAAAAATTAGACAAGGCTTAGGCGGCCCAATACCTAGAAGACGGAGTCATACCAAAAAACTATTGCCACCATCAGAATCTATTTTTCAAAAATACACTCTTGGTTTTGAGGACAAAGAAATTTCTTCCACAATGGGATTTGTAAGAATGATGACAGACATTATAAAAGATAAAAATATTGGAGAGAGAATTGTTCCTATTGTGCCTGATGAGGCAAGAACTTTTGGCATGGAGGGGCTCTTTAGACAAATAGGCATTTATTCTTCTGAGGGTCAAAAATATAAACCTGAAGATGCTGATCAAGTCATGTGGTACAAAGAATCTAAAGATGGGGTCATGCTTGAAGAAGGCATTAACGAAGCTGGAGCATTTTCTGCTTGGATTGCTCTGGCAACAGCATATTCAAACTATAACATTCCGATGATTCCAATTTATTTGTTTTATTCTATGTTTGGTTTTCAACGAATCCATGATCTTGCCTGGGCAGCCGGTGACTCTCAAGCAAAAGGATTTTTAATCGGAGCAACATCCGGAAGAACAACATTAAATGGTGAGGGTTTACAACATCAGGATGGGCACAGTCACATCTTTTCTTCAACAATTCCTAACTGTCGATCTTATGACCCAGCCTATGCATATGAATTGGCAGTAATTTTTAAAGATGGAATAAAAAAAATGTTTGTTGATTTAGAAAATTACTACTACTACATCACTGTTACAAATGAAAACTACATACAACCACCTCAGCCAAAAGATTCTGATGAGGGAATTATAAAAGGTCTTTATAAGCTCATTGATCAGAGTGACCCTCAAGTCACATTAATTGGCTCCGGATCAATTTTAAATGAATCAATCAAGGCGCAAAAAGTATTAGAATCATTTGAAATAAAGGCGGATGTATGGAGTGCTACTAGCTTCAATATGTTAAGGAAAGATGGGATGGAAAAAGAACGCTTTAATGAGTTAAATCCAACCGCTAAACAAAAGAAAACTTATGTAGAGGAATGTTTACCAAGTTCAGATACACCTGTGATTGCGGCAACTGATTATATGAGAGCTTATCCCGAGCAAATTAGAGGTTTTATTAAAGCACCTTACTACACCTTGGGAACTGACGGTTATGGAAGAAGTGATTCAAGGCAGAAACTTCGAGAGTTTTTTGAAGTAGATGCAAACAATATAGCGCGAATGGCGATTTACTCTCTTTTTAGAAAAGGAGATATAAGTAAAAAACAAATTACATCTTTTTATAAAAAATTAAAGGTTGACTCAAGCAAACCAAATCCTTGGGAAGTTTGATGATTAAAAAGATTATTAACATTCCAGACCTAGGTGAAGCTGAAGATGTTGAAGTAATTGAAATTTGCGTCAAAGCAGGTGATCAAGTTGATTCAGAAGACCCAATTATTGTTTTAGAGTCTGATAAAGCTGCAATGGAAATCCCAGCTTCTTTAGCTGGTAAAGTTATTTCTATTGAAGTATCAGTTGGTGATACCGTCAGTTCAGGCTCGCCTTTTTTGCAAATTGAAACTACAGACCAAGAAGCACCGCATGAGAAAGAAAATGCTTCAGAGCAAAAGGTTATGGAAAATCACATTATCTCTGAAAGAGTAGAAGAGATTGAATCCAAACCACCATTAATAAATGAACAGCAAAATACTCCCACCTTAAATAGTAAAAATATCTACGCAGGACCTGCGGTTCGAAAGCTTGCAAGAGAATTTGGTATCGATTTATCGCTTGTTACGCCAAGCGGTCCAAAGAAGAGAATAGTAAAAGAAGATTTTCATGTATTTGTAACATTTCAACTTTCTTCTGCCAACAAAAGCAATAGCTTTGAGTTTACACAGCCTGATATTGATTATTCAAAATGGGGTTCAATCAAAGAAGAAAAGCTTTCTAAGTTTCAGAAGTCTTCTCTGGCTAATCTTCATACATCTTGGATTAATATCCCGCATGTTACTCAACATGATGAATGCGATTTAACAATATTGCTTGATATCAGAGCTCAATTGTGCAAAAAGCATAAAGTTAAAATATCTCCATTAGCTTTTATTGCAAAAATTACAACTGCAATTCTATACGAGTTCCCATTACTCAATAGTTCTTTAGATTCAAACTTAGAAAATATTATTTTAAAAGATTATGTCAATCTAGGTATTGCCATAGATACGCCTGAGGGATTAATTGTGCCAAATGTAAAAAATGCCCAATTAAAATCAATTGTAGATATCTCATCAGAGATCAACGAATTAGCCGAGGCTGCGAAAAAAAGAAAATTAAATATTGCTGACTTAAAAGGAGCATCTTTTAGCATCAGTTCTCTGGGAGCAATTGGTGGGAAATTCTTCACACCAATAATTAACCCTCCCGAAGTAGCTATCTTAGGAATTTCGAAGAGTTATGAGAAGGTTATTTCATCAAAAGCTGGCTTTGAAGGCAGAAGCTTTTTACCAATTTCTCTTAGTTATGATCATCGGGCCATTAATGGAGTCTATGCAGTACAATTTACTAGTCAACTGGGAGAAGCCTTATCGGATAGAAAATTAATTGAAAAAAGTTTTAAATGATAGATCAGAATTTTAAAAATGGATGTGTACTTATTGTAGGAGGCAGCGGAGGCATCGGTTCATTGTGTGCTGAAGAATTTTCTCACTCAGGCGCAAAGGTTGCCATTACCTATTACAAAAATGAACAGGCCGCTATTAACCTGGCAAATGAAATTGATACTAATGTAAATATCTATCAATTAGATAACAGCAATTCTAAATCTGTAAAGGACACCTTTGAGCAAGTTGTGAAAGATTTCGGGTCGATTAACACATTAGTGAATGCGGCTGGATTTAATATTCCGCAAAAATTTATTAGTGAAATTGATATTGAATTGTGGAGAGAGGTCATTGATGCTGATATTAATGGTTTTTTTAACCTTGTTAAGTTTGGATTGCCATACCTTAGAGAGTCACAAGGTTCTATAGTTTTCATTAGCTCGGCTGGATTATTTAAATATCCTCCAGGCGATATTCTTTCTGTCGCACCAAAGGCAACTATTGAGCATGTCTTGAAAGGTATCGCAAAAGAAGAAGGAAAAAATGGTGTCAGAGCAAACTCAATTGCTCTTGGGGTAATAGATACCGGGATTTTTCATAGATTAAGAGAAGAAAATAATACTTTCTTTGATGAAGCCTGGCATGAGGCTGTTATGAATACACTTGCCATAAAGAGATTCGGGCTACCTAAAGAAGTTGCAGATACGGCAGTTTTTTTAGCCTCAAGCAAAGGAGGCTACATCACCGGTCATTGCATTCCGGTTGATGGTGGTTACCATTTGTAAGTACTAGACAAAATAATCTGTATTTTCTACCCCGAGCTGCATAGCTCCATAGTTTCTTGAAAAACTTACAGGATTGTTAGCAACATGCGCTCTAGAGGTATGAACATCTAAGAATATTTTTTGAATGTCACTGCCAGCAAATACTGCACCACCGCCAGCATTGGAAAAAAGTGTATCAACAACTTCTAGACACTTTTCTATTACCAAAGAAGCATCATATCTAAATTTTACTCTTTCAATTATGGGGATGCCTCCCTGATTACCGGCTTGATCAACCATAACATCATAATTTCTGAACATCACAGTTTCTAATGCATCTAACTTTGCAGATGCTTCGGCAACAATTGATTGAGTATGAGTATCGCCGGCTAATTTAGATGGGTCGCTTGAAGCTTTATTATTAGCTCCTTCTATGAAAAGTTCTAACATTTTTTTTGTAGCACCAATTGCTGGGGTAGACACAGCTCTAACAAATAACTGACCCCATGGTATTTTGTATAGGTTATTCTTGTTTACTTCATAGCCTGGATTGGTGAGGTTAAAACCATCGGATTGCTTATGGGTTCGATATTCTGGAACAAAAACATCATTAACATGAATATCTTGACTGCCAGTAGCCTTCAAGCCCATTGAGTACCATGTATCTTTTATCTCATAATCACTTTTTGGAATTAAGAAGGTTCTATATTCTGGCGCACCTCCTTCAGGTGGAAAAATTAAACCACCCAGTAATGCCCAATCACAATGCTCAGATCCACTAGACCATTGCCAATGACCTGAGAACTTGAATCCTCCTTCAACAGGGGTCACTTGTCCCATTGGCGCATATGAGGATGAAACTAGGGTGTTGTCGTCTTCACCCCAAACTTCTTGCTGAGCTTTATCATCATATAATGCTAGTTGAAATGGATGGATGCCAACGACACCCAAAACCCATGCAGTAGACATACACCCTTGAGCAACTCTCAGTTGCACTTCTGAAAAGGTGTGGGGGTCTAGCTCATACCCGCCGTATTGCTTAGGTTGTAGAATTTTAAAAAATCCAGCATCTTTCATATCTTGAATAGTTTCTTTTGGAATTCTTCTATCAGCGTTAGCAGATTCTGACCTTTCCTTAAGAATAGGAATGAGATCCTCGGCCTTTTTGATCAATTCGTTATGGAGATCAAGATTGGTTCTTTCTTTGATTGTAGCTACTAATGTCATTTTTCACCTCTAAATTTGATGAAATGTAATGATTCCATTAATACTTTATAGATTCAACATAATAATTCATATTTTTAATAATTATTTTTACGATTTATGCATTATATATATATTCTATATAAGAAATTAAGATTTAAAAATGTAGATCTATAAATTTTTATTTAAATGCCTCTATACTTATTCGATGTCTGATATAAGTGTTCATTGCAGAGCTGGTAAATTTACTGGCACTGTTAGTGGCAATATTAATTTTTTTTATGGTATTCCATATGCAAAGCCCTTGAATCAAGAAACACAGTGGCAGGCTCCAGAAAAAATTGATTCTGAAATATCCTTTGAAGCTACTCAGAAAGGGTTTAGTGCGCCTCAAACAATTTATGGAACTTCATTTTTAACAGATCCAAACATGCCTGATGAATCAATAGATTGCCTATCTTTAAACATTGCATCAAAAAATATCAATGGAAACATGCCAGTAATGATCTGGATTCATGGTGGAGCATATATCACCGGTTCGTCTAATTCAGTCGTATATGATCTAGATTCTCTTCCTCTGCACGAAATTGTATTAGTTACTATTAATTATCGCTTGGGGCCATTTGGATTTCTTAAACTTGATGAGATATCAAATGGCAAAATTCAATCTACAGGTAATGAAGGTCTGATGGATCAAAAGCTTGCAATAGAGTGGGTGAAAGAAAATATTGCAGAGTTTGGTGGCGATCCAGACAATATAACTCTTTTTGGAGAATCTGCTGGAGCTTGGAGCGTTGCCTTGCAATCTTCAATAAGTCCACATGGCAATTTATTTTCAAAAGCTATATGTCAAAGTGGGGGCATGAATGCTTACTTTGATCAAGAGAGAGGAAATCAATGGGGTGAGTTATTCTTAAAAACTGCTAATGATAGCGGACTGAAAATTAAGGATTTATTTTCTGTAGATCATAAGCAGATAACTTCACTTGCCTCTAAGATGAAACATACGATGATTGCTCATGGAAAATGGCTTTCACCGGAAGTAGGATTTGCCCCAATTGCAGATGGTAATTTTTTACCATCAGATCCTATGAAAAATTTTCAAGATTCACCAATCAAGTTAATAGTTGGAACAACTGCTGATGAATACAGGCTTTGGTCTGAGTTTGAGCCGTATTATAAAAATTTAAGCAAAGATGATTTTTATAAGAGGCTTAATAAAATATTTCAAATAGAAGCTGTAAATACAATTGCAGACAATTATTTATCCAAGAATCCTTCACAGGATAAATTTAAGGATGCATTATCTAATCTCATGACTGATTGGACGTTTGGGATTCATGCGCTGGCTTTACTTGAGCAGCATAAAGATAATTCTTATGGCTACTTATTTGATGAGCCTAGCCCTGTTTTAGGTGGCAAATTAGGTGCCTATCATGCAAGTGAGCTGCCATATGTTTTTGGCTCAGCATTAAAAGATATTTTTAAAGATTTTTGTTCTCAGGATGCTCAAAAAATTTCAAATTTTTTCCAAATATCTTGGACTCAGTTTGCAAAAACTGGTTCGCCTTCTTCGGATTTAATTGACTGGGATACTTACAAAGTCAACCAATCAATTGCGTTTATAAATTCTGCCTCTAAAATTAAAACTATTCAAAATAAAGAAAGGGTAAAATTGCTTTATGAATCAAAGAAAAACTACTAAGCATTTAATAATTACTACCTTATGTCTATTTCTTTTGGGATCATGCATTGGTCCCATTCAGGAAAGCAACTCTTTGACGATTGCTACCTCATCTGGAGTCACTCAAGGAATATTAAATAAAAAAGTTATTACCTGGGAGGATATTCCTTACGCAATCCCTCCAACTGGAGATCTTCGCTGGAAGGCACCTAGAGCATTGGTTTCTCCCGAATTAAACATTGAGCCTAAAGAGGAGAATGGTTGTTTACAGGAGGCTAGTATTTATGCAGGAATACAAGGAGAAGGAATAGTTGGACAAGAGGACTGTTTATACCTGGATATAAAAGCTCCTGTAAATAATTTAAATAGAAGACTGCCAGTCATGTTTTGGATCCATGGTGGCGGAAATACATCTGGAGTTAAGGATTACTATGATTTTTCAGAACTGATTCGCGAGCATCAGGTACTTGTTGTTACAATTAATTATCGTCTAGGTCCAATGGGTTGGTTTACTCACCCTGCAATTCAAGGACTTCAGAGTGGAATTGATAAAACTTCTAATTTTGGAACGCTTGATATTATAGAGGCACTAAAATGGGTAAAAACTAATATCCAAAGTTTTGGAGGAGATCCTAAAAATATCACAATTTTTGGAGAGTCTGCTGGAGGAAATAATGTGTTGTCTCTTCTGGCTTCACCCATGGGAGGCGATCTTTTTCATAAAGCTATTTCTCAATCAGGCTATACAACAAGTTTTACAAAAGAAGAAGCAATCGGAATAAATCAAAAAGGAATCATTATAAATCAATTGGGATCTGATCCAGTTCTATCAAAACACGATCTATCAGGATATGGAGGTATTAAAAACTTATTCAATTCAAATCCAATAAAATACGGAGTAGAATATCAGCGTTATTTGAGGTCTCTTGATGGAAAAGCTCTTTTAGAAACTTATGAAAAAATTTCTCAAGATACCTATGATCGACTGCCACTTCTTACCAGAGATGGAATAGTTACTCATATTAATGGAGTAAGCGCAGGACTGGCTGCTTCTCAAAAGAAAAATAGCATTCCAGTTATTGCAGGATCAAATAAGGATGAGCTATCGCTTTGGCTTGGATCTAATAGATACTTTGTCAATGCATCATATCCCTTCACAAAACTTGTGCCTGTTCCAAAAATTGAATTTAAAAAAGAGGGTTTATATAAATTATGGGTTAAAACTCGCTCGCAGGGTTGGAAGCTAAGAGGTGTAGATGAACCCTTAATGGAGCTTGAAAAAGCTGGATTTAATTCATTGTATGCGTACAGATTTGATTGGGATGATCAAGCATCTTCATATTTTGCAGATTTCCCTAATTTAATTGGAGCAGCTCACGGCTTTGAGATTTCTTTTATCACTGGAGATTATAGATTTGGACCAATTGGACGTTATGTTTATCCAAAAGGAGATTTAAGGAATCAAATGCAGCAAACCATGATGAATGCTTGGGCCTCATTTGCAAAAACGGGTGTTCCAAACACTGGTAAAGATGTGCAATGGAAAAAATTTAATTCAAAAGATAGAGCATTCATGAAACTTGATTCTGATAAGTATTTATCTTTAGACAAGGAGATATTGTCTCTTGAATTTATCTTGGAGAATCTAAGATTATCGCCAGAAGGAACGCTGTTAGAAAAATGTTTGTTAGCAGAAGAAACCTTTTTTAATATTGGGGATCCTCTTAAAGATGAATTTAATGAATGGAACCAAGGCGCTTGCAGACAATTTGATATGGATTTTGAGAGAAAAAAAATAGAAACTGATTTAATTGAAGAATACGGTTCAGCAACTGTTTATTAATGAACTCAATTGCAAAGATATTTTTTTTAGCAGGCCTTGTGGTAATTTTTATATCAAGCTGCGGATCTGATGTAGATCCTGGAATAATAGAGGGACCCCCTCGTTCTAGCGAAGCAATATATCAACAAGATTTAAGATTTTTTCAGACTAAGGAAAGTTTATTGGGAGCTGATTCGGGTGATACATCCCAAATTCTTTTTGGAGATTTGCATGTTCATACGACCTATTCTATAGATGCATTTACTCTAGAGCTACCGATGATGGGTCTTCAGGGCGCGCATGATAGCTCCATGGCCTGTGATTTTGCTAGATATTGTGCAAATCTTGATTTCTTTAGTTTTAATGATCATGCTGAGGGTCTTACTCCAGATCATTGGCGTGAACAGAAAAAAATTATTCAACAATGTAATATTTCAAATGAAGACTCTGTAACTAACGATTTAGTGGTATTTCCAGGATGGGAATGGACACAAATTGGGACTACCAAAGAAAATCATTGGGGTCATAGAAATGTTATTTTTAAAGATATTCAAAACCTTCCTGCAAGACCAATTGGTTCTAGGACCCCTGGTTCTGGATTGGGAGTTTTTGATACTACTGAACAAGCTGTAAGTGCACGATGGTTGGATGTATTTAATTTTAAGCGTTATTCAGACTTAAAATGGCTCCTCAATGAGGTTAGGAATATACCTTATTGCGAGGAGGGCGTTGCTTCTCAAGATCTTCCCCTTGATTGTTATGAATATGCTAAAACACCCAGAGATTTATTTTCTAAGTTAGATGAATGGAATTTAGATAGCATTGTCATTCCTCACGGACAATCATGGGGCTATCATGTCCCATTGGGAACCTCATGGGATAATCGCTTGAATCATGAAGGTCATGATCCAAGCAAACAAATCCTTCTAGAAATTATGTCTGGGCATGGCAACAGTGAAGAATATAGAGACATTGCTTCGGTTAATTTTATTCAAGATAATACAATGAGCTGCCCTGAGCCAACTGATGACTTTCTTCCATGTTGTTGGCAAGCCGGTGAAATGCAGAAAAAACGTTGCGATGGACTCACAAAAGATGAGTGCGATGCAAGGGTGGAGCTTGCAAAAAAATATACTTTGGCTGGGGGCCCATACACTAATATGGTATTTCCTGAGGCCAAGCCTGAGGAATGGTTGAGCTGTGATCAATGCACTGATTGCTTTAAACCAGCATTTAACTATAGACCCAAACAATCTGCTCAATATGCTTTAGCTATTTCTAATTTTGAAGAATCTATTGAGTCTCCTCAAAGATATAATTTTGGATTTATAGCCTCAACAGATGATCATACCGCAAGACCTGGAACAGGTTATAAGCAATATGAAAGACGAAAGATGACTTTTGCCACTGGTGTTAAATCAAAAATATGGGAGTATCAGTATGAAGCTGAAGATCCAAGCTTCCCTGAAATTCCAAAAATTACACCCGGTGAAAGTCAGCCTGATAGCGAGAGAGTTTCAAGTTTTGTATATCCTGGTGGTATTTTAGCTGTGCATGCTAAGGGAAGGGGCAAGGATGAAATTTGGGCAGCTCTAAAAAATAAAAATGTATACGGCACAAGCGGCCCCAGGATTTTATTATGGTTTCATTTAATAAATTCTCCTGAGGGTCCAGCTCCAATGGGTTCTGAAATTACAATGAGTCAGAATCCAAGATTTATTGTTAGAGTTGCAGGCAGTTTTAAGCAAAAACCTGGTTGTTCAAATGAATCAATAGATTCTCTTTCAGCAAAGAGGTTAGACTATCTTTGCGCAGGTGAGTGTAATAATCCAAGCAATGAAAGAGAGGTTATTGAGAAAATAGAAGTTATTAAAATTACGCCACAAATATATGCTGGTGAAGCAGTCAGCCCTCTGATACAAGATCCATGGAAGACAATTCCATGCCAAGGCACTGGTGAGTGTATTGTAGAATTTGAAGATCAAAATTTTTCTAGAGACAGTGTTTATTATGTAAGAGCAATACAGAACCCTACACCTGCAATTAATGGATCACCTCTATCTCAGAGAGGTAGTTTTGAACTTTGCAAGGGAAGCTTTAGGACTGATTTCAATGATGATTGTTTAAGCATGACTAACGAGAGAGCTTGGTCATCTCCGATTTATGTGGATAAGCCTTAAATAGCTTGATGCTTAATTTGATTTGCAGTTGAACGTTTTATTTTAATTAATTCAGCAATTTTGAAATATAAATTCTCTTCATAGGCATCAACCACCGAATCAGCAGCAACCAATTCCCAAAGCACTTTTAATAATTCAATTTTTTCTTTATCAGAATAAGAATCATTAATTTTTTTTATAGAAGGATAGAAGGAAACCGATTCTTCCGTCTCGTCAATAATTTTTTTTACAATTGTGGTAGCCTTTTCATCTTCTGTGGCTATTTTATCTGCTCTTTTTTTTATTCGTTTTAATTCTGACTTATCAAGAGCGCCATCACTTATTGCAATTTCGAACATCAATCTTAACGCAGCATCTGATTTATGCGTATTGATGACTTCAAGCGACTGTTTTTTTTTAAATAAGTTTTTAAGCATTGTAATTATGAAATCATCTTGATTAAGTATTTTTTAGTAAATGGCATAAATGTACTTATTAAAATTAAAAAATCAACATATAGAGATTGTTTTTGAATGTACATTTTATCAATTTCTGCTAATTTTGTAGGATCACTCATATCGTACCCTAAGACTTGTGAGAGACCCGTAATTCCTGGTTTTATTTCGTATATACCTTTGGCATTCCTGTTTTGTATAAGATCAATTTGAGAGACAAGCCCTGGTCTTGGCCCAATTAGATTAATATCTCCTTTTAATACGTTAATAAGTTGGGGGAACTCATCAAGTTTTACTTTTCTAATAAGTTTGCCGCATTTAAGTTTATATTCATTTTCAAGCTTATAAGTGCCGATGTTAGGGGCTTCTATCTTCAAAGTCCTTATTTTAATAATTTTGAAGATGGATTGATTTTTACCAATTCGTTCTTGAATAAAAAGAACAGGCATCCCATCTTCAATCATAATGGCAATGGCAGCAAAAAATAGAAAAGGTGAAATTATAAGCAGTCCAATTATGCAGGTGAAATCCCTTATCATTGTGATAAATTTTTTGTGCAACATTTTGTAAGGTAAAATAAAACTACATTTTAAATCATTTATATGAATATTGCTTTAACAGGATCCTCTGGAATAATAGGGTCAAAACTTTTAAAACATCTTTGTGATCTGGGCCATAAAGTTTTATGCATATCTTCGTCACACTCATCTGATAAAGACAATATTTTTCTTTATGAAGACTTGCAGTCAAAAGAAATGAGTTTTAAAGCTGATTTTATAATTCACTTAGCTTCCACAAATGCTAATTTAGAGGAGTCAGAAATACCTCTTGAGATAGAGCTTCTTAATAAAGCAATAGATTGCATGGAAAATTTAAATTGCAAAAATATTATTTTTTTTAGCACAATCAAGGTTTATGGAGAAAATTCTTTTAATTCTAATTTAATTGATGTTGATGAAAATTTTCCCAAAGCTCCTGGGTCCTCATATGGCCTAGCTAAGGAGCGCTGTGAGCAAGCATTGATTCAGCTCTCTCATGAAAAAAATTTTAATTATCTTATTTTTAGATTACCCCCAGTTTTAATTAATCACCCCAAATCTAATGTTGGGAAGCTATTCCAGTTAGTTGAGAGAGGGATTCCAATTCCGTCATTTCGCATAGGAGATTTGAATCAAAGAAGTTTTTTAAATTTTGAACTTTTGGCTCATGTTGTGAGAGAGGTTATAAATGAAGGAATAATATCTTCAAGCAAGATTTTAAATATAGCTGACAGTGAGGCTATTTCTACAAATGATCTGTTAAGAAGGTTTGGTAAAAGTATTAATAAAAAACCCCGAATCATCTATCTTCCCAATGTTCTTTTTAAGGTCATGATCAGGATAAATCGATTACAATTGATTCTATGCAAATTATTTGGAAATTTTTATTTATCGAATGCAAAACTTAAAAAAAAATTTAATATACCTGAACATTTTTGATAGCCTTGGATTAAAGTCGTGAACATAATTGGAACAACATTAAACTCACTGAATCGACGCCTTAAAACCATTCTAGTTTTATTAAATGATTTATTTTTAGCTTTTGCATGTTGGTTGGTTTTTGGGCCGCCAATGGCAACAATAATTTCTGGACAAAATAAAAATAATTTATTTGAGGTTATATATTCTCAAATATACTCATTTATATTTCCAACAATCCTATTTCTTCTTTACTTTTATTTCTTTGGATATTACCGATCCGTTATTCGTTTCTTTGATTCAAGAGACTCAATTTTGCTTTGTGTTTCCGGCTCTTTGTTATTTGGATTTTCATGGGCAGCATTCTATATTCTTCAACTTGATGTTATTCAAACAAATTTTTTATCCATAATCCTACTCCAAGGACTGCTTCTTTCAGCAGTGCTGTATGCATTTATAAATATTTCAAGAGATGTTGCAAAGTTTTTTTTGTATCCATATGAGAAAGATAAAAATGCAATTCCTGTTGTTATATATGGGTCTGGTGAGTCCGCTCAAGCATTAATTAATATTCTGCAAAATGATTCAACCAAGCATGTAATTGCAATCTTTGATGACTCATCTGTCTTGAAAAACTTTCTGATAAATAATATTCCAATCATTTCAAGTTTTAAAAAATTAGTTGAGCTCAAATCTAAGCATAAAAAACTTCAAGTTCTTCTTGCTATCCCGAATATAAAAACCGAACAAAGAAGAAAAATTATTTCCGATCTTGAGACTATCAAAGTTGCAGTCAGAACAGTGCCTTCACTAGCTGAATTAATTTCTGATGAAAAAAAATTAAGTGACATACAAGAACTTTCAATTGATGATATTTTGCCAGGAGCAAGAATCTCTAATACTGATATTTTTGAAGCATACTCAAAAACTTTTTTTATTTCAGGGGCTGGTGGGTCAATAGGCGCAGAAATTTCAAGGCAATTACTTTTAGCTAATCCCAAAAAAATTATCTTGTATGAGTTTTCAGAGTTCAATCTTTATCAGATTACAAGAGAATGTTCTGCCCTTATAAATTCAAAAGATTTAGATACATTAATTATTTCAATACTTGGGGATATTAGAGATATCAATCATTTAAATAATGTATTCAAACGGTTTAAAGTAGATCACATATATCATGCTGCTGCATATAAGCATGTTCCCCTTGTTGAGGATGAGAATAATCTAGCCATTGCGGCTGAAAATAATATTCTTGGCACCTATAATTTAGCTCAAGTTGCAGTTAATAATAATGTAGAGTCTTTTGTAATGATCTCTACTGATAAGGCCGTTCGACCTACTAATATAATGGGCGCTACAAAGAGATTTGCAGAGATAATAATTCAATCAATAAATGCAAGCTCAGATACTACAAGGTTAAGTATGGTCAGATTTGGAAATGTCATTAACTCCTCTGGTTCAGTAATACCATTATTTTTAGATCAAATCTCTCAGGGTGGCCCAGTAACTGTCACTGATAAAGATGTTATGAGATATTTTATGACCATCCCTGAAGCCTCAAGCTTAGTTTTGCAGGCTGGTGAAATGTCAACTGGAGGTGAAGTTTTTATACTTGATATGGGTGAGCAAATAAAAATTTATGATCTTGCTAAAAAACTAATTCATTTATCTGGTAGAAATTGTGTTGATGTTGATGAGCAATTTGATGATGGCATTCAAATTCTAGAGGTCGGTTTGCGACCAGGTGAAAAAATGTATGAGGAACTACTTATTTCTGGGTCTGAAATTAAAACTGAAAATCCAAAGATTTTCAAAGCAAATGAATCTTATATGCAGCTAGATCATCTTCAACCAATAATTGAGCAAATGAAAGAGTCCATTAAGAATTATGATAATGCAAAGATTTTAAGAATACTTGCAGAAAATGTTGAGGGTTTTAAAAGATGAAAAAAAATAAAATTTTAAATTTCATTTCTTTCTTTGTATTCTTTCATCCTTTCTTGCCTGCTCAAAATATAGATAATCTAGTTTTAGAATCAGGGTTTAAAATTTCTATATTTGCTAAAAATTTGAGTTCTCCCCGTCAAATTGCTCAAGGCAAGAATGGTACTATCTTTGTTGGAGAGCGCACAGGACAAATCATAGCTTTAAGTGATACAGATCGAAATGGGCAAGCAGATGAGAAAAAAATTATTGCAGAAGGGTTAGAGTATTCAACTGGCATAAGTATATTTAACGGAGATCTATATTTCTCAGAAATTAGCAAAATATGGAAAATAGAAAATATTGAAAGCTGGTTAAATGAAAATAATTTGAGCTCAGGCCTCCCAAAAAAAATTCTTGTCACAGATCAATTGCCTAGTGATAAATGGCATGGTTGGAAGTGGTTAAAGCATGATGAGCAGGGAGGTTTATATTTTAATGTTGGAGCTCCTTGTAATATTTGTTTATCTAAAAATTCACAATATGCATCTATTTTAAAAATTAAGAATGGTGAATGGGAGCATGTTGCAAGAGGAGTCAGAAATAGTGTTGGATTCGACTTTCACCCCGTAACTCAAAAACTTTTTTTTACAGATAATGGAAGAGATTGGCTGGGTGATGACTCTCCCTCATGTGAATTAAATAGAGTAGATCAAGACGGTCAATTTTTTGGTTATCCATTTAAACATGCTACCAATATAATGGATCCAGAGTTTGGCAATTTTAATTCAGGTTTTGATTATGTTGATCCAATTTTAGAGCTTGGCGCTCATGTCGCACCAACTGGGGTAGCATTTTACAACGGATCAATGTTTCCTCCACAAATGAAAAATAACTTATTTATTGCACTTCATGGTTCCTGGAATAGATCTAGCAAGGTAGGGTATAAAGTGATCAGAGTAAGTTTTGACAAAAATGGGAATGTTAAAGAATCAAACGATTTTATTTCAGGTTGGTTAAAAGATGAAAGTGTATCTGGAAGGCCTTCTGCTCCTTTCATATTGAGTGATGGCAGCATGCTGTTATCAGATGATAAAGCTAATGTTATTTATCGCATTACTTATGAACAATAGATGCCAGATTTAGATTCTTGCCTACAAATAGCTAAATCCGCTGCATTGCTTGCTGGAGATTATCTCAAAGAACAGCAAACAAAGAATTTGAAAATTCTTTCAAATAATGCAAGAGATCTTAAGCTTCAGATTGATATTGATGCCGAAGAAATCATTAAAGAATATATTACACAAAAAAGCTCTTTGCCAATTTTAGCTGAGGAATCTGGTAAGAGCGGTGATCTAGATGAGTTTTTCTGGGTAGTGGACCCGTTAGATGGAACATCAAATTTTTTAAGAAATATTCCAATTTCATGCGTTTCTATATCTCTGATGCAGGGCTTAACGTCTGTTATTGGAGCAATATTTGATTTCAATAATTCTGATTTATATTATGCTCATAAAGACTCCAAGGCTTATGTAAATAACTTGGAACTATCTGTGTCTTCTTTAAACCTAAAAAAAGAATCCACTTTGGTCACTGGAATACCTGCTAAGGATAATTATTCTGATGAGGAATTTAAAAATATGATTTCCGATTTTCAATCTTGGAAAAAAATTAGGATGATTGGATCGGCGGCGATGGCATCAGTATATGTAGCTTCAGGAAAAGCAGAGGCATATAAAGAAAATGGTATATTTTTGTGGGATATTGCTGCCGGAGCGGCAATTGTAGAAGCGGCTGGCGGACAGATTTCAATCAGTAACTTGCAGCCTGACTTTAGGGTTGATGCAAACTTTACTAATAAAAATTTAGAAAAATAAACAACCATTAAATAAAGTTTAATATGGGCATTTAATAATTGAAAAGATTCATCAATATATTGTAGAGACTTAAATGATTAAAGGAATAATTTGGTTTAGAACTGATTTAAGGATTGATGATAATCCAGCATTATTAAGTGCGCTCACTCAATGTGAAGAAGTTGTAGGACTTTATATTTTTTCGCAGACACAATGGGATCATCACAATGAATCAAATATTAAGCATGAATTTTTAATAAATAATTTAAATGCTCTAGAGCAATCTCTTGCAAAATTAAATATTCCCCTAGTAGTAATAAATACCGAATCATATAAAACTTTATCAAAAGATTTATGCTCTTTTTTAGTTGAGGAGAATATAGATCATGCATTTTGGAATAATGAATTTGGGTACAATGAGGCTAAGAGAGATCAAAGCGCGATAGAGGCCTTAGAAAAAGTCAATATTCAGACTTCCCAATTTCATGATCAGGTGATCTACGAGCCAGGCTTTCTAAGGACCGGTCAAGGAAATCCTTTCTCAGTTTTTACACCTTTTAAAAGACGATGGGTTGAAAACTTTGAGATGGATTTCTTGGATATTACTCAACTCCAACCAGCAAAAAAAAACTCTTCAACTAAAAGCAATTTATCCAACTTAAAATTTGTTAAATCTCATTTAGTAAATATTAATCTTTGGCCTGCTGGTGAAGCAGCTGCTCAAGAAAGACTTTCAAGCTTTCTTAATTCAAAGGCAAGACTATATAACGAATCAAGGAATTCTCCGATTATTGACGGGACAAGTAGAATATCACCCTATCTAGCTCTTGGTATTCTCTCCCCTAAAAGATGTATCTTGGAAGGCTTAAAACTCAATAATTTTGAGTTTACATCAGGCAATAAGGGAATTTGTAAGTGGATTGATGAAATTGTTTGGAGAGAATTTTACCGAAATATCATGCATTCATTTCCTAAAGTAAGCAAGAATCAACCTTTTCAAGACTATACAAAATCTATTCAGTGGCGACATTCAAGCAAAGATCTCGAAGCCTTTTATACTGGCAAAACAGGCTTTCCTATTGTTGATGCTGGCATCAGACAAATGCTTTCAGAAGGATGGATGCATAATCGGTTAAGGATGGTGGTTGCAATGTTTTTTACAAAAAACATGCTCCACGACTGGAGACTTGGAGAAAAATTTTTCATGCAAAACTTGATAGATGGAGATTTCTCTTCTAATAATGGAGGATGGCAATGGAGCTCCTCAACTGGCACAGATTCAGCACCTTATTTTAGGATCTTTAATCCAATTACCCAGTCACAAAACTTCGATCCAAAAGGGGAGTTTATTAAAAAATTTATTCCTGAATTAAAAGACGTTCCTGCTGCGCAAATTCATCAGCCAAAATCTGATCTTTTTTCATCTTCTAACTATCCTGAGCCTATACTTGATTTAAAAGAATCTCGTGTCAGAGCCATTCAGGCATTCAAAGATGCCAGAGAGAATGCCAGTATCTAAATTATTGCATTGTAGAATTAATCTTAGTGATAATTTAATAACATCCGCTATAATTAAATTCAATTTTTAGCGAGGGATAAATATGGCTGATCATCTTAAATTTTATATTAATGGAGAATGGGTTGATCCATTAAGCTCAGAAATAATTGAGGTCATAAATCCTTCTGATGAATCTGTTATCGGCTCTATATCAGCTGGAACTAAAGAAGATATTGATATAGCCGTGGCCGCAGCTAAAGAGGCATTTAAAACTTTTGGTTTTTCTTCCAAAGAAGAAAGAATTGAGCTTTTAGAAAATATCATTTCTGAATATGAAAAACGCTCAGAAGAATTAGCAAAAACAATTTCGCAAGAAATGGGCGCGCCATTATGGCTATCTAATGTTGCTCAAGTGACGTCAGGCTTATCTCATTTTAAAGATACTTTAGAGGTATTAAAAACTTTTGAATTTGAAGGAACTGAAAATAACTATTTAATTAGAAAAGAGCCAATAGGTATTATTGGGATGATTACTCCATGGAATTGGCCCATGAATCAAATGTGTACAAAAGTTGCTTCCGCACTTGCATCAGGATGCACCATGGTATTAAAGCCAAGCGAAATAACCCCGTTTTGTGGAATTATATTTGCCGAAATATTACATGCTGCTAAAGTTCCACCTGGAGTTTTCAATCTTGTCAATGGAATGGGCCCAATCGTTGGAGCTGCTCTATCAGAGCATAAAGATATTGATATGATGCATTTTACAGGTTCAACAAGAGCTGGAGTTGCGGTAGCTATAGCTTCAGCCCCAACTGTAAAGAGGGTTGCCCAAGAGCTTGGTGGCAAATCAGCCAATATTATCTTAGATGATGCGGATATTGAAAAAGCTGCTGCTGCTGGAGCAAATCATTGCTTTATGAATACTGGGCAATCATGCAATGCGCCAACAAGAATGCTTGTTTCATCTAAAAATTATGAAAAGGCTGTAGAAGCTGCTGCGGAAGTTGCTAATTCAACAATAGTAGGCTCACCAGAGGATGAAGGCGTCAAAATTGGACCAATCTCTA
>Ga0233450_10001184_pt1 | contig 27892 bp, 26 predicted proteins | sample 011ome_30_FD_189956 | JGI IMG/M metagenome (GOLD analysis project Ga0233450, IMG submission 189956) | Coastal salt marsh microbial communities from the Groves Creek Marsh, Skidaway Island, Georgia - 011501CT (spades assembly) | ecosystem: Environmental > Aquatic > Marine > Intertidal zone >... | reverse complement strand
TATCATTCCTTGATTCAGAGGTCACTTCAGATTACATGGTCTTGGATAACGTAGATGCATATCAATATTTCTTTGGTCAAGAAGATTTGCGCTATGGCTTAAGAGAAAATGTTAAGGGTAATGAGTTGGCAAAGAGCCCAGAGTTTTCAGCGGACATTAGCCTCACTTATGAAACAGCGCTTGCTTCTGGAAGTATGTTTACTGGAATAATGCAGTACATACATAGAGGCGACTTCCAACAAAGAGTATCAAATAATTCTATTGTTGATGCTATTGATTCATATGATTTATTGAATCTTACCGCAAGCATTGATTTTGTAGGAGATAAGTGGGGGCTAGACTTCAAGATTCTTAATGCTACTGATGAAGATGGGGTTAATTCTAGTATGACTGATGTCTTTGGGGTTGCTGCAACTGGATTAGAGCTTATTCCGCCTCGTCAATTTATGGTGCGATTAAGTATGAGCTATTAATTTGGCAATTAATAAATAATGGATAAATTATTTATTCAACCAGATGAGCTGTTGAGTGATTCATTTAAACTTGCCTGGCAAGTTTTTGAAAGTGGTTACCGCCCCAATTATATAATTGGCGTTTGGAGAGGTGGAGCTCCTATCGGTATAGCTGTTCAGGAATTTTTGGATGTCCTCGGCGTATCTTCAGATCATATTGCCATTCGTACCTCTCACTATAAAGGAATAGATGTGAGAGATAGCGAAGTTCAAGTTTATGGCTTGAACTACATTATTAAGCAGGTTGAATCTGAAGACTCACTTCTAATAGTTGATGATGTTCATGATACGGGTATATCCATTCAAAAAATAATTTTAGATCTTCAAACTGCTTGTAAAAAAAATACACCTGAAATTAAAGTAGCCACCCCATTCTTCAAACCAAAGAAAAATAACACAGATAGAAAACCCGACTTTTACATTCATGAAACTGACAAATGGCTCGTCTTTCCACACGAACTTGAGGGTTTGTCCATTAATGAAATTATTGAGTTTAAGCCTGAGCTTTCCGACCTTGCAGAAAAAATTAAACCTTTCATATCATAAGAAAGATTTAATATTGTTTCCTTTATAATATAAACTCATTCATTAATTTACTATTAAGTATGACCAATCCCAACAATCTCTCTTTAGATAAGAAAAATATTGACACGGTTTTGGTGTTGGACTTTGGATCTCAATACACCCAACTTATTGCAAGAAGAATAAGAGAGCTAAATGTATTTTCGGTAATACTTCCATGGGATGTTTCAATTAAAAAAATTAAATCCCTTAATCCTAAGGGGGTCATTCTATCTGGAGGTCCTGAATCCGTTACCGAATCTAATACTCCAAGAATCCCTGAAATTATTTTTGAATTAGATGTACCTGTTCTAGGTATTTGTTACGGGATGCAAACTCTTGCAGAGCAATTTGGAGGGCATGTTTCTTCTTCAAAAAATAAAGAGTTTGGCCATGCTCAAATTCTTTTGGAAAAACCATCTTTACTGTTTGATGGATTTAGCTCTGGATCCTCAATTGATGTTTGGATGAGTCATGGAGATCACGTATCATCTCTACCAGATGAATTTAATTTAATTGCTTCAACCAAATCAGCTCCAATAGCTGCCATGGAGCATGCCCAAAAACAAATTTACGCATTGCAATTTCATCCTGAGGTCACCCACACAAAACTGGGCAACACTGTATTAGAAAACTTTACATTCAAGATATGTAAATGCTCAGCCCAATGGAGAATGGAAAATCTTATTGAGCAAAGAATAAATGAAATTAAAGTAAAAGTAGGAGATCAAAAGGTATTGCTTGGTTTATCGGGCGGAGTAGATTCATCTGTTACAGCGATGCTATTGGATAAAGCGATAGGAAAAAATTTAATTTGTGTTTTTGTTGATAATGGATTGCTTCGAAAAAATGAGGCTGAAGATGTAGAAAATCTATTTAAAGAGAAGATGAATTTAAATTTATTAGTCGTTGATGCAAAGAAAGTTTTTTATAGGCATCTAAAAGGTATTTCAGACCCAGAGCAGAAAAGAAAAATCATTGGTAGAACTTTTATTGATATTTTTGACAATGAGGCAGCGAAACTAAAAGATGAGATTAATTTTTTGGCTCAGGGCACCATTTATCCTGATGTAATTGAATCCTCTGAGTCAGAATCTAAAGAGGCTAGAGTTATTAAATCTCATCATAATGTTGGAGGCCTTCCTGATGATATGAAGATGGAATTAGTGGAGCCTTTGCGGGATTTATTTAAAGACGAGGTTAGGACAATGGGATCTGAGCTTGGCCTGCCATTGGAGATGTTAAATCGCCATCCATTCCCAGGTCCAGGACTAGGAGTAAGAATTCTTGGAGAGATTTCCCAAGAAAAAGTTTTAATTCTTCAAAACGCTGATGCAATTTTCATTGAGGAATTAATTAAGGCTGGCTTATACGATAAAGTAAGCCAAGCATTTTGTGCATTTCTTCCCATTAAATCAGTTGGAGTGGTTGGCGATGAGAGGAGATATGCAGATGTGATAGCGATTAGAGCAGTTGAGACAGTAGATTTTATGACCGCTACCTGGGCAAGGCTTTCATATGATTTCTTGGCTCACGTCTCAAATCGTATTGTGAATGAGTTAGAGGGAGTAAGTAGGGTGGTTTATGATATTTCGAGCAAACCTCCAGCCACTATTGAGTGGGAATAGTGACATAGGCTGAAAGCCCTACTCTTACAGTCTTTCTGCTGTTGTAAACCAGTTGTAATGACGCATTCTCTCGTCTTTGTTGTAAAGTCTTGCAACTATTACATATCATAAGTATTTTTCTATATCTTTGTCGTTTACCACTAAAAATTTAACTCTTAAATCTTTTTTATACTTCATAACTTTAACTATACTAAGTTCAATTAATTCTCTAATTATTTTTCTTGCTGTTGGAATGGAAACGTATTTATTAAGAAATTTTTCATAATCACTAATTTTATGTTTTCCGCCATCTTTACTAAATTTCTTAATTGCACGTAGATGGTTTATGTTTATTCTTTTCATAATATAAATATTGTTTATATAAACAATATCTATAACAAATATTGCTACATATACAATATATATTAAGTATAAAAATAAAACGAAATAATTTTATTGTAAAAATATTAGGTTTTTATTAAATCTTCTTTGCTCAGAATCAATATGTGCATTACAGGGCAGAAATTGATGGCTTAAGAGCATTGGCAGTATTGCCTGTGATTCTATTTCATGCTGGTTTTGATTGGTTTAGTGGTGGTTTTGTAGGCGTTGATGTCTTTTTTGTTATCAGCGGATATTTAATTACTACGATCCTAATTGAAGATATTGAATACAAGCGTTTCAGCATTACTAACTTTTACGAAAGACGTGCGCGAAGAATTCTTCCAGCACTTTCCTTTGTAATGTTTGTCTGCATTCCATTTGCGTGGATATGGATGCTTCCGAATCAAATGAAAGATTTTTCACAGAGTCTTGTTGCCGTTAGCTTGTTTGTTTCTAATATATTCTTTTGGAAAGATGCCGGTTACTTTTCTACCGAAGCTGATGAAAAGCCTTTGTTACATTCATGGAGCTTAGCAGTTGAAGAGCAATACTATTTGCTTTTCCCTATATTCTTAATACTTGCTTGGCGTTTTGGGAAGAATAGAGTGTTTTGGATGATTGTTGTAATGGCAGCACTGAGTTTGCTTTTAAGTGAATGGGGATGGCGTAACAAAGCGGTAGCTAACTTTTACCTTACACCAACACGTGCCTGGGAATTATTTGCAGGTTCGATTGGAGCTTTTATAGTCCAAAAGCAAGGCGTACGCAGAAACAATCCTCTTGCGCTGTTTGGCTTAGCAGCAATTATTTTTTCTATCTTTGCATTTGATGAAAATACTCCACTCCCTAGTATTTATGCTCTAGTCCCAGTGCTAGGGACAGTGTTGCTTATTCTATATGCTGGAAAAGAAACCTTAGTTGCAAAATTGCTAAGTATAAAGGTGTTCGTTGGTATTGGATTAATTAGCTATTCTGCTTATCTTTGGCATCAGCCATTATTTGCATTTGCGAGGATTCGTTTACTTGAGCATCCATCACTCTTTTTGATGGTGATACTTAGCGCATTATCAATAATTTTAGCTTATTTAAGTTGGAGGTATATTGAAAAGCCTTTTCGAAACAAAACTGCATGGAATCAGAAAGAGATTTTCGTAGCTAGCGTGTTTGTAATATTGATTTTCTCTTTGATTGGCATTTTTGGCGATAGAAGTAACGGGTTCCAAAATCGGTTTTCACAAGATGATTTGAGTTATTTAAAGCAAATCAATGAATCTAATCCTGGTTATGTTATTAAAAGATTCAATGAACTTAAATATGCAAGATGGGATATCAAAAAAAAGAAAGTATTTTTAGTTGGTGATAGTTATGCACAAGATTTAGCTAATGCTGTTTATGAATCGAACTTAGACAAAAAAGTATCTCTTTCTACATACTATATTTCAGCAGAATGTGGAAATTTATTCATTCCTTTTAAGAAAAAAAAGAAATTCACAGAAAAACAAGACCTTCAGCAGTGTGAGAGAGAAGCATATTTTAATAATGAAGCGTTTAAAGAACGACTAACTAGTGCGGACGAAATATGGTTTGCCAGCTCATGGCAACCATGGCAAGTAGAGCGCATAAAGAACAGCATCGAAAATGTGCAGGAATCTTCTACCGCGATAATTAGAATTTTCGGTAGAAAGGATTTTCCTACTTTTAAATTACGAAAGTATTTAGGCCTATCCTCTGCAGAACGGGCAATGTTTGTTGAGTCTGTTAAATCTGAAAAGATATTTCAAAATGTTAGGTTTTCCGAGCTATCAAAAGATTATAATTTCATCGATGTACAGAGTTTAATGTGCGGAGGATCTGCTAGCGAATGTAAGATTTTTGATTCTTTTGGTTATATAAAAACTTTTGATGGCAAACATTTGACCAAGTCTGGTGCTAGGTTTTATGGCGAAGGATTGAAAGAGACTGTCTTTATTTCATGGTATGAATAAGTGTTATAAAAGTAATAAGAAAACAAGAGATAACATTTGAGCTCGATTATCGCTTATGCTTATTGCTTGATACAATATTTTTTAGTTTTAAATAATTTTTTAAATATTAAGCAGGCGATAAAACTATGACATCTAAGTTTGGAATTTTAGGAAGGCTGGAATTTCTTCAGGTTATAGCTTCTAAATTTATCGCAGGAATAAACCCTGCAGTAATTCATAACATCGAAAAATATTTAGCTTTAAAGAAAGCGCATTATCTAACTGCAGTTGAGCATTTAGAAGGGGATTATTTAGAGTTTGGAGTTTTCACAGGCAGTTCTTTCACTCATTCTATGAGATGTACCAGTAGCATGGAAAAGATATATCCAGGTATTAAGAAATGTAAATTTATTGGTTTCGATTCTTTCGAGGGCTTTGGATTATTGGATGAAGGCGATGAGCATCCGTTTTATAGTGATGAAAATTTTAAAACAAGTTTTGATGCTGTATATAGGAGAGCTGCAGCTGCTGCTGGAAACTATCACTTTGAACTAAAACAAGGTTTTTTTGAGCAGTCATTGCGGGATGGAGCATTAGCTCATGGAATTAATAAGGTTAGAATCGTATTTATAGATTGCGATACATACAGTAGTGCTAAATGTGCATTTGAATATGTATCCCCAGTTATGCAGGAAGGAGCTTATATTATCCTTGATGATTTTTTTTCATACCGAGGCAGTAAGTCTAAGGGTGTTGCTAGAGCATTTAATGAGTTTATAGAAGCCACTAGTATTTCTACTAGACGTGTAATGGATTATGGTATGGGAGGGACAGTTTTTGTGGTTGACTCAATAAATGCATAAAAAATTTTTGACTATTATCAGCACCTGATTGAGTTCGATTTTTGATAAGAGATTTTGGAAATAGTTAAATGTTACAATTCTGCCATACAAACTTAATACAAAATGCTTTGAAAGAGTTGTATCTAAAAAGTTTGAAGATTATCCAATGATTGAGAGAAAGTTAATAAAACAAAATAATGCTTAAAAAAAGCCTACGAACCCTTGCATATTTAGCTTTATCCAATCAGGTAAGAATAAATTTTCGTACTAAGCTGATAAACAGAAATAATTTACTTACTATACTCAATCTTCATAGAGTTTCGCCCAGTCAAAATAGTACTTTCAAACCCCTTTCACCAAGTTTATTTCGAGATTTATTAGTTTTTTGCAAAAAAAATTTTAACATTATTAGCTTTAAGGACATTCCTAGAAAAAATTCACAATCAAATTCGGATAAACCGTTCTTAATTCTATCTTTTGATGATGGCTATAAAGATTTTATAGATTATGCAATGCCAATTCTGTATGAGCATAAAGTAGGTGTAAATCAAAATTTTATTCCAGGATGTGTTGAGAGCGGTTTGCCGCCTTTAAATGTTTTTATTCAGGATTTTATAGCTCAAGCACCCTCAGAAATAATCAAAGATATATATATTCCTGGCTTTAGTATAGAAAATATTGATGATAGGGGAGGTCTGGGATTCTTGATTTCAAAATTTTTAAAAAATAAATCTGAAGAATCTAGAAATCAAATAATGAAAGAAGTGCTACCTCAAATTTTAAACTTTGAAGAATTAAACACAGTGCAAATGATGAATGTTGATGAGGTTATTGAGTGCGAGAAGCAACACGAAATAGGATTACATTCATATACTCATGCTTCAATGAATTTTGAGACCGATTACTTTTTTGAAGATGATTTGGTTAACTGTATTAACTGGTATAAGCGTATACTCAAGTCAGATCCAACTATTTATGCATTTCCAAATGGAAGTTATAAAGAATCTCAAATAAAAATTTTAAATAATCATGGGTTCTCAAATATTTTGTTAGTTAATGACTCTTTCTCTAACCTTGAGAATAGATTGCATAATAGAATTAAATTTCATGGAAATTCATCTAATGAATTAGAATTTAGAGCATTGGGTGGAGTGAGAAAATTACAAGGAAACCCTTTGTGAGATTATTACTACTAACAAGCTCGATGCCCAATCAAATTGCTCTTATTAATAAAATTTTTGAAATAAAAAAAGATTTTTCACTGATAGTTGAAAGAAAATATGATAATTACCAAAAGACTCTATATGAAAAATTTTGCTTAGTAATTTTATCTTTGTTATCTATTTTTATTTTTAAGAAAACTTGGAATAAAGTGCAAAAGCAATATAAAGATAAATATCCATGCCCGCCAATTGAACCGAAATTAGATATTTTTGATATTAATAGTCAAGTGGTAGTTGATGAAATAAATAAATTGAAGCCTGAATTGGTGGTTGTTTCTGGAACTAGTTTATTACATATCAATATAATTAAAGAAATCCAAAAATATGGAAAAATTTTAAATCTTCATACTGGAATTTCTCCATATGTAAAAGGAGGACCTAATTGTACAAATTGGTGTCTTTATAATAGAGAGTTCGCATATATTGGCAATACAATACTTTGGTTAGATGCTGGAATAGATTCAGGAAATATTGCTTTATCTGAACAGGTAGTTTTAAACGGATCTGAGTCTTTTTTTGAACTCCATTTAAAGGTTATTGAGCATGGACATAACCTTTACTTAAGAGCAATCAAAGCATTTTTGAATGACAATATCTTACCAAGCATTTCCCAGAATTCTATTAATAATGGAAGATTATATTTAACAAAAGAATGGACTCCATATAAAATTCTAATCGCATATATAAACTTCCTCTTATTTTACAAAAAAGATTTATCTAACCAAAAGAAGTTCTCTAAACCCTCCTTGGTAAAATTATCTAAGTAGCCTAACAGGCATCTGTATTATAATGATAAATATTTTTATAACTTTGTATAGTCATGCTTCCTGATAAAAAATTTACTGATAAAACTTTTGTAAAATCAAAGCTGTCATTCGATATGCAAGAAATTAAAGAGTGCAGGGCATGCGGCGCAACAAAATTTAAATTTATTGGAATGAGAGGCGGCAAGTTTCAACGCTGGAATCTTGGGATAGAGTCCTCAATATATAAGTGCATGAATTGCTCACTTCTTTTTCCAAATCCATTTCCTGTTCCTGAAAGCTTAGAATCAATTTACGGGTATCCTGATGAGTATTTTTCAAAAAAAGGTGATTGGGATTTGCGGGTAGATGACTTAACCTCAGTCGTGGAAGAGTTTATTTTTCGCTTGGGTAGCCCCCCAAAATTAAAGATCCTTGATGTTGGTTCAGGTAGGGGTGAGTTTGTAGGAGCATGTAAAAAATTTAATCAGATTGAAGTGACAGGATTAGAGGTTTCCGAAGCAAGTATAGAGTTCGCTAAAAATAAAGAAATTAATCTATTAAACAAAACTCTTCAGGAATTAATTGAAGATGATCAAATCTATGATGGTATATGTTTAAGTGCTGTTATAGAGCACGTTCATGAACCGGGTATTTTTGTTGATGAGGTTTCTAAATTACTCCGACCGGGAGGTATTTTATATATAGATTGTCCTCGAGAACCAAATTTATTAACTATGCTTGGAAATCTAAGTAGTAAAATTTTGTTTAAAAAGGCAATATACAATTTACAACCAACTTGGAAGCCATTTCACGTTTTTGGTTTTAATCCAACGGCTTTAGAAATGTTGCTCTCAAAGAATGGCATTGATATTCTTAGTATAAAGGCTTCAGCGAGAATTGATGTTCGCTCTAGCAGAAAGATAGCTGATAAATTGGTGTCATTTATTGCAGTATTGATAAAATTGATCGCAAACTATGTTGGTCTTGCCTCAAATTTATATGTCTGGGCAAAGAAACGATAAAATTAAAGAAAAATATTGCTACAAAAAAATAAGATTTACTACCTAGAATCGCTTAGGGGGATTGCTGCTATTTCAGTTGCTCTCTTTCACTTTAAAAGCGAATCATTTATCACAAATAATATTTTTATTAAAAATTCATGGTTAATGGTTGATTTTTTCTTTGTTTTATCTGGATTTGTAATTGCATACAATTATCAAAATCAAATAAAAACTTTAAGAGATTGTGTGATCTTTCAAAGTAAAAGATTTTTGAGACTTTACCCCCTTCACTTTATAATGCTGATGGTATTTTTGCTTTTAGAATGTAGTAAATACTTTATTCAAGTTCATTTTGGGATCTTTTCAAATACCCCAGCATTTTCAGCTAATGATTCAAGCTCCTTTATTTTAAATTTGCTTTTGCTACAAAATATTTTTTTAGACACTTTAACTTGGAATGGACCAAGCTGGTCAATTTCTTCTGAGTTCTATACTTATATCTTATTTGCAGTTCTAACTTTATTATTTTATGAAAAAAAGTTTTTATTTTTTGGCAGTATTTTTTCAATAATCCTTTTATCTTTTATATTGTTATTTTCTAGTGATATGACCTCTAGTAACGGACTTTTGAGGTGCTTTTATTCTTTTTTTCTAGGTGTTGTTGTTTATCACATATACCTAAATTTTAAATTTACATCACCTTCATACGTAACATATATTAGCTTCTTTCTTACAATTTTTTGCATCAGCATTGCTGAGGGAGAAAATATAATTGGGGTTAATATTTTTGTTCCAATATTAATTTCACTTTCAATTTTTCTTCTTTTAAAAGCTCCAGAGACCATTTTTATAAAAACCATCTTAAATAATAGATTTTTAATTCATCTCGGAAGGATCAGCTATGGTATATATATGATCCATATTTTTGTATGGTGGGCCCTAATCCAAGTTTTAAGATTTATTTTTAAGTTCCCAACCTCAATAGATGGAAGAGGTATGACAGAGGTAATTATTTCGGGTCAGTTGATGTCATCTATGATAGTAATAATTGGAATGGCAATAATTATTTTGCTTTCTCATTTCAGTTACAAGAAAATAGAAAAACCTGTTAATAATCTCAGAAAAAAAATAATCTAAAATTTTTTCTCTTTTTTTGATGCATAAGTCATTGCAATTACTCTAGCATTTACCATTGCATTAAATGAGTGAGGCTTCCCGCCTAAGTAATTCATCGAAGAGGAATCACAAATATAGAAATTTTGATTATTGCAAAGTTGACCTTTATTGTTTGTAGAAATACTGTTTTTACGATTACTCTGAATTGTCCCACCATAATGAATATCCTCTCCAGGCTTGAGGATTTTTTTTGTTAATGGGAGTATTAAAATTCTTTCTTTCTTGAACTCAGCCTTTAATAATCTAATAATGTATTTAAAGCCATTCATAACCTTTTTTCTTTTATTTTTTCCTTCTATGGATAAGATATTTTTTTCAGAAAGACTTATGGTGTTTTGACTGTAAGTACTTGGAAAAAAAATATTTGATATTAATATTCTTGAGAAAAACAAACGATAAAGAAGCTTCTTTACCCCTTCAGGCAATATCCATTTTTGAGATATTTTATTGAAAAGACTTGGCGTCATTGGAAAAACTCCACCGCTGATTGTTTCATTATTCAAATTCAATTCAAAATTTAAATTATTCAAGCTGAGATTGCCAGCATAGTAATTTTTTTGAAAGCAAAATGATATAAAGCTAGCCGCTGGAGTATTAAGTATTGGTAGTTTTGTATTAAAGCTCTTTTCCATTTCTAGAACAATTTTTGTTGTTGTTAAAACCCCTAAGCAGCAGAAAATTTCTTTTGCTTTAATCTGAACCTCTTCATTGGTTATTTTATTTATGCAATCAATAATGAATATATTATCTTTTTTAGAAATACTTCTAATTAGAGTATTTGAAATCAACGAGTTTTTATTCTTATGAAAAATCTGTTCAAAAATAAATTTTGAGTTAAATATTTCTAGATTTTTAAATTCTCCCATCCATGCATTTTGATGTTTTGAAGCATCATTTATCTTAGAGGTTCTTTTAATTGCATTTGTGGGTAGGTTAAATATAAGTTTTTGATTATTGATGAACTGGTTCTCATATAGACCCTGACATGCAGAGTTTATTAGAATTTCTGGATAAATTTTTCTAAAGTTACTTACTGACCTAAAGCCTAATTCTTTATTTTCTTGAAGAAGCTCATTTATTTTTAAATATGAGGTTTCAACATATTCCGGCTTATTAAAAGAGCAGGCTCTTGCAAGCTCGCTTTTGGAGTATTTACTAATTCCAGCACCCCATATATTTGATAGGCCTCCTGAGGCAAGTGATCCTATCGATGCAAAATTATTTTCTTTAATATTAATGTGCTTGCTAAATTCCTTGAAAGCAAATGAATCATCTATTGAGGAGAGCTTAGGAGAGCTAAATTTTTTAGTGAATTCCTTTAGTTCTTTAGATTCTAACAATTGATTATGATTAATGCCTGCGTCAATTACGCTAAATTTAATCCCAACTTCATCTAATACTTTAGCAACACTTATTGCAGTAAGCCCAGTGCCCAAGATGACAGGATGAGATGTTAGATCTAAGATATTAATTTTATTTTTAATAGTTTATTCATTATTTTACCATTAAGTAATATCAGACTTATAATGACTTTTCTGCCTCATCACAGAAAAAATGTTTAAAAATTATTATATAAATATTTGCAATGGAAAAATTTAAAACATTCTTATTTAGAGATTTATCGTTACTTTTGACATTAAAAATATTTTCAGTGAGCCTAATTTATTTGCTCATGTTTTTATTTCTAAGTGAGGAGCTATTTAGTTACCCTGATTTATCTTTATATTTGCAATGCTCTCAGTTAATGACTAACTTTTTATACAGCAAGTTTCTCTGTGCATTGCATCTTGACTATTTGGGGTCTATGTCATCAATTAAAGCAATTTTAATTGCAATTTCACTCAACATATTCATCATTGGATGTTTTTACATAATTTTTGCTCCATATTTGAATAGGAGAGGCCAGCTTTGGTTCATTGTATTATTATCATTTCATCCATATTTGGCAGTTTATTTTCCAAGATTATATTCTGATATTTTTGGTTTATTAGGAATACTCTTAATTTCATATTATTCAATAAATAATAAAAAGCTAGACTGGGTGTTTATTACAGCAGCAATAATTCTTGTAAATTTTCGATCTGCACTTTTACCCGCCTTTTTCTTTTTTGCTTTATATTCATTTGCCATAAATAGAGAGAACAAAATAATAATGAGCTATTCGGCACTGCTTCTATTAAGCTTATTTTTAAATTATTTGTTTTATAGGGAGTTTTCTCAATCTTTTCTTGGTCATGACTATTTTTCTTCTCAAAATAAATTTCTTAACCCAATTTTGCTATTAGGATTTAGAGAAAGTGTTTCAAATTTAGGATTTAATCAGCTCTTTGCGTCAGGACAGTTTATTGGAATTATTTATTTAATAGCATCAATAGCTTTGTTGATAATTCACACAATAGGCCTGATTGGCTTAGTCAAGTTTTCAATGATTTATAAAAAATATAACTTATTGTCCGTTTTTTCAATTTTAATTGTTCCTCTTTTAGCTATAAGTCATCTAAGATATCTTTTACCTCTTATGCCAATCCTAATTTTCGGTTGCATATGGATTTTTAATAAAAATGAATCAGATCTTTTTAAAAGCAATTAGTGGATTAATTAAATATTATCTGATCCTCCTTCCTCTTTATTTAATTGAGTTATTCACAGTAATATGGCTAGAAAGTTTTTTTGAAGGATACATTTACATAAATTTCTTCTTAAAAGCTTTATTTGCAGTGATTGCATCATTTTGGATCAAGAAAAGCTTGTTTTATGAAAAAAGTTTTTTTTATTTAACTTTTTTTATTTTTTGTTTTTTAAATCCATTTTTAGCCTCAGCTAGTCTACTTTTTATTTTAAAATTAGATTTTTTTGGTATTGCATTATCAAAAATCATTTCTGATTTTCTGATATCAATGATCACTTATATTGCTCTTAAAGCATTGCCAAATTGATATTGTAAAGCTTTATTTTTTTATTTTTGATTCTAATATTGCAATTTCCCTGGTAAGTTTTGCAATAGTTTTTTGTTGAGATGAAAATGCATTGATGGCGTAGAATGTAAATAAGAACATGGTTACTAATCCAATATATAAATATAAATATGAACCATGCTCCACGCCTAAATATCTTGCTAAAGTATTAGTGTATTCTCTGCCCAATACACTTATAAATCCCAGGAAGGATCCAATGATTAGATAAAGCCTGGCAAAAATACTATCAAAAGGTCTTATAAATCCGTATAAAAAGAGAAAAGCAAAGAGAAATAATATGAGTAGTTGGAGCGCCATTTATAAAAATATGTTTTTAATTATATAAATTTCTATTTTTTTCTTAATCTTAGCAGATCTTCAAGAATTAATAAGCCGCTCGTAAGCTTTTGCCCCTTTTTTAAAGAATATTCAGTATATTTAATATTTGTTGGAAGTTCCTTGTATGTAATTTTTTTGCTAGCAATTTCTGAAATGATTTCTGATTCATAAGCATACCCGGATAATTCCAAATTAATTTTCTTTATTGCTTCTACTTTAAAGGCTTTTAGACCATTGTGAGCATCAGTTAACAAGACCCCCGTAATAAAGTTTGTAATTTTATTTACAATTTTTAGAACAAACCTTTTAGTAAATGGAACATTTTTTTCAAAGCCTAAAAATCTGCTACCAAAAATGATTTCTTCTTTGCACTTGATTATTTCTTTGGAAAAATTTATTGCATCGTCAACAGAATGTTGCCCATCGGCATCAAAGGTAACAAGAGCTTTTGCATTTGATTGACTTAATATGTATTCAAATCCAGTTTTAGCAGCAGCCCCTACACCTAAATTAATTTTATGATTTAAAACAATAACATCAAATTCCTTAGCAATTTTTTCAGTATTATCTGCAGAGCCATCATTGACTACGACAATGTTTTTAAAGTGTGGGATAAGTTTTTTTAGAGTCTCTCTAATAACTCCATCTTCATTATATGCAGGCATCAAAATGTAAACAGATTCATTCATAAATCACATACCGGATTAGAAAATTGAGTGAGAACTATTATATGATAAGAGCTCAAGTATCTCATCTTTAAATTTTTAAGAAATAAAAATGCAAATTATTATTCCAATGTCAGGTTTTGGAGAGAGGTTTAAAGAGGCTGGCTATAATATTCCAAAACCACTAATTAAAGTTGACGGGAAGCCGATGATATCTCATGTGATAGATATGTTTCCTAGTGACTCAGAATTCATATTTATCTGCAATGAAGATCATTTAAATGTTCAGCAGTATAGAATGAAAAAGGTATTAAAGACTTTTTGCCCCTCAGGAAAAATTGTAGGTATTAAAGCGCATAAAAAGGGTCCAATTCATGCTGTGTTGGAAGCAAGGGAATGTATTGATTATCGTAAACCCTCTGTTGTAAATTATTGTGATTTTACATGTTACTGGGATTGGGACCATTTTCAAAAATTTGTTAAAGAGTCTAATATTCACGGTGCAATACCAGCTTATAAAGGTTTCCACCCTCACTCTCTAGGCAATACTAAATATGCTTATTTGAAAGAAAATAATGGATTGCTTTCAGATATTCAAGAAAAAAAATCTTTTACAAAAAATTCAATGCATGAGTATGCTTCCAGCGGAACTTATTTTTTTAAATCTGGTAAATTGATGATGGATTGTTTTGAGGAAACCATCAAAAGAAACCTTAATATTGGAGGTGAATATTATGTCAGTTTGGCATATAAAATTCTTCTTAAAGATCAAAAAAAGATTGGTGTATACCCTTTACAACATTTTATGCAATGGGGCACACCAGAAGATTTAGAGGAATATCAACAATGGTCTAATACTTTTTTATCGTTAATCTCTTCTAATCAACAAAATGAAAATTTTAAAAGTATATTGATTATCCCGATGGCGGGTTTGGGTACAAGATTTTCAAATGAAGGTTACAAGTTACCCAAGCCGCTAATCCCAGTTTCAGGTTCTCCCATGTCACTTCAGGCAATTAAAGACTTGCCTTCTTCTTCAGAAAATATTTTCTTATTACGTAAAGATATCGATATGCTTGATGAGATAGAGCAGCAACTCCTTTCTATTAAGCCAAATGGTACTATCATAAAATTAGATGGCTCCACTGACGGACAAGCATCCTCAGCAATGCATGGAATTCATGCAATACAAAATAAAGACATTCCTTTAACCATTGGTGCTTGTGATAACGGAATGATCTATAATCAAAAAAAATTTTTAAATTTAATAAATAATCCTTGTGTAGATATTATTGTATGGTCTATTAGAGGCCATAAACATGCTGCGAATAACCCTAAAATGTATGGGTGGATAAATTCTGACCACCATGGAAAAATTAATTCAGTGTCAGTTAAATCGCCCATCGGAAATGTTAAAACTGATCCAATAATTACGGGAACTTTTACTTTTAAAAAACAAAACTTCTTTTCTGATTCAGTTAAAACCATGAAAGCAAGAAGTGGAAAAATAAATAATGAGTACTATATAGATGAATGCATAAATGATGCAATAAGCAATGGCTTAAATTGCTACATTTTTGAAATTGAGCATTTTTTGTGTTGGGGCACTCCTGAGGATTTAATGATTTATGAATATTGGCAGTCATGCTTTCATAAATGGAGTTCTCATCCATATTCCCTAGACAATGATCCAAGAATTTTGCCAAACAAACTTGATGAGCTCAATTATCGTTACAAAAAAATTATACCTAATCCTCTAATTGATAATTAACCTAATCCAGATATGCAACTTTCAATTGTAATACCATGTTTTAATGAGGCTTTAAATCTTCCTAGTTTAGTTAAAAAATGTAATCAATTAAAAGAATTGCCTGATGTTGAAATTATTTTTGTAGACAATGGATCCTCAGACAACACAAATACAATTTTGATTCAATTGCTTGATGGGATATCAAATTTTCATCTAGTCTCTATTTCTGAAAATCAAGGATATGGATATGGAATCTTAAGCGGATTAAGAAAAGCTAATGGCGATATCCTAGCTTGGACTCATGCTGATCTGCAAACAGATCCAAACGACCTGCTAGCAGGCTTTGAGTTATTTATTGCAAATAATAATAAGAATATTTTTGTTAAAGGAAAAAGAAAGAATAGGCCCTTAAAAGATAACATCTTTACATTTGGAATGAGTGTATTTGCATCAGTAGTATTTAGAAAAATCATGACTGATATTAATGCACAGCCTACAATGTTTACCAGAGATTTTTTTGACTCATGGAATAACCCCCCAAATGATTTCTCATTAGATTTATATGCATTTCATCGTGCAAGAAAAAATGATCTAAAAATTTTGCGCTTTCCTGTTATATTTCATAATAGATATCTTGGAAGTTCTTCTTGGAATGTTGGATTTCAGTCAAGATATAATTTTATTAAAAGAACAATAAAATATATCTTAAAATTACAAAAATAAGACATGGAAATCATTCTTCATCGACGCAATACTATAATAGACCTACAGTCGGCTAATAATCATTATGGTATTGAAATAGATCTTAGGTCTAATAATGGAAAAATTATAATTAATCATGATGCTATGAAGGAAGGAGATAATTTAGAGGACTGGCTGAAAGAATTCAATCATGGAACATTAATTCTTAATGTGAAAGAAGATGGTTTAGAGGAAGATATTATTGTTTTAATGAAAAAAAATAATATTGAAAACTTTTTTTTTCTGGATTTGTCTTTTCCAACGCTTGTTAGGTTAGCTCAAGATGGTGAAAAGCGATGTGCTGTAAGAGTTTCAGAGTTTGAATCCGTTCAAGACGCATTATTGTTTAAAAATAAAGTGAATTGGATTTGGGTGGATTGTTTTGACGATTTTTCGTTAAATTACAGTCAGGCTGAATTATTGGTAAGTCAGGGCTTTAAATTATGTTTTGTATCTCCTGAGTTACAGGGCAAAGATCCTAATTCCTCAATACCTGAGATGCAGTCGAAGCTTAGAGAGCTTGGCAATTTTGTTAATGCTGTATGCACAAAAAATCCTCAACTTTGGGAAATCTAATAACGTGAAAGTTTTTTTTAAAAACCCTCTATTCTTGTTTGGATTGTTTTTTAAAATTTTTCTTATTTGCACCATCGCGCCTTATCCAATAACAGAGTGGTATGCGCCTTTTATTAATTTATCAGTAAATAATTTTGCAATAGATCCTTGGAAAACATGGATTGATAATGAGGGTAGTTATCTAGCTTTTCCTTATGGGTATGCAATGTGGTTAATATTTCTTCCATTTTCGATTGTTTATCATCTTTTTAATATAGATACTTTTTATGCATATGGATCTACTCTTTTATGTTTAGATTTTCTGCTCTTATATTGTCTGAACAGATTTATTAAAGGTAGAGAAACTCTATTGCTTTTTACTTATTGGTTTTCACCTATAGTGATTATTGGAACTTATGTTCTAGGGCTTAATGATTTAGTTCCGGCTTTATTTTTAGCATTTTCAATTTTATTAATAAAAAGATTAAAATTTTTTGCAGCAGGAATCATCTTCAGTTTGTCAATTTCAGCAAAATTAAGCATGCTAATAGCATTACCTATTATCTTTATTTATCTCTTAAATAATAAAAGTTTAAGAGTTTATTTGAATGAATTTTTAGCAGGCCTGTTGCTTTCAGCAATCATATTATTTGCTCCATTTATTCTTTCTAATGAAGCAGTAAGCATGGTCATTGGAAATCCTGAGTTTGCCAAGATCTATAAGCTTTCATATGATTTATCCGATGATTTAAAGATTTATATAATTCCTTTAGTCTATGTTTTATCTCTCTATACAGTTTGGAGAGTAAGAAGATTAAATTTTGAATTATTTCAAGCTATTTTAGGCGTAATTTTATTACTTGTAGTTATGATGACTCCTGCTTCGCTTGGCTGGTTTATATGGAGCGTTCCTTTTTTAACTTTATATCAAGCAATGAGCGGAAGGGTGGCAATTTACTTAAATCTAATCTTTGGTATCACATATTTATTTGTTACGAGCTTAAGTTTTGATTCTTTATTTATTGAAAGTAAATTTCTGAATCTTTCACTGATCAATATAAATTTTTTATATTATCTCTTATACACAATTATGCTTAGCATTGGATTTATTATTGTTTTAAGAATCCTGAGAGAAGCAATTAACCAAAGTGATTTTTTTAGATTAAGTCGCAGGCCATTTGTAATTGGTATTGCTGGAGATTCAGGAAGTGGCAAAGATACTGTTGCAGATTCTTTGATTGATTTATTTGGGTCTCATTCTTCCTTAAAGATTTCTGGCGATGACTATCATCTTTTTGATAGAAAAAATCCAATTTGGAAGAAAATGACCCATTTAAATCCCATGGCAAATGATTTAGAAGCTTACACAAATGATATTTTAGATTTACTAAATGGAAAAAGTATTTTTTCTTCAGTTTATAATCATGCTTCTGGCAAAATGAGTAGACCTATAAAGATCAAAAGTAATGACTTTATAATTGCATCTGGTCTTCACGCTTTATATCTTCCCATCTTAAGAGATAGTTGCAGTTTAAAAATTTTTTTAGATATGGATGAGGATTTACGAAAGCATTTTAAAATTCATAGAGATAGTTTACAAAGAGGACATTCAATTGAAGAAGTTTTAACTTCAATAGAAAAAAGAAATAAAGATTCCAAAAAATATATCAGACCACAATCTGAGCATGCTGAGCTTATACTGTCTTTACAGCCAATAAATAGAAAATTTTTAAATGAAAAAAATTTAGAAGAAAGCATTCCTATGAAACTTTTTGTATCAAGTAAAGCTGGAATTAACGAAAGACTTATAAATAGAGTACTTGTTGGAATTAGTGGATTACATATTGAAACTAATGAGGTTGATTCAATCCTTGAAGTTCAAATGACTATAGAGGGAGAGCCATCATCAGAAGATATCGATATAGCTGCAAAAATGCTGTGTCAAAATGCACTAGATTTTTTAGACGTAAAACCTATTTGGAGTAACGGAATTTTAGGAATTATGCAATTATTAATAATGTGTCATATAAACCAAGCCCTTCAAAAAAGAATTTTATGATAAAGATTAATAATCCGGAATTGCTTACAAAACTTCCCAATGCAATTCTATTTGATACAGATAATACTTTGTATTCATACAATGAAGCCAATGAAGCTGCAATAAGCGCTGTTAGAAAAAAAACCAAGCAAATGCTTTCCATTTCATCAAGTGAGTTTGATGAGGCATACGATAATGCTAGATCATCTGTAAAAAGCATGCTTGGTTCAACAGCTTCATCTCACAGCAGATTGTTATATATTCAGAGAATGCTTGAGCATATGGGCTTAGGTTCTCAAGTTTTACTTTCATTAGATTTTGAGCAAACTTATTGGAGAAGTTTTCTAGCAAATGCTACTTTATTTAATGGGGTGAAAGAATTGCTTGATGACATCAGAATAGCTGGAATACCAACAGCTATAGTTACCGATCTAACTGCTCAAATTCAATTCAGAAAAATAATTTACTTTGGCTTAGATAGTTATTTTGATCATATAGTCACAAGTGAAGAGACAGGCGCTGATAAACCTAATGAAAGCATGTTCAAACTTTCATTAGAAAAAATGAAGCCAGAAGGAACATGTTTTTGGATGATAGGTGATAATCCTATAAGTGATATAAAAGGATCTAGAGAATCAATAGGCGCCATAACATTTCAAAAAATACATGATGATTTGAAAGAGGGCTCAGGAGAATATACTCCCGATGTAGTATTTAAAGACTTTTTTTCCCTGCGAGATATATTTCAAAAAGTTCTGAATAATGAAAAGCCAAGATAGAGAGCTTGTTGAATCATTTTGCTTTAAGTATGGTCTTGATAGGCTTTTTGTTCAGGGTGCAGGGGGAAATGTTTCATGGAAAGATGAGGATACGTTATGGGTTAAAGCTTCTGGAACTCAGCTCTCTGATGCAAAAGATTTAGATATTTTCGTTCCAATATTTTTAAATAAACTTTTGGAAAATCTAAAAAAAAATGATTTTGAATCAAAACCAATTATAAAAAATAATTCAAAAGCAAAACCTTCAATTGAAATTTTTATCCATGCTTTAATGCCTCAAAAATATGTAGTTCACCTTCATGCTGTAGAAGTATTAGCTTCTTTGGTTCAAACTCATTTTTTAAGAAGGTACTCAAAGGAGCTAAACAAGTCATTTAATTGGAAATTTATTAAATATGTTAAACCAGGAATTGATTTGGCATTATCAATTAAGGAAGTATTAAAGCTTGATGTGAAGATAAATATATTATTTTTGCAGAATCATGGGATAGTAATTGGAGCAGAGTCAATGCAAGAGGTAGAAGATCTTCTAAAAAAAATAAATACAATCTTTCAAGTAAGACCCAAAAAATTTAAATCTTTTTCATTGCCAATTTCAAAAATTTCTTCCTATAAGCCAATTATGAGTGAAGAAATTCATAATCTTGCAATTCAAACAAAACTTTTTAATAATCTTTCAAAAAACTGGGCTATTTATCCTGATCACGTTGTTTTCCTAGGCCCTAAGCCATTTTTGTTTAGTAGTTGGCAATCGCTAAATAATTTTTTGAAAAATAATAACCCACCAAACTTAGTTTTTATTCAAGGACATGGGGTGTTTGCCAACTCTTTTTTTACAACTGCGCAAGAGGAACAACTATATTGTTTTTTTGATGTATTAGTGAGACAAAATGATGCATACAAGGTAAATACATTAACAAAAAAACAAATAAGCGAACTGATTAATTGGGATGCAGAAAGATATAGAATTAATTTATCTAAAAAATGAAGGTTTTAGATTTCCTCAAACCCTCAGATGAATTCTGGGTTTCTATAGGCATTCTCCTTGGATCATTATTAGTTTTATTATTTTTTAATTTTCAAAATCATGTTGGGCTTCAGCTTTCAATTCAAATTTCATGCTTTGTATATTGCTATATAAGATCAGTTGAATTTATTAATAATTTTTTACTTAAAAAAACTCAAGATACTAAACTAAGTTTCGCAGCATCTTTTTTTATTCCCTTTTTTTTAATCCTATGCCTAGGGATTCTTAACTTTTCAATTTCTTTAAATTTTTTTACTTTATTTTTTATATTTGACATATTTTTTATATTAATTTTTTTTCGATTTAATGAAATAAATTTTAATTATAGAAATTTAATTTTTGGAATTCTTATTGCATCTTTATTATCTTTCATATCTCTTTTTGACGAGGGAAGAACTCCATGGTCATCACTTCAATCAATATTTGGAGTAGGTTATGGTGATGATTTTCGAGATGCAGCTATTATAAATAGTTGGAAGGAATTTCAATCAATTTCCCATGGCATACATGGGCTAACATATCACCCATATAATTTCTTATCAGTTTTATTCTTTTCACCTTTTCTTCATGATGGCAATAATATCTTTGAAATTTTTTTTAATTTTTCACAAATATTTTGTCCGGCTGTACTGATCTTCGGATTAATTAAATTGATAAAACTTTCATCATCAGCTTTATCAAGAAATTGGAAATTATTAATATTTTGCTTTGTCTTTACTTTTGCTTATTTTTTTTCAATTCAACATTCCCGCTCAGTTTTTACCGCTTCATTTTTAATGGTCAGTTTTATTCCTTTAGTTATTTCGCTTTGGATAAATCGAAACACTCAGACTTATTCAATTTTTTTGATTTCTTTTATTCTGCCATTGTTAGTTTTGGCTAGAGTTTTTCATGGACTAATTGCTTTAGGAATTTTAGCGCCTTTATTTTTTTATCGAAAAAAAATATCTGAAAAAGTTTTTATTTTGCTTTCCAGTCTCATTTCGTCATCGATTTTAATATTCTACTATGGCTCTTCTTTAAGAAATGCAAGCAGTTTTGATTTGTTAGGCCCAGTAAGAACTATTAAAGATGCATATGACTCAATAATTGTTTATGACCATGCTTTCATAGAAGGCTCACTTGGTTTAATAATTGGATTGGTGCTTATATTTATCTCCTTAATTTTTTTCATCAATAGAAAAAACTTATTAAAAATATATCATCCTTTAATCTTAGTAATAATTTTTACAATACTGTCCTTTTTTATAGGCTCTCTAAAAGCCTTGGGATACTCTGATAGATGGTATTTAGCACTTCCATCTATTTGGATAATTTTCTTTGTTTTTCTTAATGATGATTTTAGAAATTTAGTAAAGGAAAATTTTTATTTCACTTTAAGATTTTCTCTTGAAAGCACTTTTGCAAAACCCTTTATAGTTTTTCTTACTATGATTTCATATGTAGATCTTATTAGTCACAAACTTGAATTAAGACATGAAGGAGTTTCAGAAAAGTTTATATATGCCAAAAATTATAATAAAAAATCAGACTATGACATGGCAAATCTTATTGGCCAAAATACAAAAAAATATATTAAATCAATTGATGGTAATTCAGCTCTTTATTTACATCCCGATCATGAATATTGGGATCTGCATTTTTCAAAACCTGCAGTATCTAGTCTATATTTTATGGCGATTCATGGTTTCCCATTATTTGCTGGGGCGCTAGATATTGACGAGCCAGCATATTCATACCCAGCTGCAAAAAGCCTTGATGGCTTATTAGTGGATTTTAATATTTTTGATGATTCAGGTAAGTTATGCCTGATCGCAGATAAAATTAAGATTCGCAACATTATTTTTAATAAATCCAATGAATCTGAGTTCCTGAGATTGGATTGTTTAAATAATGAGATAGAGATACTGTAACTTTATAATTGGTATTTGAAATTAATCAAAGCTAGTTTAAATTATAGAATTTATAGGAGATATTATGAATGTTTCAGAGGCAGTCGAATCGAGGAAATCAATCAGGGCTTTTATGGATAAACCTGTTGATAGCTCTATCATTAAAACCCTCTTACAAAAATCTTCTAGATCAGCATCTGGAGGAAATCTTCAGCCATGGAAAATATATGTTTTAAATGGATCATCAATGAAAAATTTCCTATTATTTCAAGAAACGTGGGATAAACCCGAAGATCCTGCTTATGAAATTTATCCCCCAAAACTTAAGGAGCCTTATAGATCTTCTAGGTTTGAATTAGGCGAGCAAATGTATGAATTATTAGGTATTCCTAGAGAAGATAAAGATGCGCGGATTGCACAAGTAATGAAAAATTTTCAATTTTTTGGAGCTCAAAGTGCATTTTTTTGTTTTGTTGATCGTCAAATGGGGCCACCTCAGTGGTCTGACTTAGGAATGTTCTTGCAAACATTCATGTTACTTGCTAAAGAAGAGGGCATCGATACTTGTGCGCAAGAAGCTTGGTCTATGAAACATGATAGCGTTTCAGCATTTGTGAAGGCAGATCCAGATGAAATATTATTTTGTGGAATGTGTTTGGGCTATGAAGATAAAAATCATCCAATAAATAGTCTTAAGTCAGAAAGGAGGCCTTTGGCAGATTGGGCTAAGTTTATATAACTTTTTTTAGAAAAATGTATATAAATAATTATATGGAGTTGGCATTGAAAATGGCTAAGGCTGCATACAATGAGGATGAGGTTCCAGTTGGCGCGGTTATTGTAAAGGATGGCGAACTAATTGGAAGTGGATTCAATCAGGTATTATCTAAAAATTCTGTATCAGCTCATGCAGAAATTATAGCTATTAATAATGCAAGTAAGATTCTTAATAATTATAGGCTTCTAAACTGTGAAATATATGTAACACTTGAACCATGCCATATGTGCACCAAAGCTATAATAGATGCTAGACTGAATTGCATTTATTTTGGAGCCACTGAACCAAAAACTGGAGCCATAGTATCAATCGACCAATTCTTAGATAGGAGTGATTTGAATCATAAGGTAATTTATAGTGGAGGTCATATGAAAAATGAATCTTCGCAATTGTTAAAAAAATTTTTTCAATCCAGAAGATAAGCACTAAAAAAAATTCTTTACTTCAATTCAAGCCAAATAGGACAATGGTCTGAGGGCCTTTCCATTGACCTTGCCTCATAGTCTATTCCAGTGTCTACCATTTCATGCACTAGATTTTCTGACACTAATATGTGATCAATTCGTAATCCTCTTTTGGGATCATCATCAAACATTCTTGAGCGGTAATCAAACCATGAATATATTGTTCCCTCTTCAGGATTTTGTTTTCTCCATGAATCTACAAAACCCAAGTCTTTAATTTTATTCCACATAGCTATTTCTTCTGGAAGAAATGCTGTTTTCCCATCACGCAACCATCTCTTTGCATTTTGTTCCCCTATCCCAATATCTAATTCTGTAGGAGCAACATTAAAATCTCCCATTACAATCAAATTCTTTTCAACTTTTTTAAGCTTTTTGATGTGATTTTCTAAATCATCATAAAATTTTATTTTTTTTGGAAATTTGGTTTCATGGGACCTATTTTCTCCCTGAGGAAAATAGCCGTTCATGATAGTAATTTTTTTTCTTTTCCATTTAAAAGTAGCTTGTATAAATCTTTTTTGGTCATCCTTTGAATCACCTACAAAACCTTTCTGTACATTTTCAGGCTTTTTCTTACTTAGCATTGCTACACCATAGTGGCCTTTTTGCCCCCAAAACTCAGCGTGGTATCCAATTTCTTTAATTTCATCAACTGGAAACTCTGGATCGTTAACTTTAGTTTCTTGTATTCCAATCACATCAGGGTCGATGGTATCCCTAAGATGAATAAGCTGGTGAGGACGAGCTCTTATGCTATTTATATTAAAAGATACAATTTTCATATTACTTTAAGCTGCCTTAGATAAATAAATGTTTTGATTAAATATTGTATAGTCTGAAAGTATTTCTGCGCCTTCATTTAGGAGATAATCATTTTCAATGTCTATCTCGGGATCCTTATTATTTTTTAAGGTTTCCTTGGCATCATTGAAATCCTCCATGGCTTTGTATGAACTAAAAGTCTCTAAATTAAGAGAGGCGCGTCTCTTGTTTTCTGTATCTAAAGCCCATAACTGCCTTTCTTCTTTTTCGGCTCTTCTATTAGCTATGTTTAAAGAAATTACTTCTTTATTTTTTTGGATTTCATATCTTTTCCTTATATCTAGGATATATTGCAAATTCGGATTCTGATTAACTCTCGACAAATGCTCATCATTTAATTGAGAGATCAAAGATAATCCCATGGAAAATTTCTTAAAACGAACAGGTTTAATTTCATCCCATGGAAGAGCTGTTTCGTATGAGCTTTCACCAATTTCTTCAATATCCCAAGTGCTTGGTAATGTAATATCGGGATGAATGCCTTTGCTTTGCATACCAGCCCCGGTAATTCTATAAAACTTTGATTCAGTAATTTTGATTTGCCCAGAGCTCAAATCATCTAATTTTTGAACAGTCCCTTTGCCGAATGTTTTTTGACCAATTATTATCCCTCTTTGATAGTCTTGTATAGCTCCTGCAAAAATTTCTGATGCAGAGGCAGAATATCTATCGACCATAACAGCCATTGGCTTTTTCCACATTTGCCTAGCTCTTGCATCTCCCCAGGGTCTTATACTGCCATTACTCTCTTTTACCTGTAGTGTTGCTCCAGAGGATACAAATAATCCAGTTAATTTATTTGCCTCAAAAAGAGAACCACCGGAATTGCCCCGAAGATCAATTAAGACAGCATCAACTCTTTGATCATCGAATTTTCTTAATATGGTTTCAACATCTTTTGAGCTACTTCTAAAATTTGGATCTCTATTTCGCCATGCATTGAAATCTATATAAAAAGTGGGTAAATCTATTATGCCAATTTTTATTGTTTGCGAATTTCTTTTGATTTCAATTATTTTTGATTTTGCTGCTTGTTCCTCAAGCTTTACTTCTTCGCGAGTAATTGTTACGAATTTCCTTTCACTAAAATCTTCTGTTTTTCCTGGAATCAGCTCTAATTTAACTTTAGTTCCAGCTTTGCCTCGAATCAATTGAACTACTTCATCAATTCTCCACCCTACAACATCAGTTGGAGTTGAATTCAAATCTTCAACTTGAGATATTTTTACTATCTTGTCATCTGGATTAATTTTTCCTGTTTTTTCAGCTGGGCCCCCGGGCACAACACTGACTATGGTTGGGTAATCATCCTCTGTTGTAAGCAAAGCACCAATTCCTTCAAGCTTTAAGCTCATTGTCATTTCAAAATCCTCGGCTGATTTAGGAGAAAAGTAAGAAGAATGTGGATCAAAAAAAGATGTCAAATTATTCATAGATATTGAAAAGACATCTTCCTCATTTCTTTGAGAAATTCTTTTAAGTCTATTTTTGTATCTTTTTTCAATAGTTTCTGTTGCTTCATCTAACTCTTTTTCAGCAAGCATGGATGTTAAGACATCATTTTTTGCCAGCCTTTTCCATACTTTTTTAAGCTCAAATTTATTCTTTTGCCAATTTTTTTGATCATCATCAATTACGATGATCTCATCTTTTGTATAGTCAAAACTCTTTTTAGCAACCTCTTTGAGCTGGTAGTTGGTTGCCTCAATCAATCGGTTAAAGTATAGATTTATAAATGCAAAATTAGATTTTAAATCTATTGAGCAAAGAGAAGGTCCAAAGTATTTTTTTTGATAGCTATTAGGATTATCAAATTGAGAAAATTTTCTTTTAAATGAGCTAATTTCATTTTCTGTGAAATATATTTTCTGAGAATCAAGTTGAGCTACTAATGCATTAAATATTTCAGCGTTTATGGAGCTCAGGTCTTTATCATTAAAAAAATGTTCATTGGCCATCTTTTGATAGATTTCCTGACACAACTCTTGTTTTTCAGCTGATGCAGTTATATTTATTTTTGCCTCAACACCAATGCTAAGCAAAAGTATTGTTAATAAGCTCAAAGCTTTTTTCTGTTTATACAAGATAATTAACTTACAATATTTGTTAATAATGAATGCTAACTATATAGAATTTTACTTTGATTGTTCAAGCCCTTGGACATATTTAGCTTTTGTAGAAATTGTATCATTATCACAAAGACATCAGCTAGAAATAGACTGGAAGCCAGTTCTGGTTGGGGGGGTTTTTAATACTGTCAATCAGGATGTATATGAGTTTAGGAAAAAGCCTAATCCTTTAAAGCTTAACTACTCAAATGAGGACCTTCATTTATGGTCAAAGGTTAGAGGAATTAGCATAAGCTTTCCTGAGGTATTTCCAGTTAATTCCGTTAAGGCAATGCGAGGCTGCTTGTTTGCTGATCAAGAAAGTAAACTGGTTGAGTTTGCTAATAATGTATTTCACGCCTATTGGAGTGAGGGTAAAGATATTAGCCAGGAAGATTTATTGCTCGACATCGCCAAAAATTTAAATTTAGATACTAAGGAATTCAAAAAATTTATCACATCACAAGAAGCCAAAGACCTATTGATAAAAAATACTGATGAATTAATTGGGCGCGGGGGATTTGGCTCACCCACTTTTTTCTATAAAGAAAAAATATTTTTTGGTAATGACCGATTACATCTCTTAGAAGAAGCAATTACAAAAAACTTAATTTAGACCTGCGTTTTATATGCCTCTTCGCGAACAAGTTCTGGACTACCAAGAATTTGACGATTTAATCCAATTCGTTTGAACCAGTAATGTAGGCCAAGCAAGTCTGTGAAACCCATGCCACCATGAACCTCGGTAGCTTTCTTGGCTATGCCTTTACTCATTTCAGAGACATGTGCCTTTGCATGACAGGCCATCAATCTCGCCTCCTTAGGAGAGTGATTATGGCAATGCGCAGCATGCCAAACGAGCGCATAGCATGGCTCTAAGTCAGCAGCCATCTCTGCACACATATGCTTTACAGCCTGAAATGATCCAATGGCTCTGCCAAACTGCTTTCGCTCTTTGGCA
>Ga0233450_10001179_pt1 | contig 27986 bp, 24 predicted proteins | sample 011ome_30_FD_189956 | JGI IMG/M metagenome (GOLD analysis project Ga0233450, IMG submission 189956) | Coastal salt marsh microbial communities from the Groves Creek Marsh, Skidaway Island, Georgia - 011501CT (spades assembly) | ecosystem: Environmental > Aquatic > Marine > Intertidal zone >... | reverse complement strand
AGTAAAGATCTTGCAACCGTTAAAATCAACTACAGCACCTTGTGGAGTATTAGGACATAAATCAACAGAATCTAAAACACCATCATTGTCAGAGTCTGGCAGACAATTATCACCAACTATATATGATAAGTAAGGGGTAACAGCTAAACCTCCGGCAAAAGCAAATTTTACAGCATATTTAATTTCTTCACCAATAGTTAAATTAGATATAGTATATTCAAATTTATTTCCTGAAATATTTCTCATCTGATTCTCAGTAAAAGGAGATTCTTTCCAGGCGTAAGCTATTAAATCAGGTTTATCATCTAACAATTCAAATTCCATAATTACGCTGTTTCCAGATGTTCTAAACGAATATTTATAACCTATATCAAAAGATCCTTGTTGAGCAGTAGCTAATTGACCTGAACAGGAATTATTGTTTGATTCTTTAGTTGTAACATTAAAAGTTAAGGATTCAGTTCCTTGGTTTCCACTTGGATCTTTATAACCTAAAATGAAGTTATAATTTGTTTTAGGACTTAATCCAGTCCATGAAATTTCACTATCAACAGATGCTTGTTTTTTAAACAATCTTTCTTGATTACCAAGTTTAAGTGAATATATAATTTCACCTGAATTATCTTCACTATTAACAGTAAAGAATACAGAATTAGATGAAACAGAAGCAATCTCGCCGCTTAAATTTTTTGGAGCTTCAGTATCATTTTCATCTGAGCAATCTGAACCAACCGTGTAATTAATATACTTAGTTACTGACATTCCACCTGAATAAGCAAATTTACAAGCAAAGCTTAATTCGTCACCAATATTTAATCCTGAGAATGTTTTACTAAAAACATTATTAGATTCTTGATCCATCTGAAACTCAGAGAATGGATTTTCCTGCCACAACCAAGCTACCACACCACTTTTATCTGTATCAAGTAGCTCAAAAGTAATTGTTACATTATTTCCAACTGTTTCAAAAGTTGAGGTGTAACCTGCACTAAAATCTCCTTGTAATGATTCAGAGCTACTTGTTACACATGATTTAACTTCTTCAACATAAACATATTTTGTAGATGATATTGTGTTAGCATTTTTATCATCATATGCTTTTGCTGATATTTCATATGTTCCAATTTTAGCATTATCAATTGTAAATTCGTAAGGTTCATTTACATCTTCAAATAATAATTCTGAAAAATTATAGAATTCAACTTTACTAATGCTTCCATCTAGATCCGAGGCAACTGCACTTACATAAATAGATTCGCCTTCTTTTATATATGACTCATTTATTGGAGTCTCCAATTTAATAGATGGTGGATTGTTTCCTGAATCATTAACTATTACATACATTTCATCACTATCAGAATAAACGCCGTCAGTTACAAGCAATTTAATTTTATAAACTCCTTTATTTAAATTTGAAATTTCTGGATCTATTAAATTGTTATCATTGAAACTAATTATTGTAGGTCCATAGACCTGAGTCCATATGTAAGAAATAGAATTACTTCCATTGTAAATAGACTTACTTCCATCCAATGTGGTGGTTGTTTCAGGATAAACAACTGAAATATTAGAGCCTGCGTCTGCTACAGGCACTTCATATTCTAATTCTTTAGAAAAGTTGAAAATCATTTTTCCTAAGTTAAATTCACCATAAGAAAAACTAACCTTAAGAATATGAGTTCCTTTTTGAATAGGAATATCATTAATTATTTTAGTTTGAAATTCATCCCACTCACCTGTTGTTGATACATTTAAATCATTAGTAATTTTATTCCCATCAATTTCTAGTGTAAATGGTCCACCTCCATTTTGATTGGCTGAGGCGTAGCTATATTCAAAATCATAATATCCAGATTCATTGACCTCAACAGTATATTCAAGCCATTCTCCGGCTGCAATCCAACCCACGGTAGCTCCTTCATTTTCTACAATACTTGAGTCAACATATTCATTTGATCTAAAATCTCCATTATTATTTTGAGTCAAATCCATATATGAAATTCCTTGTCCAAGTCCACCTTCAAAGTAATCATAATGACCAGCTTCAATTGTTCCAGGTATTTGATTGATTTTATCATTGTAGGGGTATTGTTCTCCAACTTGAACATTTATTACATTAGAAAGTTTGAATGATTCTCCGCTATACATTCTAGCATAAAATCTGTGCTGACCCACCTCAAGTGGATTAGTTGTTATTTTATAAGGAGCTTGGGAGACAGTATTTATTAATTGATTATCTCTAAAAAATTCTACTTTAGAAATGTTATTTCCAATTAAAGTTAAATCAACTGTTCCATTTGAATAAACCTGATTAAAACTTGATGATAATTCCCCATCAATTTCAATTGTTCTGTTTGTAATTAATTCATTTGCCGGAACTGTTAAAACAAATCCATCTGAAAATTTAACGTCAATTTCAGAATTTGAATAATTGTGAGCAACATATGTTTTCAGATTATCTTTTTTAAAAACTGATGATATTGGATGATTTGATGTAATGTCAGGGTCAATTAATCCAATACCATTTAAGGAATGTAACCAGTAATAAGTCTGTGCATCAGAAATACCAAATTTCAATCCTCTGTTAGGAGATTTATTGTATAAGTTAATAGACTTCTCTGGATTAATTAAAGCCAAATATTTCCAAAATGTATCATACCATAAATTAGGATTATCAGAATTTGGATCTAAAATTTCAGTGTTACTTTCAATTTCGTTCCATATTTTCTGAACATAATCCTTATCATTTCCCAGATAAAATGACCCTCCATGAATTGGATAGAATTCTATTCCGTAGGATGCAGTAATATCAGACGTCCAAAAGGTTCCATTATCGTATGAGTTTCCCCATACTCTAGAAACCAGCCCATAAGATTGATTAGATTTAAAATTTCTTTCATTAATATCAAACCAATATTCATTAATAGATGAATGCTCAGTTGTATAAAGATAAATCCCTAAATCCCTAATATCATCTTGATTAGTAATAGTTCCCCAATGGATTAGTGAAGAATTAAATTGCATACTTTCAGAGGTTGATTCCTGATCGTTTCCACCTGGAAATGATGCAAAACCATTTGCCCAAGAATGTCCTGCAAAAGGACTGAAATTTCTTAAAAAAGGAAATTTATCATCATTTCTATTTAGAGAAGCAGCATCACGAATTAAAAAATTTATCATTGGCCCCCATTTTTCTATCCAACTTTTGTCATATTCAGAAATAAACGAAGCGGCGTGGATAAAATAACCCCAATGAAAGTGATGATCATTTATATTTCCATCTTGTCCATGACCTGCGGGATAACCTATTAAGGTTGACCAATTATTATTATAGTAAAACAAAAAAGCTTTTTCTCCTGACTCATAAGAAAGCCAATCTTCTAACCTTTCCTTTACTGTGCTTAATATTTTATTTCTTGCATCATAGTTTCCAATTTCATTCGCTATTCTCCCTGTTTGAACTAAACGGTTCATCATTTGACCTTCATTATAAGAATCGGTCCAACTATCAAGTTGATTATTTTGAATTTGCTTAATTTTTTCTTCCAACTCTCCTGGGTTAAATGAGTCACTGTATTGATTCAAGTAAGGTAGAGTTGATAATATTCCTGAAAATTTATTTTCAACAATAAATTTGTTTCCTTTTAAAGTTTTTAATTCACCTCTAACTGTTGAATAATTTTTAAAATTAGGTTTGTTACTGCTTTCTGATAAATTGTCCCATTGGTGAGGAAGTAAACCCTGAAGAAAAATTGATTTATCACCCTCTTTTACTTCAGTCTCTACTTCAAAAGTAGTTGTAACTGTAGATGATTCAACATCGTAATTCCAGCTAGTTTTTGTGTTGACAGGAAATACGTAAGCATAACTTTTAAAATCAGATGCCTCTTGACTTACATTTGAAGTTGATTGAGGTAACATGACAATTGACCAATAATTTTCATTGTTTAAGTTAGTTGAATATTCATTACCACTAACACTCCAACTACTTCCGTTAGGTGCATAAACAACAAAACTTGCTCCGCTACTTGCATTATTTACTATCAACATTTCATTATTAATATCTACATCTCCACTATTTACTGTAATTTCTAAATCATGACTTGATTGTTTTTCAAAATAAACAAAAGGCATTCCAATTCCAGAGGTTGCAGTCATTTTTCTAGAACCATCATCCCAATTCATGGTAACTGTCCAATCAGAGTGATTTGAAACAGTTGTTTTGTCGGTATTTAATCCTTTAAGTCCAATTTCAAGAGCTTTATTGTCTCCAATAACTCCCCATGGTATGTATGTTAAAATCAAACCATTGTTTGTTGTTTTCATGGTCATTGGATAATTAAATAAATTATCAGCGTGATTTTCTCTAACTAATTTTGACCACCAATCGTTTGTTGGAACAGGTTTAGATGATGCAATTCCAGATATTTGAGGACTTCCAGGTGGATATGAGTTTCTTCCAGCAGAATCGGTTCCTGGAAAATTTGTTGTATAACTACCGCTTCCGAGATTTATTTGAGAATAAGAATGAAAAGTTGAAAGGATAAACAAAAGATAGAATGATATCCTTAGAAAATTATTATGTAGCATCTTTTAAATATAATTAATAAATAACAGTAAATTAATTATAAAAACTTTACAAATATTTATCCAAAACTATTATTAAAAATAATACATATAAATCTGTAAATAATAAATAATTCTAGACTTTGTTGTAGTAATGTATAGTTGAATTATTTATTTTTTGATCTTCTTTTTTTTAATAGGTTAATAACATCCTTCATTTTAAATCCTTTTTCTTGTAAAAGAATTAAATAATGAAAAAGTAGATCTGCAGACTCATTTAAAAATAATTCCTTATTATCATCTTTAGCTTCAATAACCATTTCCACAGCCTCTTCTCCAACTTTTTGAGCTATTTTGTTTGTTCCTTTGTTAAACAAGCTAGAAACATAACTGTGTTCTGAGGAATTATTTTTTCTATCTTCAATAATATCCTCTAATTTATCTATAAAGCTTTCAGATTTATTAATTTCTTCAAAGCATGTATCATCTCCTTTGTGGCAAACTGGACCTACAGGATTTACCTTTATTAATAGAGTATCTATATCACAATCCTCTTTTATAGAAACAACATGTAATTCGTTACCGCTTTCTTCACCTTTTTTCCATATTCGTTGTTTAGTTCTACTATAAAAATGAACAATATTACTACTTAAAGTTAAACTTAAAGACTCTTTATTTAAATACCCTAACATCAAGACTTTAAGAGTGTTATTGTCTTGAATAATAGCAGGCACCAAACCATCCTTGTTTTTATTGTAATTTAATTTCATAATCTTACTGGTATCTTGTTATTTTTTAATTCTTTTTTTAATGTATTTATATCAATTTCATTAAAATGAAAGACACTTGCTGCCAATGCTGCATCTGCACATCCCTTTTTAAAAACATCAATAAAATGCTCTATTTTTCCTGCACCTCCAGATGCAATTACTGGGATATTTACCATATTAGACAACTTGCTCAATGCTTTGTTTGAAAATCCATTTTTTGTTCCATCGTGATCCATTGATGTAAATAAAATTTCACCTGCCCCCCTGTTTTCGACCTCCTTAGCCCAGTCAAATAATTTAATTTCTGTCTTAACCCTACCTCCAACTAAATACACATACCAATCATTATCTTCAAATTTGGCATCAATTGCAACTACAACACACTGACATCCAAATTTAGATGCTAATTCATTAATAAAATCAGGATTTTTAACAGCGTAACTATTTATAGACACCTTGTCTGCTCCACTTTTTAAAAGAATATCAACATCCTCAACAGATTTAATACCACCACCAACTGTAAAAGGAATATTTATATTCTTAGCTATCTCTTTTACCAATTTTGCAAAAGTTCTTCTATCTTCTTTTGTTGCAGTAATATCTAAAAAAACCAATTCATCAGCTCCTATTTTTGAATACACTTTAGCCAATTCCACAGGATCTCCAGCATCAATCAAATCAACAAAATTTACTCCTTTGACAGTTCTAGAATCTTGTATATCAAGACAAGGTATTATTCTTTTTGCAAGCATTAATTTTCAATAAATTGTGTTAAACTTTTAAGATCAATTTTATTTTCATAAATAGCTTTTCCAATAATGGCACCTTCACATCCTATAGATTTTAATTCCTCTAAATCTTGAATTACAGAAATTCCACCTGAAGCAATTAAAGAAACATCTTTAAAATTTTTTAAAATTTCTTTGTATTTAGACAATGATGGGCCTTTTAGCATTCCATCTTTTGAAATATCTGTTGGTATTATATAATTAACACCTCTTGAAACAAAATCATCAATAAAGTTTATTAAATCTTTTCCAGAATCTTCAAGCCATCCGTTTGTTTTAATTTTTCCATTTAAAAAATCTGCACCTAAGATTATTTTTTGGCAACCATAACTCTCTAATAAGTCAAAAAATAAATCAGGATTAGAAACAGCTAAACTTCCAAGAGTAATTTGATTTGCACCATAGTTAAATGCTTTCTCTATATCTTTAGAAGACTTTAAACCACCTCCAAAATCTACTTTTAAGCTTGTTTTTAGAGCAATTTGCTCCAAAACAAGATGATTTACTACAGAATTTGATTTAGCACCATCTAAATCCACTAAATGAAGATACCTAATTCCACTATCCTCAAATCTTTTAGCCATATCCAATGGGTTATCCCCATAGATAGTCTTCAAGTTGTAATTACCTTGGGATAACCTAACACATTTACCATTTATAATATCAATAGCTGGAATTATTCTCATCCGCTTAATTATTTAGAAAATTTTTCAATATTACTTCTCCTACATCCCCACTTTTTTCAGGGTGAAACTGAACTCCAGTAAAATTATCTTTTTTAATAGCACTACTGTATTTAATTCCATATTCGGAAACTGCTGTAGTCTCATTTATTAAAGGCACATAATAACTATGTACTAAATACATATACTCATTTTCAGAGATATTATTAAACAATTGATCTTTTAGATTACTGATCGTATTCCATCCTATCTGTGGAACCTTTAATGATGAATCAAATTTTTTAACTTCTGTAGAAAATATTTTTAAACATTCCGTATTACCCTCTTCAGAAAAATTACACATTAATTGCATCCCCAAACAAATACCCAACACAGGTTGAGTTAAGTTTGGAATGACAGTATCTAGACCAAAAGATTGAAGTTTACTCATAGCACTACTCGCCTCCCCTACTCCTGGAAATATAACTTTATCAGATTTTTTAATTTCTTCAATATCTGAGGTTAAAAAACCTTTCCATCCTAATCTATTCAAAGCATATTTTACACTTTGAGTATTACCTGCTCCATAATCAATTATTGCTACTTTCATTATAAAACTCCTTTTGTAGAGGGTAAGATTAATTTGTTTTGATTTTTAGAAACGGCTACTTTAATACATTTGGCAAAAGCTTTGAAAATAGATTCTATTTTGTGATGCTCATTTGTCCCTTCAACTTTAATATTTGCATTAAGTTTTGCACCATCACAAAAAGATTTAAAAAAATGATAAAACATTTCAGTGGGCACATCTCCAATTTTTTCTCTTTTAAAATCAGCATCCCAGACAAGCCAACTTCGGCCTCCAAAATCAATAGCAACCTGAGCTAAACAATCGTCCATTGGAAGTGAAAAAGCATACCTTTCAATTCCTATTTTATTACCTAAAACAGAAAGGAATGACTCACCAAGTGCAATAGCAGTATCCTCGATGGTATGGTGTTCATCAACATTTAAATCTCCGTCAACTTTAATGTTCAAATTCACCAATGAGTGTTTGGAAAGTTGGTCTAACATATGGTCAAAAAAAGATAGTCCAGTATTGATGTTACTTCTTCCTGTACCATCTAAATCAAGCTGAATTTTAATTTTAGTTTCATTAGTATTTCTTTCAAATGATGAGTACCTGTTTAAACCACTCAAATATTCATAAATTGCTTTCCAAGATTCAGTTTTGAATTTAATCACATCATCAAATGATGTTTTAGAAGTTTGTCCATTATAAAAAATCCCCGAACAGTCCAAATTTTTTGCTAGCTCCATATCTGTCAATCGATCTCCAATAACAAATGAACTGGCCATATTAATACTATTGTCTTCAATATATTCTGTTAGCATACCAGTCCTTGGTTTCCTATAGTTTGAATTTTCATTTTCAAAGCTCTTATCAATGTGTGTTTTAAAAAATTTTATACCTTCATTTTTAAAAGAATCAATAATAAAATTTTGAACAGGCCAAAAAGTTTCTTCAGGAAAAGAGTCTGTTCCAAGACCATCTTGGTTGGTCACCATAACTAAATCATAATCTAATTCATTTACTATTTTATTTAGATAATTAAATACACCAGGACAAAAACTAAGTTTTTCAAAACTATCTAGCTGTTTATCTATTTCAGGTTCAACCACAAGAGTCCCATCTCTATCTATAAAAAGAATTTTTTTCATAGTTCTTTAAAATTTTTAATTAATAATTCATTTTCATAAGGAGTTCCAATAGTAATTCTTAAACAATTATCGCACAAGAGCTCTTTTGAACGGTTTCTTAAAACAATTCCTTTTTCAATAAGCTGTTTATATCTCAGATCAGCATCATCAACTTTAATTAAGATAAAATTAGAATCTGAGGGATATACTTTTATAATAAATGACAATTCATTTAGTGAATCAATAAGCTTATTTCTTTCATCAAGGATGATTTTGATATTTGTTTTAATAGTATCAATATTTTTAAGTTCTTTTAAAGCTCTTTTTTCAGTAAGCAAATTTATATTATACGGAGGTTTAATTTTATTTATATAGTTTATAATTTTATTATTTGAAAATCCCATTCCTAGCCTTATTCCTGCCATTCCAAAAGCCTTTGACATAGTTTGTGTAACAATTAAATTATTGTATTTATTAATTAAGCTTACCAGTGATGAATTAGATGAAAAATCAATATATGCTTCGTCAATAACTACAACTCCGTTAAAAGACTCAATTAAATCGATTAAATCCTTTCTTGAAAACGAATTTCCCGTAGGATTATTAGGTGAGCATAAAAATAACAGTTTAGTTTTTTCTGAAAATGATTTTTTTAATTCTTCTAAATTCAATGTAAAATTTGATTTTAAAGGAACCTTAATATTCTCAACATTATTTGTTTTTGCAATTACATCATACATTCCATATGTTGGTGGAATGGTTATTATTTTATCAGAACTAGGATTACAAAAAACCCTCATAATTAAATCCAATATTTCATCTGTTCCATTTCCAAGGACGATCTGTCCATTACTTAATTGATTCAATTCCAATAAGGTCTGTTTTAAATCAATATGTTTATTGTTTGGGTATCTATTGATTTCATTTTGAAATGGAGATTCATTAGCATCAAGAAAAACCAACTTTTGCTTCTTGTTTTCAAATTCATCTCTTGCAGATGAATAAGAATTCATTTCTAAAATATTCTTTCTGACCAATATGTCTAAGTTAATTTTACTCATTTGATATCATTAATTCTAATTGTAATAGCATTTTTGTGAGCTTGTAAGCCCTCAGCCTCAGCCATAACTTCAACTGTCTTAGAAATATTAATCAATCCCTTTTTAGAAATCTTTTGAAAGGTTATAGTTTTCATAAAACTATCTAAATTCACTCCACTATACTGTTTAGCATTTCCGTTAGTTGGCAAAGTATGATTTGTCCCGGATGCATAATCTCCTGCACTTTCAGGTGTATAATTTCCTATAAAAACTGACCCAGCATTTACAAGGTTTTCTATAAAATAGGTTTCATCCTCAACATTAATGATGTAGTGCTCTGGCGCATATTCATTAATAAATTCAACTGCATCTTCTTTTTTATCAAAATAAATAAGTTTTGAATTTGAGATTGATTGATTAATAAAATCAATTCTATTCATTTTTTTTGATTGATTTTTTAAAGATTTTTCAACCTTTTCAATTAGAAGCTTACATAGACTAATAAGAATAACTTGACTATCTGGACCATGTTCAGCTTGAGATAATAAGTCTGAAGCTACATAATCAGGATTAGCCTTGTTGTCAGCTAATACCAATAATTCACTTGGCCCTGCAGGCATATCTATTGCTGTATTGTAATCAATTGAGTTAAGTTTAGCATTAGTAACATATTGATTTCCTGGTCCAAATATTTTGTTGACTTTTGAAACGCTTTCAGTTCCTAAACTCATTGCAGCAATAGCTTGAGCACCCCCAACAGTAATTATTTTATTAACATTACATAATTTAGCACTGTATAGTATTGCTTTATTAATATTTCCATTTTTTTCAGGAGGTGTACACAAAATCACTTTTTTGCATTTTGCTATCATAGCTGGTACAGCCAGCATTAAAACTGATGAAAATAATGGGGCTGTTCCACCAGGAATATACAAACCAACTTTTTCGATTGGTCTTTTATCTTGCCAGCAAAACACCCCTTTTGATGTTTCAATTTTTTTTGAATCAAAAAGTTGACTTTCATGAAATTTGTAGATATTTTTAAATGCAATATCAATTGCTTCTTTTAGTTCAGAGTCTATATTAATTTCTGAAATATCTATTTTTTCTAAATCAATACCTATTTCTTTAATATCAATATTATCAAACTTTTTTGTGTAATTTATAAGTGCTTTATCTCCATTTGTCTTAACATCAGCAAAAATATCATTTACAATATTTTTAATTTGAGTGTTATCATAAAGAGGTCGTTCACAAATTGACACCCAATTATCTTTTTTTGGATTACAATATTTTTTCATCAAAGAACCATTTTTTCAATTGGACAAACTAAAATATCTTCTGCTCCAGCTTCTTTAATTTTATCAATTACTTCCCAAAAAGTATTTTCATTAATAACTGAGTGTAGTGAGCTCCAACCCTCTTTATTTAAAGGTAACACAGTTGGACTTTTTAATACAGGTAAAATATTTGAAATAGCTTCTATTTTATCATTCGGGGCATTTAATAAAATGTATTTGGATTCCTTAGCTTTTAAAACTGCATTAATTCTAAATATAAATTTATCAAAGAGCTCTTTATTATTTTTGACTACTCTTTTATTTCCTGCTAATACTGCTTGAGATTTATGTAATGTAAAAACTTCTTTTAAGTTGTTTTTATATAAAGTACTTCCACTGGATACAATATCACATATAGCATCTGAAAGACCAATGTTTGGAGCAATTTCTACAGAACCATTAATTACGTGAATAGTGGATGTAATTTTTTCTTTTTCTAAAAATTTTTTCAATGTGTTTGGATAAGAAGTGGCAATTTTTAAATTATTCAAATCATTAACAGAGTTAAATTGCTTTGATTCAGGAATTGCAATTGAAACTTTACATTTAGAAAAACCTAATTTTTGAAAAATTTTGATATCATACTCTTTTTCTATTAGTAAATTTTCTCCAATAATTGCTAAATCCACGACACCGTCACTGATATACTTAGGAATATCACTATTTCTTAAAAAGTATACTTCAATTGGAAAATTTGACGAAGATGCCTTTAATTGATCTTTATAATTATCTATTTTTATTCCACATTTACCAAGCAGCTCTAAAGAATCTTTGTTTAATCTCCCTGACTTTTGAATTGCAATTTTTAATTTATTCATTTTAATTTATTTAATAAAAAAACCCGTTTGAATTAACAAACGGGCTTGTATAACAATATAATCATATCATCACATCGCTCGTTTGAGGACGTTAAATTGATGATGATGATTACGATTTAATTTCATAATAATTATTAAGTGTGCAAATATTATAAAAAATTTATTGATTTCCTAGAATAATTGGTAATCCATCTTTACCACTTCCAATTACAATTACTTTTGAATTTGAAGATTCAGAAAGTTTAGACGTAGCTTCAATTCCTTTATCTCTTAAAATATTTGTGGTAAGTGACGAACTTAAAATTCTGTTTGCATCTGCTTTTCCTTGAGCTTCAATTCTTTGTTTTTCAGCTTCTTTTCTTGCAGTTATTAATCTAAATTCATATTCAAGAGATTGCTGTTCCTGGCTTAATTTTCTTTCAATAGCTTGTTTAATTGTGTTAGGCAAAGTTACATCTCTAACAAGAACTGCGTTTATTTGAACATGCTGAGATTCAACACCTTCTTTTAATTCATCATAGATTTCACTTTGAATAGCATCTCTTTTTGTTGAATACAATTGTTCTGGTGTATACCTTCCAACAACACTCCTAGCTACTGCTCTAATTGAGGGAACAATTACAATATCTAAATAATTTGCACCTTTTGTTTTATGTAAAAGACCAAGTTCTGAGGAAACTGGCTGGTATAATACTGAAACATCTAAGGAAATTTCAAGACCATTTGATGAAAGTACTTGCATTTGACTTTCAAAAACTTCTTGTTGTTTAACATTATATAAGTAAACCTTATTCCAAGGTGCTATTATATGAAAACCTTCTCCAAGAGCTGGTTCGTCTACAACTGTACCCTCTCCAAAAGTTCTAAAGAGAACACCAGCTTCTCCATAACCTATATTTACAGCTGATTTCATAATTCCTACAATAGCAAACATTATAAGTAATACTACTGGTAATCCAATTTTGTTTATTCTATCCATTTTTTAATTATTAAAATTTATTTTAAGTTAACATTCCTCCATCAACGTTAATTACTTGACCCGTAATAAATGAAGATAGATCAGAAGACAAAAATAAGCAAAGATTCGCAACATCTTCTGTTGTTCCTCCTCTTTTTAATGGAATTCCACTAATCCATTGATTTACTACGTCCTGATTCAATTTTTCAGTCATTTCGGTTTGAATAAAACCAGGAGCTATAACATTAGATCTTATATTTCTAGATCCCAACTCTAGAGCAATTGATTTTGAAAACCCGATAATACCAGCTTTTGAAGCAGCATAATTTGCTTGTCCTGCGTTTCCTTTGACCCCAACAATTGAACTTATGTTTATTATACTTCCTGCTCTATTTTTAAGAAAAGTTCTTTGAACAGCTTTGACCATATTGAAGACAGATTTTAAATTAACATCAATTACTTTATCAAAATCTTCCTCAGTCATTCTCATTAAAAGATTGTCTTTAGTTATTCCTGCATTATTTATTAAAACATCAATATTATCAAAGTCTAATAAAATTTGATCTACGAGTTTTTGAGAATCCTCAAAATTAGCAGCATTACTTTGATATCCTTTACATTTAACATTCAAAGTAGAAATTTCTTCTGTCAAAGAAATAGCTGAATCAACGGAACTTGAATATGTAAAAGCAATATTTGCACCATGTTTTGCTAATACCAAAGCAATTCCCCTTCCAATTCCTCGACTTCCGCCTGTTATTATTATATTCTTGTTTTCTAGTAATTTCATAAAATTTTTATTTATTTAAGATAAAACTTCAAAAACTTTTTTACCTATCTCTGCTGGAGAGTCTACAACATGAATTCCACATTCGTTCATTATTTTCTTTTTTGCTTCTGCTGTGTCTTCTGCTCCTCCCACAATTGCTCCAGCATGACCCATTGTTCTTCCTTTTGGAGCGGTTTCACCAGCAATAAAACCTACAATAGGCTTTTTATTACCATTTTTAGCAACCCATTTTGCAGCATCAGTTTCTAGTTGTCCACCTATTTCACCAATCATGACAATACAATTTGTTTCATCATCGTTCATGAATAATTCGATTGCATCTTTTGTGGTTGTTCCAATAATAGGATCTCCTCCTATTCCTACTGCAGTTGATATACCTAATCCTTGTTTAACAATTTGATCAGCAGCTTCATAGGTTAAGGTACCAGATTTTGAAACTAAACCAACATTTCCTTTTTTAAAAACAAAACCAGGCATTATTCCAACCTTTGCTTCATTTGGAGTGATAATTCCTGGGCAATTAGGACCAATCAATGTACATTTTTTGTTTTTCAGATAGTGATTAACTCTAGTCATATCAGAAACTGGAATTCCCTCTGTTATAGCTATTATTGTTTTTATTCCAGAGTCAGCAGCTTCCATTATAGCATCAGCTGCAAAGCCGGCAGGAACAAATATAATTGAGGTATTTGCGTTAACTTCTTTAACAGCCTCATTGACTGTGTTAAATACAGGTTTACCTAAGTGAGTTTGACCTCCTTTTCCTGGCGTTACTCCTCCAACAACATTAGTTCCATAAGAAATCATTTGTTCAGCGTGAAATGTACCTTCACTTCCAGTAAAACCCTGAACAATAATTCTGGAATCTTTATTTACTATAATACTCATATGAAAATTAATTTTTAACTCTTTCTAAATAGGATCTTTTTTCAGGATCAATTTTAATTTTATCTCCTTCATTTATAAAAAGTGGGACATTTATTTTTGCTCCTGTTTCGACTATCGCCGGTTTAGTGGCATTTGTTGCGGTATTTCCTTTAACGCCAGGCTCTGTTGATGTAATCTCTAAAATTACACTTTGAGGCATTTCAACTGACAGGGTTGAACCATCTTCTGTATTAGTTAAAACAGTAACAATTTCACCTTCTTTTAAAAAATCAGGTGAATCCAATAAAATCTCTTGAACAGTAATCTGATTGTAATCATCTACGTTCATAAAATGATAAGTATCAGACTCTCTATATAAATATTGAAATTTATTTGTTTCAACACGAACGTCATCTATCCTGTGGCCTGCTGAGAACGTATTATCTATCACTTTTCCATTTGTTACACTTTTTAGTTTTGTTCTTACAAATGCAGGACCCTTTCCAGGTTTAACATGTAAAAATTCTACAATTTTATAGATATCATTGTTATATCTAATACAAAGTCCTTTTCTAATGTCTGATGATGTAGCCATAATTTAATTTTGAAAATATCCTTTCATAATTCCTCTTTGTGAGTTTTTAATAAATTGAATTATTTCGTCTCTTTCTTTGGTAGCTTCCATTTCAGCTTCCATGATACTAACTGCTTGGGTGTTGTTATATTTTTTTTGATATAGAGTTCTGTAAATTGATTGAATTTGCATAATTACACTACTATCAAACCCTCTTCTTCTAAGTCCAACAGAATTTATTCCAACATATGAAATTGGCTCTCTTGCAGCTTTAACATATGGTGGAATATCTTTTCTAACTAAGGATCCACCTGCAACAAACGCATGGTTTCCAATAGAGCAAAACTGATGAACAGCAACCATTCCAGCCAAAATAACATGATCACCTACAGTAACATGGCCAGCTAAAGTTGAATTGTTAGAAAAAATACAATTATCTCCTATAAAACAATCGTGAGCAACGTGAGAATATGCCATAATCAAACAATTTTTTCCAATTTTTGTTTTATTACGATCACTAGTTCCTCTGTTAATTGTAACACATTCTCTAATTGTAGTATTGTCTCCAATCACTGCTGTTGTGTCTTCACCTTTAAATTTTAAATCTTGAGGAACTGCCGAAATAACTGATCCAGGAAAAATTGAAACATTTTTGCCGATTCTTGCCCCGCTCATAATTGTTACATTAGATCCTATCCAACTTCCTTCTCCTATAACAACATCTTTATCAATTGATGTAAATGGTTCTACAACTACGTTTTTGGCGATTTTTGCTCCGGGATGTATATAGGAAAGTGGTTGATACATTATGCTTCAGTTTTTTTAATCATTTTTGCTAATAATTCAGCTTCACTTGTCAATTTACCATCAACAAATGCTTGTCCCTTCATGTGGATAATTCCTCTTCTTAAAGGAGACAATAATTCTAACTTAAAAATTAAAGTATCTCCAGGAACAACTGGATGTTTAAATTTTGCATTATCAATTTTTGCAAAGAATGTTAAATAATTTTCAGGATCAGGGAAGTTATTTAGACACAAAACACCACCAGCTTGAGCCATAGCTTCAATTTGTAATACACCAGGCATTATAGGTTTTCCTGGAAAATGTCCTTTAAAATAATCTTCATTCATAGTAACATTTTTCTGTGCTATAATGTGGTTTTCTGACATTTCAACAATATTATCAACTAATAAAAATGGTGGTCTGTGAGGCAATATTTTCATTATCTGATTTACATCCATTAATGGAGGAGCTGTAGAATCAATTTTAGGAGCCATATTTCTTTTTTCACTTTTTATAATAGATGATAATTTTTTTCCAAACATAGTATTTACAGCATGTCCAGGTTTATTTGCTATAATTTTTCCTTTAATTCTTGTTCCAATCAGGGCAAGATCTCCAATAACATCCAATAGTTTATGTCTAGCTGCCTCATTTGGGTAATGAAGTGTTAAATTGTCCAATATACCATTTGGTTTAACAGAAATTTTATCTTTATTAAAAGCTTTTTTTAACTTATTCATGGTATCATCAGATAATTCCTTATCTACATATACAATGGCGTTGTTTAAATCACCTCCTTTTATAAGACCATTATCAACAAGCATTTCTATTTCATGTAAAAAACTAAATGTTCTTGCATTTGAAAAATTATCTTTGAATTCGTTCAAATTCTTCATTGTAGCGTTCTGAGTTCCCAAAATTTTAGTACCAAAATCTACCATAGTTGTAACTTCATAATCATCAGAAGGAATTACAGTTATTTCACTACCCTTTTCATCATTGTATGAAATTATTTCTTTAACAACGTATTCAAATCTTTCCTTGTTTTGTTCTTTAATACCAGCCTTTATAAGAGCTTCAATAAAAAATTTTGATGATCCGTCCATAATGGGAGGTTCTGGAGCATTAATTTCAATTAAAACATTATCAACTTGTAATCCAACTAAAGCAGCTAAAACATGTTCAGATGTTTGAATATTTACTCCATTTTTTTCAAGAGTTGTACCTCTTTCAGTACTGACAACATAATTCACATCAGCCTCAATAATTGGACTCCCAGGAAGATCTGTTCTGCAAAAAGCATATCCAAAATCTTCATCTGCAGGTTTGAAAGTTAAAGTAACTTCGTTTCCTGTATGAATGCCAACACCTTTTAAAGAAACAGGTTTTATGATGGTTTGCTGTTTAGCCATTACTATTTTTTATAAAATTATCTAAATTTTTCACAATTTTAGGAAGATTCTTAAAATGCACATAAGATTTGTTATAATCTCTGTATTTTATTGCAGGATAACCCATAATTGATGTGTCCGATTCAAAATTTCTTAAAACTCCTGATTTTGCCTGAATCATAACTCTATCACCTATTTTTAAATGTCCAGAAATTCCAACTTGACCTCCAATCATACAATTTGAACCAATTGATGTTGAACCAGCTATTCCAACTTGAGCAGCTATTACTGTATTAGATCCGATAATAACATTGTGAGCAATTTGAACAAGATTATCAATTTTCACCCCAGAACAAATTTTGGTTGATCCCAGTGTAGCTTTATCAATAGACGTGTTTGATCCAATTTCAACATTATCTTCAATTAATACATTACCATTATGTATTACTTTCTTTTGTTTTCCATCTTTATCGATATTAAAACCAAAACCATCAGATCCAATAACAGTACCTGAGTGGATAATACAGTTTTTTCCTATTACTGAGTTTTTGTAAATTTTTACCCCAGAGTGGATAATGGTATTTTCGCCAATCAATACATTTTCACCAACAAATACTTGTGGATATATTTTTACATTATCTCCAAGTTTAGAATTCTTCTCACAAACTGAAAATGACCCTACATAAACCTTGTTTCCGATTAATACACTAGAATCAATTGAACAAAAATCATTTACTCCGGTTCTGTCAGAACTATCATCACCAAATAAATTTAAAAGTTTTGAAAAAGATTCATTAGGATCATTAACTCTTATTAATGTGTTATCTATTGGCTTCTCTAAGACATAGTCATCTTTAACAATAATAATTGAAGATTTAGTAGTATACAAAAATCGATTATACTTTGGGTTACCTAAAAAAGAAATGGAACCTTTTTTTCCCTCCTCAATCTTTGATAAAGAGTCAATTGAAATCTGATCGTCACCCTCAACCTTTCCATTCAAAATATCAGCTATCTGAATTGCTTTAAATTTCATCGATGCAAAAGTATGAAAATTAATTAATTTCAGTTTATTTGTCTTAAACTATCATTAAGAATTATACTTTTGTGTTATGATGTAAAATATTGGTAAGTGATTTATAAATTAAAGGAAATTAATAAGGCTTGTGTCTACCTTCAAAACAAAATAAAAAATGATATCATTTTAATCTCTGGTGATGTCGGAGCAGGCAAAACAACTTTGATTAAGGAATATTGTAAGTTAATTGGTGTTAAAGAAAATGTAAATAGTCCTACATACACTTTAATTAATCAGTACAAATGTAATAGCAAAATAGTAGTTCACATTGATTTATACAGAGTTAATAATCTAATTGAAATAAATGAATTAGGTTTATTTGATTACTTAGAAAATAATCTTGTTATTATTGAGTGGCCAGAAATAATTTTAAACCAAATTGATTTTAATTATACATTAATTACTATTAAATACATCGACAAGAGGCACAGAAAATTATCAATTTCAAATAAATAAAATGAGTTTTTTAAAACGATTATACTTTTTTCTTTTTGGATTATCAATCGGCATAATTATTTTAATTTTTATTACAAATAAAAAAGATACAAGATTTAATTATTTACCAAATAAAAGAGTATTAAATGATATTCATAAAAAAACATGGGTTTTTAAAGACTCAACAGATTTAATTACAAAAGCTTCATTTTTGGAAAAATTCAATGTGAATTTTTCAAAAAGTAACGTAAAACTTGATTCATGCAAGGTGTACTTTATTGAAAGTGATACTAAGAATTTTGAAATTAAAAATTGCTTAAACAAAGCTTATTTTACAAAAATAAATTAATTATTGAAGAACGGATCTTCGTTTCTTTTCATCTAAAATTAATTGCAACTCTCTTCCAGTTTGACCCTGAACCGATGAGTTTTCTTCAGCTCTCCTTATTAAATAGGGCATCAAATTTTTGACAGATCCAAAAGGAATAATTTTAAATGTATTATAATTATTTTTTCCCAAATTGAAAGAAATATTATCACTCATTCCATAAAGTTGACCAAACCAAATTCTAGAGTCATTTTCTTTTAACCCATTATCTTTTATCATGTTCATTACTTTGAGTGTTGAATTTTCATTGTGTGATGCACAAACAAAAGAAACTCTGTTAATGTTTTTAAAAACAAAATCTAGAGCCAAATTAAAATTTTTATCTGTTTCAGATTTATTGTCGCAAATCAAGGATTCGATGCCATTTTCATTGGCAATTTTACGTTCTTTTTCCATATAAGCTCCTCTTACTAACTTCAATCCAAAAATAATATTATCGTTATCTTTTAGAAGATTTTTTAAATATGACATACGATCCTTTCTATACATTTGAACTGTGTTATATACAATAGGACTTTGAGAATTAAATTTACTCATCATAAGAACTGCTAAATCATCTATTGCTTTTTGAACTTCTATCTCCTCAGCATCAATTAAAATTTTAATATTTTCTTCAGATGCTTTTTTACAAATTTTTTCAAACCTTTCAACAACTCTTGACCATTTTAATTTTTCTTCTTCGTTTAAAATTATATTTGAAGAAACTTTAGAAAATAAAGAGAATGAACCCAGACAAGTGGGTTTAAAAACTACAAAAGGAATTTCCTTTTTTCCCTTAACAAAATCAATGATTGATATTTTTTTTTCCAAACATAAATCAAAGTCTTCCTCAGTTTCAAAACCCTCAGTGGAAAAATCTAAAACTGAAGAAACATTTTTATTATATAATTTTTGAATCAATGGAATACATTCTTTTTCATTTAATCCTCCACAAAAGTGATCAAAAACAGTTATTTTGATTAGAGATGTAAAAGGAAGATTGTATTTTAATGCAAATCTGGTTAATGAGGTTGTTATTTTAACAAAAGATTTATTTCCAATTATTCTAAATAGTAATAATGCTCTGTTAAGTTCAAAATTACTTTTTAAAGAAAATGCGTCTTTTGTATTTGAAAATATACTACTCAAATAAATTATAATTTTAATCTAATTTACACAGTTTTTTTAAAAAAAAAATATGTTATTTTGTAATGTATGAATATTGATATTTCCGCCAAAGAATACTCTGTCATTTTTAGTAAAAAAGGCTTTAACCATTTGAATAATATTGTTAAAAACTCAAACTATTCAAAAGTTTTCTTACATGTAGATAATAACACAAAAAAATACTGTTTAAATTACTTTTTAAAACAAACTAATCTTAAAAATCTCGAGCTAATTGAATCAAAAGATGGAGAAGAAAATAAGAATATCAACTCTTGCCTAAGTCTTTGGGATTTGATTTCGAGCCTTGGAGGAGATAGGAAAAGTTTACTAATTAATTTAGGAGGAGGTGTTGTTACAGATATGGGTGGTTTTATTGCTAGTACATTTAAAAGGGGTATCGATTATATTAATGTTCCAACTACCCTATTATCAATGGTGGATGCCTCTGTTGGAAGCAAAACTGGAATTGATTTTGGAATTCTTAAAAATCAAATTGGAACTTTTTATGATCCAAAATTAGTTATTGTAGACCCATTTTTTTTAAATACTCTTCCAAAAGAAGAATTATTAAGTGGATATGCAGAGGTTTTCAAACATTCTATGATAAATGATAACAATCAATTTAATGAGTTAATCTTTAAAAAAGAAATATCATTTGACCATCAAACAATTTACAAATCAATTTTGGTAAAAAATGAAATCGTTTTAAAGGATAAAAAAGAAATTAAAGAAAGAAAGTCATTAAATTATGGCCATACTATTGGACATGCAATAGAATCTTTATTTTTAAATACCAATAAAAAACTTTTGCATGGAGAAGCAATTTCTATTGGTATCATTTCAGCAACATATATTTCTTCAAAACTTTTTAATTTTCCTGAAAATAAATTAAAGTCAATAAAATCTCATTTGAATTCGCTTTACAAAAAAGTTGAAATAAATGAACTAGAAATTGACAACATAATTGACCTTCTTAAACATGACAAAAAAAATAGTCATGGCATGGTGAATTTTATTCTCCTTGAAGATATAGGAAAGCCAGTTTATGACAAACAAGTACCAAAAGATTTAATTGTAGAATCTTTAAAATACTATTTAAGCTGAGTTTCTGCTGGCATTAATGTTGCCAAATAGAGATCTAGTTACCATTTTTTCATAAATTTCTAGATTTTCTTTATCTAATTTTTGGTTCTCAATATCTTTTATTTTTCTAAGAGCATATTGTTGAATGGTAATCAATGGAAGAACGATTTTTTCTCTTTTCTCAATTGAGGCCTTATTTGCTGGTTCATTTTGCATTAAGCTTTCATAACCTGATAATCTTAGAATCATCTTTTTTGAAAGTTTATATTCATCATAAATTATCGTCCAAAATTCTCCATAATCCTCGTCGTCTTTCATATAAGCAGTAAGTTTGAAAAAAGATTTAGTCAAACTCATCATACTGTTAGATATTAAAGTTCTAAAAAAAGATGAATTTTTATACAATTTTTTTACTTTCGAAAATTCTTTTCTGTCGCTGTAATATTTTAGGGCTGTACCCACTCCATAAAAACCTGGAACATTTTGCTTTAGCTGACTCCAACTTCCTACAAAAGGAATGGCTCTGAGAGATGAGAAATCAAATTTTGAGTCAACACTTCCTCTTTTAGATGGTCTACTTCCTATATTTGTTTTAGCGTAATATTTAATAGTACTGACATGTTCTAAATAAGGAACGAATTTTGGATGACTTTTAAAATCACTATAAGCTTTATAACTAATATTTGCTAGCGTGTCTAATATTTTTTTATCCTCTTTACTTGTACTAATATTAGAATCATTCAAAACTCTATTTTGAATTCCAGAACTAAGCAATTGTTCTAAATTATATTGGCAGGACTGAACAGTTCCAAAATTAGAACTTATTGTTTGACCTTGTACAGTTAATTGAATTTCATCAGACTCGACGAAAGAACCCATTGAGGAATAAAATTGATGAGTATTACCTCCACCCCTGGCTGGTGGACCACCTCGTCCATCAAAAAATATTACTTTAATACCATGTTTTCTAGAAATGGACGTCAGGGCCTCTTTAGCTTTTAATATACTCCAATTAGCCATTAAATAACCACCATCTTTTGTGCCGTCAGAAAATCCTAACATAATGGTCTGTTGATTTTTTCTCTGGTTAAGGTGTTTTTTATAAACATCATTTGAATAAACTGCTTCCATAACTTTTGGAGCAACTTTTAAATCAGAAACTGTTTCAAAAAGTGGGACTATGTCTACAGTTGGATTTTCCCAATCACTTAGTCTAAACATAGTAAAAACTTCAAGAATATTTAAAGCTGATTGATTATTACTTATAATATATCTATTTGAAGCTTTTTCTCCATTATTTGATTGTATTTCCTTCATCGCTCTAATGGAACTTAAGGTTGAATTTGCTAAATCATCCTCAAATAAATCTGGAGAAATATCTCCTTTAATTTTAGAAATTACCTTTATCTTTTTTTCCTCAGAAAAATTATTATAATTATTAGGAAATAGTTTATTCATCTTCTTTTGAGAAATTTTGAAGATTGAATTAAAAACATTGCTGTGAATTCTTGAGTCTTGTCTGATATCTAAACTTGCAAAATGATAACCAAAAATTTTTACTTTATCAATTATATCTTGCAACTCATCCAAAAAGAGAGAGTTGTGTTCTGATATTAAAATATCTTTTATTTCGTTTAGGTCATTCTTTAGTTCAGAAAGGCTAATTCTTGGAATTCTGTTTTCATTAAAAATACTTTTATATAGCCTATCTTCAATCGATATAATTTTAGATTCAACATTTTTGAATGTTAACCTTCTTCTTAAAGATCTGATATCTCTGTAATAATTTTTTATTATGTCACTTCTTAGCTTGTTGGCTGTCTTTAAGGTAATTTTTGTAGTAACAAAAGGGTTTCCATCTCTATCTCCACCTGGCCAGAAACCTAAATTTATAATGTCATTCTCAAAATCTTTACCATCAAAAATGTTTGTTTTAATATATTTATAAATATTACTAATTGAACTATAAAAAACATTTTCTAAATACCAAGTTAGACTTACAGCTTCATCATATGGCGTAGGTTTTTTATTTTTAAAAAAAGGAGTTTTACCAAGCTGAGATAATAGAACTTTTATTTCTGCAAGGTTATTATTTTTAACAGCCTCAGTCAAATCAGTGATTATACCTAGTACAGATCCTGGATAAAATTGAGTTGGATGTGCAGTAAGTACAGGTCTTACCTTAAATGTTGATAAATATTTTTTTAAATCAGGTTTTTTGTTTTTTGATTCAACTTCCTCTTTTAAACTCCTTAACGTACCGCGACCGTCAAGATTATTAATTTGAGAAAAAGATGCATCTTCAACAGCATCAAATAGTACAACTTGTCTTTCAATATATTGAATAAATCTAAACAATAGTGATATTTTTTCTGAATGATCAGATTCATTCATGTATAATTTAAAAAACTCCTCTACTATTTCTGAGGGATTTTTATTAGCATCATATCCTTGAACACATATGTTTTCAAACAATGGTAACATAACACCAGTATCTGCAATACTCTCGTAAGGAAGGGTTGAAAAAATACTATTGTAAAGGTTAAATCTTGAAAGAACTTTATCGTTAAATCTTTCTTTCTTTGTTAATTCTCTCACTAAAAACTATTGTAATTCATTAAAAATTTTGTGCATAAGTCTCTTTTTGTCATTTATACTTTCTTCAAGAGATATCATTGTTTCTGTTCTGGAAACACCTTCAATATCATCAATTAAGAAAATAATCTCCTTAGCATGGTCAGTACTTTTTGCACGTACTTTACAAAAAATATTAAACTTACCAGTAGTTATGTGAGCGACTGTTACATATGGAATTGATTCAAGCTTTTGAAGAACAAATTTAGTTTGGTGAGTTTTTTCTAAAAAAATACCAATATATGCTATAAATGTATATCCAAGTTTTTTATAATCAAGTGTTAGTGAAGAACCTTTTATAATTCCTGCATCTTCCATCTTTTTAACTCGAACATGAACAGTACCGGCTGAAATTAACAGTTTTTTTGCAATATCGGTAAAAGCAGTTCTTGTATTATCAATTAACAGATCTAGTATTTGGTGATCAATTTCATCAAGTTTTAACTTTGCCATTTAATTGTATTTTAATTTAAAGAAATGCAAATATATTGAATTATTTATAAGTAAATCAAGTTTTTAATGAATATTTCGTAATTTATTAACATGGCACATAATTTCACTAATAATATTAGAATTATTAAAATCAAAGGTTTCATTAACTGATGAAAAATCCAACTCTAAATGACCGGATATATTTAAAAGATTTCCATATTCCTTAATTTCTGGGATAAACTCTATGATTTCTTTTGAAGAATTGAAAGATTCAAAGTACATAATTGACAAATCAGTTGTTTTATATTTATTTGATTCCTTTTGTTTAATATTTGAAATTTTAATATCACACAATTGAGTTCTGTTCTCAGGAATTCTATAATATTCTTTGTAAAAGCTAAAATTATTTTGTGAAATAAATTCAAGTGCGTATATCAATGAGAAGCAAACAAATTTTCTTGATATTTCTCTCTGGTAATCTTGTAATATGTGACCTGATTCAAAAAGAATTGTAGGAGTTTCAAAGGATTGAAATGAGTCACCGACGCAATTTATATTAAAGTCATCATTATATCTTCCGATGTTTCCAGGAATGATGTTATTCATTTTGGTGTACACGTATGAAATAATAGACATTGATTTTGTTCTAGCTTTTGTTTCAGTTTTTTCTAAGTCTGCAGAGGGTGCAAGGAAAGAAATAATAGAGGACTTATTGTTATCAAGAGAATAAATCGTTCTTTGATCATGCATGTTAAAACAAAAATCAGGCTTGAAATCATTGTATAGTTCTCTCAATAATATACTTTCAGGTTGGCTTAAGTTTACAGAATCTCTATTTAAGTCAATATTGTTGTGATTTTCTCTGGTATAGGCATTCGCACCATCTGGATTTAAAATGGGAATAATCTTAAGGTTTAATAAACTTAGTAAAGAATTATCAATCTTATGTAAATAAGATAAACAATCAAATATTGCCTTTGTAGAAGTAGATTCATTACCATGCATTTGTGACCATATTAGTATTTTAATAGGTCCTCTTCCAATAGATAGAGAATAAATTGGATTGTTTTGAACACTGTAACCTTCAACCTTAGGGTTATATTTATTTAATAGTGGTAAAATTTTTGAATTTGTAATGTACCGACCTTTTATATGTTTTTCATAATAATTTATGTAATTGTCTAAGTTTATTTTCATAATTATATGACAAATTTAATAATAGTATTGATTACATTTGTAAACGAATTAAATTTAAATTTTCTTTTGTTTAAGTTTGAAATGTTACAATTGTAATTATAATAAATGTAATATGCTTATTTTAAGCATTTTATATATGTTTTTATGAAGTTTTGGTTTAATAAAAATAATTAAATAAGAGCTTATTTTATATTAAAAAATTATATATATTTACAATTGTATACATGGAAAATTTTATTAAAAAACTTAAAATATTACTAAATAAAGAAGACTTAAATGCATCAAAGTTTTCAGAAATAATCGGAGTTCAAAGATCAAGTGTATCACATATCTTAAGCGGAAGAAATAAACCGAGTCTTGATTTTATATTAAAAATTCACAAATCAACAATTGATGTTGATTTAGAATGGCTACTTTCAGATGATCCTGAACAAGATTTAAACTCCACTACTCTATCAAAACCTAAAGAAAACACAAAGAAAGATCTTAAAATTGATTTTATTAAAAACGATAATATTGATAGAATTGTTATTTTTTTCTCTGATGGTTCTTTTAGAACTTACAATAATTAATACATTTGTATTGATGAATTATAGATTTTTTGTTTTTCTTTTCTTTATTTTCTCATGTAATTTTCCTGAAAGAGACTGTCTTCGTTTTCAAACTGGAACTTTTGAGTTTGAATCAATTTCTGATGATGGCACAATACTAAAAACAAAATTTACAAGAACAAAAGACCTTGAAATTGGATATTTTAATGGAAAAATTGACTCCAACTCTGTAAAGTGGGTTTCAGATTGTGAGTGCATTTACAGAAAAATTAACCCGAAATCTGCTAACGAGAACAAAGCTGTTCAAATGAAAATATTGAGCACAAAAGAAAACAGTTACACATTTGAATATTCATTTGTTGGAGATAACGAAAACAAACAAAGAGGAATTGTAAAAAAAATTGAAAATTAAAATTCAAGCTCTGTTTGACCCTCATTTAATTTTTTTTCATCATTCTTTACAAGAATTTCCTCAGATTCTACTTCCATTTCACTTAAAGTTTGTTTTTCAGGTGGAGAATACTCAATTGGATCTAATTGATCTATGTTTTTTATTTTAAATGAGCTTAATTGATTTCCAATTGCCTTTATTCCTTTTATAGAAATAAGATCTTCTATATTCTTGATCTCATTTTCTCTGCTGGCTTTTGCTGTTTTTGAAAAACTTAGCTCAATAACTGGTTTCCAATCTGTGGAAATCATTTCAAGTTGTATTTTTGATCCATCTGGAATGAACTTTTGTTCATTATTTTGTTGACCAGCTAGAAATCTTTTTACAAAGTATCTTTCTTTTATTCCATTATAATAAACAGCTGAAATAGGTTTTTCAGGAATCCACTTTTCCAAAGAGACCATATTATCTGGAAAATGCATATTAACGTCTGGCTTTATCGTTTTAAGTATACCATTTTGAAGTATAATTAATAATTTGTCGTCACTCTTAAATTCTCCAAGAAGCTCACCCCTTGAATCAACATTTAATCTTTGAACTGTTTCATCAAACCAGATTTTTCTTGGCTTTAAAGTCGATAAGCCATGTTCTTTAAACTCTATTTTATTGATCGTATATTTAGAAACAATATTTCCTTTAGACCCTCTTCCTTTAATAACTAGATCAGCAAAATCTAATTCCCATTTAAGTTTTTTAATCGAACCTGTTTGTCTCAAAATTACATTTACTGTTTCAGCTTCTCCATTAGGATTTGAAGTAAAATAGAGTATTTTTGAATCTTTTGTCCCTCTGGTTAAGTCATATACTTTATCTCTGGTTATTCCAGTTACAAAAAATCTTTTTATATATGATGTTCCTTTTTTTCCATCTCTGTAAATTAAATTATAAACAGTTCTTTTATCTTTTCTTTTAAAAACAGCTAAATGTATAATGTTTTTAGCAACAAATTTCTTTTTATCAATCTTTGTTACAATCATCTTTCCATCTTCAGTAAATACAATAATATCGTCAATATCAGAGCAATCTTGAACAAATTCATCTCTTCTAATTGAAGTTCCAATAAAACCTTCTTCTCTATTGACATAAAGTTTTGAGTTTTTTACAACTACTTTTTTAGCATCAACATCATCAAAGACTCTAATCTCAGTTTTTCTTTTTCTAGATTTACCATAAACCTCTTTTAATCTTTTAAAGTAGTCAATTGCGAAATCTGTAAGATTATCCAAATTAAATTTGATTTTTTCTAACTCTTCTTCAATGGTTTTTATTTTCAAAATTGCTTTTTCAATATCAAACTTTGAAATTCTTTTAATCTTTATTTCTGTTAGCCTTATAATATCTTCCTCAACAATCGGTCTTTTTAATTCTTTTATAAATGGTTTTAAGCCATTGTCAATTGTTTTAATAACACCTTCCCAAGTGTCTTCGTTTTCTATTAGCCTATATACTCTGTTTTCAATAAAAATTCTTTCTAATGAGGCGTAATGCCACTGATTTTCATAATCAGATTTTTTATATTCCAACTCAAGCCTTAAAAGTT
>Ga0233450_10001178_pt1 | contig 28014 bp, 26 predicted proteins | sample 011ome_30_FD_189956 | JGI IMG/M metagenome (GOLD analysis project Ga0233450, IMG submission 189956) | Coastal salt marsh microbial communities from the Groves Creek Marsh, Skidaway Island, Georgia - 011501CT (spades assembly) | ecosystem: Environmental > Aquatic > Marine > Intertidal zone >... | reverse complement strand
GCACCTGTTCTGGCTCGAAGGGTTCAATCATGCCCATCTCTGATGCCATTCGCTGAATCCAACCATCTGATTTAATGGCCATCACATACTCCTTGTTGCTAGTCCTGGCGATCTGAGCGAACGCCCAGCGCATGATTAAACCGGTCAGTCATCCACAATCGAAATGATCGGCGCGGTAGGGCCCTTTGCTTGCGTCAATTGGCCCAAAGTGGCTGCTGCAAGATTAGCAAAGACGCGGCCTACTACTGACTCAGAATCCAGCGCTACCGGTTCGCCCGCATCTGACCGCGCGCGTGTTTCTGCGGTCAGCGGTATTTGAGCCAGCAGCGGCACCGCATATTCTGCTGCAACTCGCTCACCGCCCCCTGAACCAAAAATATCTGCGGCTTCTCCGCAGCTTGGACAGATAAACTGACTCATATTCTCAACCATGCCAAGCACGGGCACAGCGACTTTACGAAACATTTCGATGCCCTTGCGGGCGTCCAACAATGCGATATCTTGCGGCGTTGTCACAATCACGGCGCCCGACACGGGGACTTGCTGGGCGAGGGTCAGCTGGATATCCCCGGTCCCTGGCGGCATGTCGATAACAAGATAATCCAGGCCCGGCCACGCTGTTTGCGAGAGCATCTGCTGCAGCGCTCCGCTGGCCATCGGGCCTCTCCAGATCGCTGGAGTCTTACTCGAGGCCAAAAAACTCATCGACATACAATGAACCCCGTGGCCAACCACCGGGACCAGTTGATTATCGACGACATCGGGACGCGTATCGCTGGGCAAGCCAAAAAGTGCGCCTTGACTAGGGCCATAAATATCCGCATCCAACAAGCCAACCTTATGACCAGCCTGCATGAGTGCGACCGCTAAGTTGGTCGCAACCGTCGACTTGCCAACGCCGCCCTTTCCTGAAGCCACAGCGATAATCTGATTGACGCCTACAATCTTCGATGCAGCACTTTTAAGCTCTTCTGGCACAGCCTCTCTCACTACCCTAGAAAACGCGAATTGTACCTCTAGCTGCCGAGAAAATCCCGCGACTTCTCTGAGTTTCAGCGGAGTATCTAGCGATCACGGCTATCGCCAATCTCGGCAATCGGCTAAACTTGCGGCTTTCAGATCGAAGACCGTCATGACCGACCAGCGACGTTTACTGGTGACCAGCGCCCTGCCCTATGCCAATGGTGCAATCCATTTGGGCCACATGCTCGAACATATTCAGACCGACATCTTCGTACGCTTCCAGCGGATGCAGGGACATGAGTGCATCTACGTTTGTGCAGATGATGTCCATGGCACGGCTGTGATGTTAAACGCTGATGCCGCCGGACAAGACCCTTTGGCCTACACGCTCGCAATTACCGAGGAGCACAAAGCCGATTTTGGCGCATTCGACATCAGTCATGACTGGTACGATACCACCCACTCACCTGAAAACCGTGAATTGGCCAATACCATCTACGAACGCCTGCGGGATTCTGACAACATTAGAAAGTCCGATGTCGCCCAGTTATTTGATGCTGAAAAGTCGCTCTTCCTCGCAGATCGCTTTGTGCTAGGCAACTGTCCCAATTGTCGAGCTCCAGATCAGTACGGTGATAATTGCGATGCCTGCGGCGCGACCTACGCAGCCACCGACCTGATCAACCCCATCTCTAAATTCTCTGGCGCCGTTCCTGAAGTAAAGACTTCGGAACATATCTTTTTTGCATTATCCCGCCATACAGAATTTTTAACGCACTGGACCCAAAGTGGTGCCTTACACCCTGCTGTCACCAACAAACTTGCGGAGTGGCTTGAATCAGGTCTGCAAGATTGGGATATCTCAAGAGACGCACCCTACTTTGGTTTTGAAATTCCTGACGAACCGGGCAAATATTTTTATGTTTGGCTTGATGCGCCGATCGGCTACATGTCAGCCTGCTTGCAGTATTGCAATGCCAACGGACTTGCGTTTGAGGATTTTTGGCGACCCGACTCTAAAGCTGAGGTACATCACTTTATCGGGAAGGACATCATTAACTTCCACGCGTTATTTTGGCCAGCAATGCTTCATGTCGCGGATTTCAGAACGCCAACAAAGGTTCATGCCCACGGCTTTCTAACCGTCAATGGCGAGAAAATGTCGAAATCCAAAGGCACCTTTATCAATGCCAGAACCTACCTAGACGTGCTCCCCGCGGGCTACCTTCGCTACTACTTTGCGTCCAAGCTCAACAGCAGCGTCGCTGACCTTGACCTGAACCTCGAAGATTTTGTGCAAAAGGTGAATGTCGATCTTGTCGGCAAAGTCGCCAACATCGCTAGCCGATGCGCTGGATTCATTAACAAACAGTTTGAGGGGCAAATTCGCCGGAGTACCGGCACACCTCTACTGGCAACCTTTCAATCTGCTGCTCACGAAATCAGCGAGTATTACGAGACGCTCGAGTACAGCAAAGCGATGCGCGTCATCATGTCTCTCGCTGACCAAGCCAATCAGTTTATTGCAGAGCAACAACCTTGGCAGTTAATCAAACAGGCAGAAACGCGGGACCAAGCAGAAGCTGTTTGCGCCGATGGCATTAATCTCTTTAGGCTTCTGGCGCTCTATCTGAAGCCTGTTTTACCGAGTTTTGCCGAGCAATCTGAGGCCTTTTTGAATGTACCACCGCTTATTTGGGAAGATCATAAACAGCTACTAGAAGGTCATAGCATTTCGCCCTTCAAAGCCTTGATCGAGCGCATAGATACCGCTCAGGTCGAGGCCATCCTCACCAAAGAACGGGCCAACGCCGACCCTGCGGCTTCCGAGCCAGTGTCGCCGTCGACCCCAGCAACAATCGACATCGATACCTTTGCGGCGGTAGATCTCAGAGTTGCTCGTATCATCAAGGCTGAAGCTGTGGCAGGCGCTGACAAGCTGCTCGCACTGACCCTAGACGTGGGTGATCACGAGCGAACTGTGTTTTCTGGGATAAAATCGGCATACCGACCCGAAGATCTTAAAGGGAAGTTTACGGTCTTAGTCGCAAACCTAGCGCCGCGTAAAATGAAGTTTGGCACCTCAGAAGGCATGGTGCTCGCTGCCGGGCCAGGCGGCGAGGAGATTTTTTTGATACATCCCGACGCCGGCGCCAAACCGGGTATGAAAGTTAGCTAATTTACATGTTCATAGAAGCCCTGACGGTGCTCTTCGCTGCAATCTTCGTCAACAATTTCGTTGTTGTGCAATTTCTCGGCTTGTGTCCATTTTTAGGCGCTAGCCAAAGGCTTGAAAGCGCTCTGGGGCTCGCCGGCGCAACCCTATTTGTGCTCACTCTCAGTGCCGGCGCGTCTTATTTATTAGAACATTACCTCCTGCAACCCTTTGGTTTAACAAGCCTGCGAATATTGGTCTTCATTATGGTTATTGCAGCCTTGGTACAACTGATGGAAATTGTGATCCGCGCAACCCAACCCCTGATTCATGCTTTTTTAGGCGTTTATATCCCGCTGATTACGACAAACTGCATGGTGCTGGGCGTCGCGCTCATCAACGCGCGGCAAAGCCAATCTCTGATCGAAGCTTTAGCGCTGGGCCTAGGTGCTAGCCTGGGCTTTGGACTACTACTACTTTTGTTTGCTGCCCTCCGAGAGCATCAACAACGTTTGAACGTGCCTAAAGTCTTCCAGGGAGCGGCTATCAACCTGATTACCGCCGGTCTTATCGCTTTGGGATTTTCAGGTTTTACCGCGATGCAGTTCGTATGATCACCTCATACCTGCTTACCCTGGCAGGTTGCGCCCTGCTAACCATTGTTATCGTCTATCTTGCTCGCAAACATTTTGTTGCAGACATCAACGTTCTTGAATCTAGAATCGAGCAAACGCTTCCCCAAACCCAATGCGCGCAATGCGGCTATCCTGGTTGCAGACCCTACGCAAAAGCCATAGCAGCTGGCGAGGCAATCAATCGATGTCCCCCGGGCGGCGAGACCGTTATCGAAGCCCTTGCAGATTTGCTTAATCGACCCGTGACACCCCTCGCTGATGATTTAACCCCTCAGCCTGTGCCGCTGCTCGCAAGCATTAGAGAAGCCGAATGTATTGGTTGCACCCTTTGTATCAAAGCTTGCCCGGTTGACGCCATTATCGGCAGTCAAAATCAAATGCACACGATTATTAAGGCTGACTGCACTGGTTGTGAGCTTTGTTTACCACCCTGTCCTGTTGACTGCATCGACCTGCTTCCGCAACGCTCCGTAGTCGGGCAGGCTCAGCCCCGACCGACCTTCAGTGAACCTTGTATTTTTTGTAGCGCCTGCGTCAGCGCTTGCCCAAAGGAACTTGAGCCCCAGCATCTGTTGCTCGCCTTTGACGCGCCCGAGCACATAGCTCATCAGCAGTTGTCCGCCTGTGTCGAATGCACCCTCTGCGATCAAGCCTGTCCGAGCGATCTACCCTTGACCGAGACCTTTAAAATTATGAAGCAAAACGAGGTCATTAGAGCCGCTGAGGTTGCCGCTGCAGCTGCCACACTCGCTCGTTTTGAGAAACGACAGCAACGATTAGCGGTTGATGATGCGGACTTAATTATTCGTCCAAAAGCTCAGGACGCCCAAGCACTGATTGCTGGTCTTAAAACTGGTAGCAAGCCATGAACAGCCAGCAGATCATGATCCATACGGGTTATGCGCTGATGCCGGGGTTTTTACTAGCGACCTACATCTTTGGCATCGGCATCGTCATCAATGTCATTGTTGCGATCATCGCGGCCCTGATCCTTGAAACCTGCCTGCAGCGGCTGTCACAAAAACCCACCTCCGGCGTTGCAACGAGCAGCGGCTGCCTAACCGCCGTGCTATTGGCACTGTGCTTGCCGCCGTTGCTGCCCCTGACCTACCTCATTTTTGGAGTCATCTTTGCTTTGGTTTTTGGGAAATATGTCTATGGCGGCTTGGGCCAAAATCTGTTTAATCCCGCCATGGTTGGCTACGCCGCACTCATTTTGTCGGCGCCGCTGGCGCTGTCTCAATGGGTACCGGTTTCTTCTGCGGTTACCGACTGGCAGACTGTGGTCGCCATTAAGCTGCAACTCGTTCAAGCCGACGGGTACACGGGTGCCACAGCACTTGATCTCCTCCGAAATCGAGCCGGTCTCACCATGGCGGAATATTGGCTATCTGCAGAGTCTGTATTCGGCGATCAGGTACTGATTGCGCTCGGTTATCTCATCGGCGGAGTCTACCTACTACGCAAAAACATCATCACCCTAAGCTTACCAATCGCTATGCTCCTCGGTTTGCTTATCCCCAGCTTACTCTTTTATGACGCTGGCAGTTCCGGGAGCATGGGCTCACCAGTTTTGCATGCCTTTGCAGGTGCCACCGTAATAGGTGCTTTTTTTATCATTACTGATCCGGTCAGCTCGCCAAACACTCAGGTTGGTCTGCTGATCTATGGCGTGATGATTGGCTTGTTGACCTTCCTCATACGCAGCTTCGGCGCTTATCCGGATGGCTTGGCGTTCGCCGTCCTGCTCGCTAATGCTTGCGGCCCGCTCATTGATCACGTTGTAAGGCAAATGCAATCGCCGGGGCAATTATCATGAGAACAGCTGGCCTGACCCTCATTACGGCAGCCCTCTTGTCGGCCTTACTCATTGGACTAGTCTCAATCGGAACCAACCCGATCATTGTCCAAAATCAGGTCGCTCACGAAGCACGCATTCTGCGCGAGGTCGTTAAAAGCTCGACCGCAACGCTCGAACCTTTAAATGACCAAAACACAAAGTTCCGAGTCCTAGAGGGCAACGAATTAACGGGCTATTTGCAAAAAATCGAGACGACCGAGGGTTACAATGGCACCATCACAGCCTGGCTCGCGACAGATTTGCGCGATGCCATATTGAATCTTGCCACCCTTGAACACGAAGAGACTCCAGGTATCGGCGATATCATTAACAACGACTCAGTTTGGCTTGAGCAATTTATGACGACCCGCTTAGCAAGCCATACCTATCGACTCCAAAGGGAGGGCGGCGACTTCGACCATGTTACCGGCGCTACCGTGACCAGTCGCGCCTACATCGCCATGCTGAATAATGGCATGCTCGAGCATCTCGAGCACAAAGCGTCTTACCCCTATGAATAGTTTTATTAATCAGGCAAACCAAGGACTTTGGAAGGATAATCCTGCGCTCGTCCAGCTTTTGGGCTTGTGTCCCTTGTTGGCGGTCAGTCAAACGCTGGTTACCGGTCTCACCCTAGGGGTGATCACATTAGGCGTTTTGGTCGCTTCAAATGCAGTCATCAGTTTGATTCGACGCTGGTTAGTTGAAGATATTCGTCTACCAATGCAGATTCTGGTCATCGCGACAATGGTGACTCTCGCCGACCTCACCATGCAAGCGATGTTCTTTGACATGCATCAGCGGGTCGGGCTGTTTATCGCCCTTATCGTTACCAACTGCACAATTTTAGCTAGAGCCGAGCTGTTTGCGAGACGCAATCGCTGGTGGCACGCCGTAGCCGATGGTTTTTGGATGGGGCTAGGTTTCTTATGGGTGATTGCACTGCTGAGCGGCATCAGAGAGATTCTTGGACGAGGCACGCTCTTTGATGGACTGACCCTGATACTTGGACCCGAGGCCGAAGCTTTTCAAATGGTGATTCACACGTCGCCGCTGCTTTTGGTAGCGCTGGCGCCAGGTGCTTTTATTACGTTAGGGTGTCTGGTTGCCCTCAAAAATTTGATGGATATCGCTTATGAATCGAGACAAACGCGTCGCCTTTCTCACCCAGCTGCGCAACGAAAATCCTGAACCGACCACGGAGCTCGAGTACCGCGACACGTTCCAGCTGCTCATCGCGGTCATTTTATCCGCCCAATCCACCGATGTTGGGGTTAACAAGGCAACGGCTAAGCTGTTTCCGGTGGCAGGTACACCAGCTGCCATTGCCGAACTTGGTGTTGAGGGATTAAAGCCCTTTATCAAAACGATAGGTTTGTTCAATACCAAAGCCGCCAACATCATCAAAACCTGCAAGATCTTACTCGCAGAACATAATGGCATTGTCCCAAATGATCGAGTCGCGCTCGAGGCCCTGCCAGGGGTTGGCAGAAAGACTGCTAATGTCGTGCTCAATACGGCTTTTGGCGCGCCAACAATGGCTGTAGATACGCATATTTATCGCGTCTCTAATCGGACGCGTTTTGCACCGGGCAAAACAGTTCTACAAGTTGAAAAGAAATTGCTAAAAGTCATCCCGGATGAATTTATCCGGGACGCTCATCACTGGCTTATTCTTCATGGCCGCTATATCTGCACGGCTCGGGCACCAAAATGCGCCGCTTGTTGTGTTTTTGACCAGTGCGAGTATCCCAGGCGTATCAAAATCGCCAACGAGCTAGATACCCCCTGATAACATCTAAGATCTTGACATCTATGATCTTGTCTTCGACGTTCGACGACTCGCCATTTTTAAGCGAAGGGCGTTGAGCTTAATGAACCCTTCGGCATCACTTTGATCATAGGCGCCAGCATCATCCTCAAAGGTGACGATATTGCCATCATAAAGACTGTCATGATCTGAACTGCGCCCCACAACAGAGACTTGCCCTTTATAAAGCTTTAAGCGAACCGTCCCATTGACGTGCTGCTGAGATTGATCGATTAGCGCTTGCAGGGCTAGCCGCTCTGGGCTCCACCAATAGCCGTTATAAATCAAACTCGCATAACGAGGCATCAGTTCATCTTTTAGATGTCCCAGTTCGCGATCGAGGGTGATCGACTCGATGGCCCGATGGGCTTTTAAAAGCACCGTACCGCCAGGGGTTTCGTAACACCCCCTTGCCTTCATGCCCACATATCGGTTCTCGACGATATCGACGCGACCAATACCATGGCTGCCGGCAATCTGGTTGAGTTCTGCGAGTAACGTCGCGGGTGATAGACGCCTGCCGTTAATCGCCACCGGATCGCCTGCCTCGTAACTTAACTCTAGATACAACGCTTCGTCGGGTGCTGCTTCAGGAGAAACAGACCACAACCACATGGCTTCTTCGGGCTCCAGGCTTGGATCCTCTAAAATGCCGCCTTCGTAAGAAATGTGCAGCAAATTGGCGTCCATTGAATAGGGAGATTGATTACCAGAGCGCTTTTGATCGACCTTGATCTGATACTTTTCACAAAACGCCATGAGCGCCTCTCGAGAATGCAGATCCCATTCTCGCCAGGGCGCAATCACTTGAATGCTAGGATCTAGCGCATAGGCGCCTAATTCAAACCGCACTTGATCATTGCCTTTGCCAGTAGCGCCGTGTGCAATGGCTTCGGCGCGAGTCTCGGCCGCGACTTCCACCAATCGCTTAGCGATCAAAGGTCTTGCGATACTGGTGCCAAGCAAATATTCACCTTCGTACAAGGTGTTACATCGAAACATGGGGAACACGAAATCTGCGACAAACTCTTCTCGGACATCATCGATAAAAATTTCTTGAACGCCCATGCTCGCGGCTTTTTCACGCGCCGGCTCCAACTCCTCCCCTTGCCCTAAATCTGCGGTGTAGGTGACGACTTCGCAATCATACGTTTCCTGCAGCCACCTCAGGATGACGGAAGTATCTAAGCCGCCTGAGTAGGCTAGAACGACTTTATTTAACTTGGGCATAGGTCCTTGCTCACAAAAAAACAGCCCGTATGGTAATCCTTTGCCTGCATAGAGACCAGATCTAGAGTAACAGTGATACAATTTCACGATGCGCACTTTGACCTTGACCCGACCCGATGATTGGCACATCCACCTGCGAGATGGCGATTATCTCTGCCAAACCGTCAAAGATGTCGCTCGACAATTTGGTCGGGCGATTGTTATGCCAAACTTGTCGCCGCCGGTCAGCACCGTTGCCGATGCGGCAGCCTACCGAGGCCGCATCCTTGATTGCGTTCCTTCCGGCGAAGCCTTTGAACCCTTGATGACGCTTTACCTCACGCCTGGCACCACCATTGATGACATTACCGCCGCGAGCGACGCTGATTTTGTCGCAGGCTGTAAACTGTACCCCGCCGGAGCGACCACAAATTCTGATGCTGGGGTCAGCGCTATTACCGATCTTTATCCTATTTTTGAGGCCATGCAAAAAGGCCAGCTACCCCTGCTGATACATGGCGAAGTAACGGACCCTACTGTCGATATCTTTGATCGGGAAGCCCGATTTATTGACGAAAGTTTAGACCCTATTCGTCGGCAGTTTCCTGAACTCAAAATTGTGTTTGAACACATCACGACTCGAGAGGCCGTTGACTATGTCAGGGGGCAAAGTCCTCACCTTGCGGCCACCATCACTGCGCACCATTTGCTCTATGATCGGACGGATATGCTGGGCAGTGGGATGAAGCCTATTTTATTTTGTCTACCCATTTTAAAGCGAGATAGCCATCAGCGTGCGCTGATCGACGCCGCAACTTCCGGTAACCCCAGCTTTTTTCTCGGAACAGACTCTGCACCACATCCTCGGTCTAAAAAAGAGAATGCCTGCGGCTGCGCTGCCGGCTGCTACACCGCTCACGCGGGTATCGAACTTTACGCAGAGGTATTCGATGCCGCTGGACACTTGGACAGACTCGAAGCTTTCGCCAGTCATTTCGGCCCTGATTTTTACGGCATGGCACGCAATCAGAGCCAGATCACACTAGTTGAAGAACCGTGGACCGCTCCTCAGACGCTGCCTTTTGGAAATGAACAGCTCATGCCACTTAGGGGAGGTGAGGTCATTCGTTGGCAGATGATGCAGACGCCAGTAGCGCCATCATGACCGATCTAAAATTGCCCATTGCGCGCCGGTTTCGGGGATTTCTCCCGGTGGTTATCGATGTAGAGACTGGGGGATTTAATGCTCGTACCGATGCTTTGCTTGAGGTCGCAGCTATTTTGATTGGGATGGACGACAAAGGCAGACTCCATCCTGCGGAGCAATTTTTCTTTAATGTTGAGCCCTTTCAAGGGGCCAACATTGAAGCCGCGGCGCTTGAATTTACGGGCATCAAACCTGATAACCCCCTTCGTGGCGCTGTACCCGAGAAAGATGCGCTCACTGCCATCTTCAGCGCGACCCGCGCGGAAGTAAAGCGCACGGGTTGTCAGAGAGCGGTTGTGGTTGCTCATAATGCTTCATTCGATCAAGGCTTTTTGAATGAAGCAGCGGGCCGAAGCAATCTAAAGCGGAATCCGTTTCATCCATTTTCAAGTTTCGACACGGCAAGCCTTGCAGGCTTGGTCTATGGGCAAACTGTGCTGGCTCGCGCATGTGCTGCTGCGGGTATCGCTTTCAACAACCAAGAAGCCCACTCAGCCCTCTACGATTGCGAAAAAACGGCGGAATTATTTTGCGACATGGTGAACCGCTGGCCGAATCCAGTGGATCTGAGTGCGCCGAGCCTACCTGAAAGCGAAGACTAAGCGCTCGTCGCCGGGGCACTACTTAACCTTGATCTGAATCTGGCTCAGGGACTTCGTCGATCAACGACTGAAGCTCTCCGCTTTGATACATCTCGGTGATAATGTCGCAACCACCAACCAATTCGCCCTGAACGAACAATTGCGGAAACGTCGGCCACTCTGAGAACTTAGGAAGATTGGCTCGGATCTCCGGATTCGCCAAAATATCTATATAAGCAAAGGGCTTGCCGCAGGCCATCAGCATCTGCGACGCTTGTGATGAAAACCCACATTGGGGTTGATCGGGCGATCCCTTCATATAAATCAAAATCGGATTTTGCGTTACCTGCTGTTGGATACTCTCTAATATGTCACTCATGCCGCACCTTTTACTCCTTTTGGACGCCTGATTTTAGCCTGTTTTACGGTTGCTGACACGAAAGGGCCTCAACTTTCTTTACACCCAAGGTCTAGATGCTTCATGCAGCTCCCCAACCGCCGCCGCCTGGCGTCAGAATCGTCAGCACCTGATTGACCTCAACACGAAGCTGCGCTTTATCCGGGAGAACCACATCATCCAGCAGGTTTAATCCGGTTGCGCCTTCATCGCCACCAGCAAGACCCCAAGGTGCGCTGTGCCTGCGCTCGGTGATCAGCGTCACCTCAGTGGGCGATAAAAACCGATAGCTGCGTTCAAGACCATCACCGCCCCGATGCAAACCTGCGCCCCCGGAGCCCCGGCGAACGCGATAGCACAACACCTCAATCGGAAAGTTAGACTCCATGACTTCGATAGGGGTATTTAAGGTATTCGTCATATGCGATTGCACGCCGCTGATGCCAGATCCACTTGGACCAGCACCGGTGCCGCCGCCTAAGGTCTCATAGTAGTCCCATCGATCGACCTCACCCATGGCAACATTGTTCATCGTTCCTTGGCTCGCTGCCGGGATTTGCTCTGGAAGCGCTTTGGCTAATGCACCGAACATACAATCAACGATGCGCATCGATGTCTCCACGTTACCTGCGGCTGTTGCCGACGGGCGTTGAGCATGCACCAGAGCGCCTACTTCCGCTTTTATCTCGATAACTTCAAAGGCGCCGGCACAGGCGGGCGTGCCCGGCGGCAGCAAGCAAAACACAGAATAAAATACCGCAGCAGCAGTAACGGTAAGCGGGCAATTGATATTGCCAGGTACCGAGCCGCAGGTACCAGAGAAATCGACACAAACGTGCTCGTCACTGACCGTCACCGTCAATTGAATCTGGGAGGCAGGCGATCCTTGGCCGTCGCTATCCATCTGATCCACAAAGGTATAGCAACCATTGGGGATCTCACGAACACCTGCTTTAGCCATCGTTCGGCCATATCCATTTAATTGACGAACAGCATCTATAAATTGTGGAACGCTTAACGAATCAATCAATGCCCCGAGTCGAGTCACACCAATACGGTTGGCGCTGCTTTGGGCAGCCAAATCTGCAGCGGTGTCTGCGCCCAGCTTGCTGGTTAGCCAAGCCATCATAGCCTCATCTCTCTCACCGTTTTTTTGCAACCAAGATGGTGCAATAAGCAAGCCTTCCTCATCTAAGTGAGTTGACAGCGGCATCGACCCGGGTGTGTCTGCACCGATCCGAGCATGATGGGCCCGATTGGCAACAAACCCTAACAAATTTTTCTCAATAAAAATCGGTCTTACCAAGGTGACGTCTGGCAAATGCGTCCCCCCAACAAAGGGGTCGTTCCAAATTAACTCATCGCCCTCGGCAAAAACGGTGTTGGCAAGGACACCTTGCATCGCAAAAGCCATGCTTCCCAAGTGAACCGGAACATGTGCGGCTTGGGCTAGCATTTTTCCTTCAGCATCAAATAAAGCGCAGGAGAAATCTAATCGGTCCTTGATGTTTGGGGAGAAAGCAGAGGCCCGCAACGTATTGCCCATCTCATCGCAAATTGCTGAGCAGCGCGAAACAAATACAGATAGTTCAACGGCATTTAACACAATTGACCTTCCCGTCACTTTAGCGGCATTCGAAACTGGTTTAAGATCTGAGCTTTCGATCTAGATCATCCACTGACGCCAAGGACTCTCTCATGAACGACGCCGTTATGCCAACCTACGGGCGCACTGATGTACAGTTTGTAAGCGGCGAAGGCGCATGGTTGATTGATGATGCGGGTAATCGCTATCTTGACGCCCTGTCCGGTTTGGGCGTTGTTGCCTTGGGCCACGCTAACCCCGCAGTAGCGGCCGCGATTTCAGCTCAAGCCGACGCGCTGCTGCACACGTCGAACTTGTATCGAATCCCTCTTCAAGAAACCTTAGCGGAACGGCTCGCAAGCTTGTCCGGCATGGATAACATGTTTTTCGGTAATTCAGGCGCTGAGGCTTGTGAATGCGCCATTAAAATCGCCAGGCTCTACGGCCATACCAAGCAATTTACCGACCCAACCATTATTGTTGCAGAGTCAGCTTTTCATGGTCGTACCATGGCGACCCTAACCGCAACCGGTAACCGCAAAGTGCATGCAGGCTTTGAGCCTTTGGTTTCGGGATTTCTTCGTGTGCCTTTCAACGACCTTGATTCAATAGCCAAGATTGCAGCTAATAACAATCAAGTGGTTGCGATCTTTGTCGAGCCCATTCAAGGAGAGGGAGGCATTCAAGTCCCGGATCCGGAATATCTCCCTGGCCTTCGCAGAATTTGTGATGCCAACGACTGGCTGCTCATCATCGACGAAGTGCAATCCGGTAACGCTCGAACAGGTGAATTTTTCTGTTATCAACACAGTAACATTCTGCCGGATCTTGTCACCACAGCCAAAGGCTTAGGCAATGGCGTGCCCATTGGGGTGTGTTTGGCACGCGGAAAAGCCGCCGAACTCTTTAAGCCTGGCAACCACGGCTCCACCTTCGGCGGCAACCCTTTGTCCTGCGCCGCCGCTAATGCCGTTTTAGACGAATTTGAGCGCCTGGATATTACCAAGCAAGCAAAGACTATGGGCGCTTACCTTAAGTCATGCTTTGAGGCAAAACTGGCCGGGGATAATCGCGTCAAAGAAATTCGCGGCAAAGGCCTCATGCTAGGCATCGAACTCGCTCATCCTTGTCCTCAAATGGTTCAGCAAGCCTTCGAACAGAAGCTGCTCATCAATGTCACTGCAGACAGCGTGATTCGCCTACTGCCACCGCTGATCATCAATCAGGCGGAGGCCGATCAAATCGTCGATACCATTTGTGCCTTGATCACGCAGTCTTAATTCGCGTCACTGCCGCTTGCCAACCGGCATAACGATCTTCGGCAACTTGTGCCGGTAGTTTACGCTGAAAGCGGCGGTCCAATTGCCAGTTTTCAGTAAGCGCGTCGATTGATGCAAATAGACCAACTTGTAAACCAGCCAAATAAGCTGCCCCAAGGGCTGTCGTTTCGGTGACGACTGGCCGATCAACATCGATGCCTAATTGGTCCGCCAAATTCTGCGCCATCCAATCGTTGGCAATCATGCCGCCGTCGACACGAACCACCTTTGGCGCGAGCCCATCGCTAGTCATCGCGGCCAGAAGGTCTTGAGATTGATAACTCACAGATTGCAACGTCGCAGTCACGATGTCATTGATCCCTGAATCCCGAGTGAGTCCCAGTACCGCGCCCCTTGCCCCTGGGTCCCAATAGGGCGCGCCAAGCCCTGTGAAAGCCGGCACCACGTAGACGCCGTGGCTGTCTGGGTTCGCCTCCGCGATGGCTTCCGTATCGCCAGCATGTGCAATTATTTGCATCGAATCCCGAAGCCACTGAACGGCTGCGCCGGCAATAAAAATCGAGCCTTCTAGCCCGTAACACACCTTGCCGTTCAATCTATAAGCGACGGTAGTCAGCAACCGATGCTCCGATCGAACCAGCTGATCCCCAGTATTTAAAATCATAAAGCAGCCGGTACCGTAGGTGCTCTTCATCATGCCGACATCAAAACAACACTGTCCAATGAGTGCCGCTTGCTGATCTCCCGCCATACCTGCGATGGGAATATTCGCTGGGATCTGGGGTATATCAGTGGTGCCAAAATTGGCGCTGCAATCCAACACCTCCGGCAACATGACTCTGGGAATATTCAGCATCGATAAAATGTGATCGTCCCAATCTTGGGTTTCAATATTGAACAGCAGCGTGCGCGCGGCATTGGTAGCATCAGTCTTATGCGCCGCGCCGCCCGACAATCGCCATAAAAGAAAACTGTCAATCGTGCCGAAACACAATTCACCTGCTTCGGCCCTGTTTTGACCTTCCTCAATATGATCAAGTATCCATCGAACTTTGGTCGCCGAGAAATAGGGATCGAGCAGCAGGCCTGTCCGAGCATTGATTTCAGCTTCATGACCTGCCTGCTTCAACGCTTGGCATGCCGCATCTGTCCGGCGATCCTGCCAGACAATCGCCGGGTAAACTGGCGCATGGGTCGCCCTATCCCAGACAACCGTTGTTTCTCTTTGGTTGGTGATGCCAATTGCCGCAATATCCCTATGGCTTAGCGCTGCCGCTTCTAGAGCTTGGTCAATCACTGACAGCACAGACGACCAGATCTCTTCCGGGTCATGCTCAACCCAACCATCCTCAGGAAAAAATTGCTGGAACTCTTGCTGACCTAATCCGACCACCCGGCTATCTTGATCAAAAATCATAGCCCGGGAGCTGGTTGTACCTTGATCAATCGCCAGAAGATAGCCTGCCATGGCGCGTTCCTTGTGCTACTTTCTCGGAATTATGTCTTAAACCACTCAAATTACAACGCAAGTAAACCTGTGCCTTGCCAATAAGCGCCTGCCAGCCCGATGGGCACCCGCGCGGCGCATACAACCGATGGGGGTACAACCTTGAGATTAAAAGCCTGTCGGTCTCCCACCGCGGACAACCGATGACCGGCGACCTGGAGTTAGCACCAGTAACTTGTCGCTACCATAAGCTCGCCACACTCGCTGCCCAACCGGTAGACTGCCTAGGCGAAAAAACGATAAGAACTTTAGTTCAACCACTTAACATCAAACACTTAACTTCAACCACTTAACTTCAATCACTTACCTTCAATCAATTGCAAGACTTCAACCACCTGCGAGCGGCTGGGCCAATAAGGTGCCTCATGCATCGATATTACTGAAGCGATAGCAATCATTGTGCTGAATATCCCCGCCATATTGCGCGCCAAGGTCGGTTGTCTCGGACCGGCAATTCAGGGCACAATGAACCTCCTTTTTTGCAGCATAAAACAAAACGGAGATGCCTTATGCGTGACGTAGTAATCGTGGACAGTGTCCGAACCGGCTTGGCTAAGTCTTTTCGCGGCTCTTTTAACCTAACCCGGCCCGACGACATGGTTGCGCATTGTATCGACGCTTTGCTTGATCGAAACAGCCAAATCGATCCAGCCGAGATTGAAGACGTTATTGTTGGTGCTGCCAGCCAAACAGGTGAGCAAGGGGGCAATATCGCTCGACTGGCTGTCATTTTGTCACGATTGCCGGTTACCGTTGCAGGTAGCACGATTTCAAGAGCGTGTTCCTCAGGTCTTAATTCTATTGCATTTGCCGCTAATCAGATCGCCAGTGGCTGCTCAGAAATTATGATTGCGGGTGGAGTCGAGTCGATCTCCGCAGGCACTCGGCAAACCCCAGGTAAATCTGATATCCATCCAACGATTCGTGAAAAGTCGCCCGATATCTTTATGGCAATGGGCAATACCGCCGAGGTCGTCGCAAGACGCTACAACGTCACTCGGGAATACCAAGACGAATTTGCTTTAGAAAGCCAAAAGCGGACCGCAGCCGCTCAGCAGGCTGGTCTGTTTGACGATGAGATCGTTCCTATGAACGTCAAGTGGGCAAAAATCATCAATAAAGAGACTAAGGAAACTGAGATAGTCGATGGCGTCTGTGTCGGCGATGAATGTAACCGACCAGAAACGACTATCGAGGGGCTGGCTAAGCTACCACCTGCCTTTGAAGAAAACGGCACGGTCACAGCGGGTAATGCCTCACAACTGTCTGATGGCGCTTCTATGACCTTGGTCATGAGTGCCGAACGAGCCGCGCAACTAGGACTAGAGCCGATGGCCTACTTTAGAGGCTGGACGGTAGCAGGTTGCGAGCCCGATGAGATGGGTATCGGTCCGGTATTTGCCGTACCTAAACTCCTCAAGGCCAATGGCCTGCGTACCGAAGATATCGATCTGGTCGAGCTGAATGAGGCTTTCGCTTCACAATGTCTTTACAGTCGCGATACGCTTGGGTTTGACCCATCGATCTACAACGTCAATGGTGGTTCGATCGCCATTGGTCACCCTTTCGGCATGACTGGCTCACGCTTGACGGGGCACATCGTTCGAGAACTGCGGCGACGTAACAAGAAGTACGGCATCGTCAGTATGTGTATCGGCGGCGGCATGGGTGCAGCGGGCCTATTTGAGGCTTGCTGATATTACCAGCGCCTGCCACTTTGCGTGACAGCAAAACAAAAGGGAGCCTGATGGCTCCCTTTTTTTGCGTCGCTCACACACCTCAAGTTACGCCTGCCTATATCGGCCTCTAACACCCCCCCAAAAAAATAGCAGGGCTTTCCGCGTTGGAGCCGTAGTCCGTATCATTCCGGGCACAAGCGCTAACAGAGGTCGCGGCAATAACGTGTCTCTTTTGATACCACGATTACCATCAGGCGCCTGCCTGACAGCCCAGCTCCTATCCTCAAGTTCTGATGTTTGTTGCTGTCTCGGCAACACAAAGACCGGTTGCGCAGCGCCAATCTCGACAACTCCTTGCTGACAAACCAACAGTACCCTGTGCCTATGCGATCAAGGCCGGCACCCCCGCAGCTGCTTAGCTAAGATTGTTATCATGCACCGTACCGCAACCGGTCCGAGTCAGAAGATTACCCATCTGGTCCTTAGGCCTTTACCGGCCAGATTTACTGCTTAGCTTGCGGTTCGCAGGATCTCAACCCCACCACCTCAATCCTATCCGGCCCGCTAGCCAGCCTCGGAGAGCACTGATTGCAACAACGCCATAAAGGCAAGGGGCTGATCTAAAAACAAATGATGCTGGGCATTCGCCAAAGGGTGCACGATCAAAGCCGGGTTCAGCGCCGCCATATGGTCTGCGCTTTTACTGGAAAACGACGCCGAATGCTCGCCGTAAATCAACACCAGCGGCGCGGTCAAACTTGTAAAATCGGCGACGAAATCTCCGGTCACCTGCATTCTATTATTGAGCTCGTCGTCAAACTTCCAGACAAAGCCCTCATCAATGGCATCAATCGAGTGGCGAGCAATATGATTCACCAGAAATTCGTTGTCACAGGTCTGAGGAGGCTGCAAGCGAAACCGCGATCTGGCAATCTCTAAGTCAGGATATACCTTGGGCTTCGACCACCGTTCTGGTCCTTTGGGACTTTCATCTTCTGGATGTTTGATTCCAGAATCTAGCAAAACGAGGCCTTTAAACCGTCCCGGATATCGCGCCATCGCTCGGATGGCCATCAACCCCCCAAAACTGTGTGCCACCAATAACGTCTCTTCACCAAGGTTCGCGGCGTCGGCGATGGCTTTAATTTCTTCCGCGTAAAGATCTGCTGAATAGACATCTCGGTGATCGCTATCGCCCATGCCACTTAAGTCTGGCGCGACGACTTGGTAATCCTGGCTAAAGCTCGGCGCAATAAAATCCCACCAATGGGCGTGCGCGTTGTGGCCATGTATTAACATGAGCCCAGGGGCACTGGCCTCACCCCAAACCAGATAATGCAGCTCTATGTCATCTAAGCTCGTGAAGTTTGATTTCGGGGTTTGATCAACCGCCTGCCAAAACCATTCCGGTGAATCTGCCATAAGCGACTCCTTCAGAGACTTTTAGATCTACAATTGCCCATAACGTTTGAGATGGAAATCAGTATTGCCATAGAGTGTTTCGATCGCCGTTAGCCGCTTGAAATAATGACCGACATTGAGTTCGTTGGTCATACCCATTCCCCCATGCAACTGGACAGCATTTTGGCCAACGAAGGTCCCGCCTTTACCGACTTGTACCTTCAATGCGGATAACGCTTTTCGTGAGGCAGCGTTGTAACCTTCCGCCAAGCGCATGGCGGCCATGTAAGCAAGCGACTTGGTTTGCTCATGCTCGATAAACATATCAACCATCCGGTGCTGTAGTACCTGAAACTTGCCAATTGGCTGGCCAAACTGCTCACGCGTCTTACAATACTCCACGGTGTCCTTATAAAGGACTTCCATCGCGCCCACCGCTTCAGCACCGGTGCCCATCATGCCTTGGTCCAATCCATATTGGAGCGGCTCTAAGCCTTCATTTAAGCTCCCTAACAAGGCCTCTGGACCAACGACGACTTCTGCAAGGGTAAGCTCAGAAGCTCTAAATCCATCGATCGTCGGATAATCTCGGCGACTCACGCCGGCAGCATTGGCATCCACCAAGAACAAGCTGATTCCCGATGCATCCATTTGGTCACCCGCGGTCCGCGCCGGCACGATAAACACATCTGCCGAGGGTCCACCAATCACGACGCCCTTAAAGCCGTTGATCACATAGCCATCCCCTTGGGCGGTTGCGGAGGTTTTTACGTCGTTGACGTTAAACCGCGCTTGGGGCTCGATGTAGGCCAATGCCGGCAATAAGTCGCCCGCAATCAACGGCTCTAGGATTTGCTGCTTCTGTGCTGTTGTGCCGACGCTTGCAACAATCGACCCCGCTTGCAGCACCGCAGAGATATAAGGCTCAACGACTAAACCTTTGCCAAACTCTTCCAACAAAATCATCGTCTCGACGGCAGTACCACCGAAGCCGCCATCTTCTTCTGAAAACGGTAAGCCCAGCCAACCCATTTCAGCAAATTGCGCCCAATTCGCCCGACTGAACCCATCATCACTGTCAACAATCTTCTGCCTGGAGTCAAAGCTATAGGCATTTTGAATAAACCGTTGAACACTGTCCTGAAGCATGTTTTGCTCATCGGAAAAAGAAAAATCCATATTGCTCTCCATTGTGATAACTGACAGACACGCCGCGCTTTAACCCTAGCGCTTCCGAGCCATTATCGCTTGTGAAGATGGAGTTCATCAAGGTACGATTATCGTCTCTAAATCACCCGAGGATCCCGTCATGACAGAACCGGTTGTTGCCCAAAATGCCCCCTATGCCATCGATGTTGAAGCAGGCAAATCATACTTCTGGTGCGCTTGCGGTAAAAGCAGTCAGCAGCCCTTCTGTGATGGCTCCCATCAAGGCACCGACATCCTGCCGCAAAAATTTTCTCCTGAGCAATCGAAAACCGTTTATTTCTGTGGTTGCAAAAAGACCGGAAAAGCGCCTTTGTGCGACGGCACCCATAATCAGAGCAGCTAGCTTTAAGCCAGAAAGTTAACGCCAGCCGCGCGCTGTATCTTCAAGCGGTCGTGACCCGCTTGCGGAGCATTATGTGCAGCGCCCATCACCGGGTACTCAAAACCAAGGTGATGGCTGCGCCGCCCAACTTGGGACTTCGCCCAACTTCGAGGGTCCCGTCATAGCGCTCGGCGATTTCGCTCACGATCGCCAAGCCAAGTCCCTGTCCTGCCGTTTTAACGTCGACTCTCACACCTCGCTTGAGAACTTCGGCCTCCTGCTCAGGCGCAATACCGGATCCGTCATCCTCGACCAACAATATCACTTGATCGACAAGCACCCGACTACTGATGTGAACCTGAGAGCGGCCGTATTTAAATGCATTATCGAGCAAATTACCCCATGCTTCGTGAAGATCTCTTGGATCGGCTCGGCAAAGCCCTTTGTCAAAACGGTGGCTGACTGTGATGCTTTTGTCGGCGTAAACTTTATTGAGCGCAAGTAGCAAACCCGATAGCACCGCTTCACTGTCCACCGCTTGCTTAGCCTCTGGAGAGCTCGCGATGACCGCTCTGGAGAGTTGGTAACCGATCACTTGATCCATATGCGTAATCTGAGCGGTCATCTCATCGACCTGACTCGCACCAAAAACTTTGCCCTGCAACACGCTCCCCATAACCGCTAAGGGAGTCTTTAAACTATGAGCAAGATCCGCCAGCGTGAGTCGATAGCGCTCACGTTGGTTACGCTCCTGCCTTACCAATCGATTGAGGGTGTCGGCAAGCGGTCTGAACTCTTGCACATATGGCCCCTCTAGAGACTCATGTTCACCCTTACCCATTGCCTTGAGATCCTCGGTAAAGCTTGCAAGCGGCCTCAATCCCCAACGCATAATCAGCCATTGCAATAGCAAAAGTGCAGCGACCATGCCTATCAACCAAGTCCAAACCCGAGTTCTAAAGCCCTCGACCTCAGCACTCAGCAGCCGCTCATCCTCCATGACAACATAGGTATAACGTCCTTGATGGACTTCACCAAGCCATTGAATGCCAAAAGCAAAATATCGCATCGACGGCCCTACTCCCCCTGTCTGTCCCTGGTCCGAAGCACCAACGGCTAGATTCTCGATCAACCGCGCAGCAAAACCCTCTGGTAGCGCCTGGTCAAACGCAGATTGGCTCTGCCAAATAACTTGTCCACTGGCATTTAGCACATAGCCATAATGGCCAGAATCCAACTGATTCAACAAAGGATCGACCAAGGCATCGGGCAGGGTAACCTGCGCACCTGCATCTTCTGTCACGGATAACAAGCCATAGACCCGTTGAAGCAAACGCGCGTTTAGCGCATCAATCGCACTGGTTCGAAACGCATTTTCCAGCGCTAGCCCCATGGTGCCTAAAAAAGCCATCAAAACCGCGGAAGCCGCAATCAGCAACCTACCTCGAAGCGAGGTAAGCGCAGCTTTCAAAGGCTTGGGTCCAGTACTAATCGATAGCCTTGGCCCCTCACCGTTTCAATGGTCACTGTCTGGCAGACTGCTGCGAGTTTGCGACGAACCCGACCGACAAATACTTCAATGACATTACTGTCTCTATCCATATCAGCGTGATACAGATGATCAGCCAGCGCCAACTTTGAGATCACTTCCCCAGGTCTGCGGGCAAACAACTGCAGCAATGCATATTCGTAAGCGGTTAAGCTCAACCGCGCGCCGGCAACCGAAACCGTTTGAGCACGCACATCAATGGTTAAGCCACCCACGGTCAATTCCGATTGCAGGGCGCCCTCAGCTCGACGAGACAAGGCGCCCAAGCGAGCGACCAGTTCTTCGATATGAAAAGGTTTTACTAAATAATCGTCGGCCCCGGCACCTAGCGCCTCGACTTTATCCTGCCAATCCCCTCGGGCTGTCAAAATCAAAATCGGTTGGTCGAGGCCCACAGAACGAAGCCCCTCTACCACCCCAAGTCCAGATAGTTTCGGCAATCCCAAATCAATCACCGCTAAATCGAAAGGCTGGTTTTGACCGAAAGCAAGGGCGCTTTGTCCATCCTCAAAACCTTCGACAATAAAATGCCGAGCCGACAACAGATCTATCAATTGCGACCTAAGTTTGGGGTCGTCTTCAGCCAGCAAGATGCGCTGCATCTCTTGGCCTCCTATTCTGATACCGTGCCGGTTTCAGCATCAACATACACAAATGCGACCACCCCTTCGCGAGACAACGTTTTAATCCGATATCTCGCAGTTACGCCACGCTCCACCAGCTTGATGCCTAAAATCCGACGGTCGCCAAAGCGCTGTTTCACGAGTCTAGCAGCGCCTTGGTTATCAATTTTTTGACCCATGCCTCTTGCCGGACCAGCGAAAGGCTTGGCCCCAACAAGTTGTCGTTCAGCACCGAGTCCTTGAGGTTTGCCTGTCTGACGCTCATAGGGAGCCGCGCCTAGGGATGCCGCCAGAAGAAGGGCGACCCATCCGCAGGAGATCCGGGTTACCGCCCTCTTCATACTCTCTTGACGCTTGAACGCATAGCAATTCCTTAAATCACCGGCGTGTGGGTCACCCGCAATTGCATGACCGAACCCGGATCCGACTGTGTTCGCACCCTATAGTTGCGCCCATTGAACTCGTAGTCAACATCATAGCCGAGAAATCGGTCCTCTTGATCCGTATGATAAATCGTCTGACAATTTTCAACGGATCTCATTGCGCCTCGGTTGGCTCGATTCTTTGCTATGGCATTGCCCACGGTGGCGCCTAAGACCGAGCCTACCACCGCCCCCACCTGCTTATTGCGCTTACTGTGCCCCACCGCATTGCCCAGCGCCCCACCTAGCACGCCTCCGACGACCAAACCCACTCCATGATCGCGGTTTACCCGCACCGGGACTTGCTCGATCCAGCAGTGTTGGGAAGGTCTTTCGATACTGACCTGTTCATAGACGGGTGTTGCAGAGATCACGCGCGCCTCTTCAAACACCGCTGGGCCAGCAAGACTGGTCAAGGGAATGGCTAACAAGCTAATTAAACCGAATCGTTTCATCATCCTAACTCCTATGTTGTTAGCCGAACACTAACGACCTTAAGATGAACCGAAGCTGAATTAATCATTATTTACAATTTGCGCCAACCCATGATCAGTATTAAGCGCAGCCACCAGATCAGCACGCCCGGCCATCTCAATCATCATCCATTCGGTCAGACGCTGGTAGTAACCAATAAATTCCCGAAGCTGTTCCCGGGACATCGCTCTGGGCCCCTGATTAAACTGCCGTTCTTGGGCAACCCGCCAATCCAATATGGCGTCAAAAGACGGGGCCTTAAAGTACACCAAATAATCGACTTCAAATAACGATTGATAATCCTCGCTTGCCAAATACGCATTGACCCGGCGGCGCCAATGACCATGCCCATCTCTCGTCGCTTCTAATGCGTTTATCGGCGCTTGCAAGCGCTCACTCGGCTCTGGGCGAGCCCCTAGACACCAACCCTCAAGCAACACAATATCAACGCCCGCCTCAACCTCAATCATTCCGACGCGATCATCTTGGCCTTTGTCAAAAACCGGGATAGACGCCCGCGTTCCCGCTAGAAGCGCTTTTTTTGCGGCCACCATTGCCTGCACGTCATGAGTGCCTGGTACGCCCCTCACTGCAAAAAGCGGATGCTCCGCCTGCATCGCCAGTCGCTCACTCCGCGTTTTGTAAAAATCGTCCAAGGACAAGATGGCGACTCGAGTACGACCATCGTCCTCAAGGACTTTTTTTAACACGCGAGCAATCGTCGATTTACCGCTGCCCTGACTACCCGAGACCCCAATGCTTCGCAGCGTCTTTTCTCTCATCTGTGTAATCAGCCCGGCCACCAGCCCCTGGTAGGCGGGGTCTTCAACACCCTCGGCCTTTAGCATATGGAAAATGTTTTCTAATAAATCTGGATTCATCATCATTGTGTTATCTAGCTTCTTTCAAGATCTGAGCCTTCTTGCAGGGCGCTTTTATAGCCCCATGAACGAAACCATTCACAAGTGCGGGCGGCTCAACCCGGTTATCGGCTAAATGGCGGCAGCGCCTCAATAAGCTTGCGGCCATATCCTTTCGTCACCAATCGTTCATCTAAAATCGTGACCACGCCTCGATCCTGCTCAGTTCTCAGCAGGCGTCCTGCCGCTTGAGTGAGCCGCAGCGCTGCCTGGGGCACCATCAACTCTGCGAAAGCATTGCCGCCATTGGCCTCAATCCATTCTTGTTGAGTTGCGCCAACCGGATCATTTGGCACGCTAAAAGGCAACTTTGCGATGATGACTTGCAGGCAATAATCGCCCGGAAGATCGACGCCCTCGGCAAACGATTGCAGCCCCAGCAGATAGCTCTGCAAACCTGCATCGACTCGAGCTTGGTGCTGTCGAATTAGCTCGGCTTTACTACGCTCGCCCTGCAAAAGGCAGGCCTCTCGCACCGTCGATGGCAGCGCATCGACCACCGTGAAAAATTGACGCCAGGAGGTGAACAACACCAATCCGCTTTGAAACTCCATCATAAGCTCAGGTATGAGCCTTGCGATCTCTTCAGTATGCGCCGCCGGGTTCGAAGGATTCTCCCGCATCTTGGGTATGCGCAGCCGACCCTGATTGGGGTAATCAAAAGGACTTGGCACCACCACACCAACCACATCGCTTGGAAGCCCAAGTTCGCCGGCGAGCATGCTGAAATCGGTGCCCACCGCAAGTGTTGCTGAAGTCAGTACCGCGCCCGCACAACGAGACCAAAGGGCTTGCTCAAGTTGGTCAGCGACAGCGATTGGCGTGCAATGAATTAGGATATCGTCAGCTCTAAAATCCAGCCATCGCGCTGAGGGGGCAAGCTCTGCTGACCCCTCTACACCGAATAGCAGCCATAACCGGCTGGCACCGCTAAAGCGATTTGAAAAATTCCCTACAATCGGCACTAACTGCTCTAAACAATGCCGCTGCTGCAAACTGGCATCGGCTATGGTTTGCTCAAAAGTCCGTCGCCAGCCCTGCAGTATTACATCTAAATCGTTGCAAGCGTTGCCTAGCGCCTTTGCGACTATCTGCAATTCATCGGGAATTTTTCCTTGAGTAAACCGATACTGGGCCAGGTCGCCTTGAATCTCAGCTTCGTCTTCAAGGCTCGCCAGCAAGGTAAACATGTGCGCCAAGTCAACCTGCAGATCCCCAAGAATCGCCTGAAATCGGGCAGTCCCACTCAAGGCATCTTCCAGCGAACCTAACCCCACCTCCCCGAGGTCGGTGGCCATACTATCGATCAGGGTAAGTGCCGCTGTTATCACTTCGGTTTGCGCTGATTTTGAGGCAAATCCAGACCATTGGGAGCGGGCCTTTTCAACGAGATGGTGGGCTTCATCAAATACATAGATCGCGGCTTCTGGCGGTGGCAGGATCTGGCTTTCTTCAGAGGCGAGATCTGCTAACAGCAAGTCGTGATTTGTCACAATGATGTCAACCTCGTCTAAGGCTGCTCTGGCCTTAAAAAATGCACACTGACTAAAAAAACTACATTGCCGGTTAGTGCACTGACTGCGATCAGTGCTCACGCCTCGCCAGATAGGATCGTCAATGACAGTGGTCAAACTGTCGCGATCACCATCCCAAGCGCCATTGCCATAGGCTTCAAGCAAACTTGTTAAAAGCGGTGCCTGGTCAATTCCTAAAGCCAATTTTTCATCTGGGAAAAAATCTGAGGTTGCCGGCGATTGACCCGCTAAGGCCGAATCTAGCTTGGCGATGCACACATACCGTCTGCGACCTTTAGCTAGCGCAAAAGAGAAATCCATTCCAGCTTGCTGCTGAATATCGGGTAAATCTCGTAACACCAACTGTTCCTGGAGGGCGATGGTTGCGGTGGCGATGACCAGAGTCTTTTCTTTAGCGGCCGCAACCGCCGCCGCCGTCAAGGTATAAGCAACGGTTTTACCGGTACCTGTGCCAGCTTCAACAAGCGCGATCGGCGAGATATCAGACGTATCTTGACGACCAGCCAACCGCCTGGCGACTTCTGCCACCATCAGGCGCTGACCGTATCTTGGACGAAATTGCTTTGCCGCCAAAAAAGAGGAATAGTATCCCTGAATCTTTTCTCGCAGCGCCTGATCTACCATGCTTATCCCTAATCCAACGCTCCACGCTAACGCCTCAACGCGCTTTACAACCTATGGCCTGAGTATCTGGCTTTTGGCGAGCCTCATCTTACTGATTGTGAACCCATCCGTGAATGCCAACGGCCGACTACCGCTAGATAAACTCAAATTACCCGCCGGATTTTCGATCGCCATTTACGCAGAAGTGGAAAACCCTCGACAACTTGCCATAGATGATCACGGTACCTTATATGCCGGTAGCCGAAGCGCTGGCAAGGTACACGCGATCAGGGATCTCGACCAGGATGGGTTTGCCGAGCAAGTGACGGTCATTGCTCAGGATTTACTCATGCCCTCTGGGATCGCCATTCACGACAATCACCTGTTCATCGCTGCCGTCGACAAGCTGTATCGATCTGCTCCGCTGTCTGCAAAGACCGGGACAGATACGCCTCTGACCCTAATCTTTTCTGGCCTGCCTAAGGATCGCCACCACGGCTGGAAGTTCATCGATTTTGGCCCAGATGACCTGATGTATATTCCCGTTGGAGCCCCCTGCAACATTTGCCTCTCTGACGACCCTATCTATGCGTCGATTCAAACGCTAGATCTCGGCGCTGAATCTCTTAGCCTTCAACCTTTTGCTTTAGGCGTCCGAAATTCGGTTGGATTTACTTGGCATCCCAACGACAAGGCGCTGTGGTTTACCGATAATGGTCGTGATCACCTTGGCGATGACGCCCCGGACTGCGAACTGAACATCGCCCCAGAGCGCGGATTACATTTTGGGTATCCCTATGAACATGGCAACGGCCTTCGAGACCCAGAATTTGGTGATGCTGCTGGCAACCTCCGCCTTAGGCGACCTGCCCTCGCCCTTGGCCCTCACGTAGCGCCGCTTGGCATTACCTTTGGTGAGCAGCTTGCTTTTCCCGAGGCTTATCAGGCCGCCCTATTCATTGCCGAACATGGCAGTTGGAACCGTAGCCCCACTGCTGGCCATACTGGGCATCGGGTGACCCTTGCCCAATCCACAGCCGAGGGATTGGTGCAAACGGTGTTCATCGAAGGATGGCTACAAAACAACAAGGCATGGGGCAGACCCGCAGACGTGCTGGTACATCCAGACGGGAGCCTGCTGATTGCCGACGACCTTGCTAATGTCATTTATCGCGTCACCTATCGGCAAAGTACCGCATCTTGAAGAGCGCCTCTACGAGCCTGACCTTACCGGCTGACAAAACGTGACCTTTAGCTACCGGTTACCAACGACTACAGCGTTGTTTTCGACTTTGATCGGGTTTTTTTTCTTGATTGGGGCGCATTTTACCTTTCCGAATTTTGGCGGTTACGGGCTGACGCTCCCTCAGAATTATATCGCCTGGTTATTTATTGGGCTGTTAATTGGGGTTGGCCTTTGGCACTGGGCGCGCGGCCGAGCCTTGCGGTACTCACCGCAAATGCTTTGGTTCTGGGTTGGAACTGTTGTGCTGGCTTTACCGCTGGCTGACCCACGTATCGTCGATTATGCGCTGGGCCTGCCTAAGGTAATCGCGCTAGCAGGCGGTGTGCTGCTCTACACCGTACTCTTGCAAATCAATCAAACCGGGCACTGGCAAAAATTGTTGCAGTGGGTGTTGCTTGCCACCGTAATCCAGATGCTCTTGGGCCTTGCCCAATACTTCATCTTTGAGCCCATGAATCTCCTCGGTTATGACACGATCAGCAACCGCCCCAACGGTACTTTTCAACAGGTCAATGTCATGGCAAGTTTTGTCGCCACCGGCTTTGCCTTGAGCTTATTTTTGTTAACTCAGCAGGCGAGTACGCCACCTTCAAAAGCGATACGATTGATGTCGCTATTTTCAACTTTTGCTGCGCCCTTATTGCTAATCGTCATCCAATCTAGGACCGGACAACTGGCGGGCATCGCCGTCATTCTGCTGATTTTACCTGCCCTGATTCAAGCCTGGCCGGCGAGCAAGGCCGCAATCACTGCCCACTGCTTGGTCTTCGTACTCGGCCTCAGCACGGGTTTACTGGGTTTGATCGGCCAAGGGGAGCAGACTCGCGGCTTAGAGATTTATGATGATCCTGGAGCCCGCACC
>Ga0233450_10001170_pt1 | contig 28121 bp, 23 predicted proteins | sample 011ome_30_FD_189956 | JGI IMG/M metagenome (GOLD analysis project Ga0233450, IMG submission 189956) | Coastal salt marsh microbial communities from the Groves Creek Marsh, Skidaway Island, Georgia - 011501CT (spades assembly) | ecosystem: Environmental > Aquatic > Marine > Intertidal zone >... | reverse complement strand
TTTTCATGGCAGAGGTAATCTGCATTGTTGAGTTTACAGAAGTTATCCTATTTCGTATTTCTTTTAAGTTCGCCATATGAAACTAAAGTTCAAAGGTTATTTTTATGCCTCCACATTATATTTAGCAGATAAATCAGCTGCTACTTTTTCAATAGTTGAGGTTGCGTTATCAGAAAGCTTACCTGCTTTTAATTCTGCCAATTCAGCCGCATGACTATTTCTCATATAACTAAGGAATTCTTCTTCAAATTCTCTTACTTTGTTTACAGGAACGCTATTCATTAGGCCTTTAGTTCCACAATAGATAATCGCAACTTGTTCCTCTACAGGAACAGGAGCTCCTTCTCCTTGCTTAAGCATTTCAACGTTTCTAGCCCCTTTTGCAAGCACCGCCATTGTAGCAGCATCTAAATCCGATCCGAATTTAGCAAATGCTTCAAGCTCTCTATATTGTGCCTGATCTAATTTTAATGTTCCAGCAATTTTCTTCATTGATTTAATCTGCGCGTTTCCACCTACACGCGATACAGAGATACCTACGTTAATTGCTGGACGAACTCCAGAATTAAATAAGTTAGCCTCTAAGAAGATCTGTCCGTCTGTAATAGAAATTACATTGGTGGGAATATAAGCAGAAACATCACCTGCTTGCGTCTCGATAATTGGAAGTGCCGTTAGGGAACCGCCACCTTTAACCAAGTGTTTAATGGATTCCGGCAAATCATTCATTTGTGCAGCAATGGTATCCGAAGAGTTTACTTTTGCAGCTCTTTCTAATAACCTTGAGTGTAGGTAAAACACATCGCCAGGATATGCTTCACGTCCTGGTGGTCTTCTAAGCAACAATGAAACCTCACGGTAAGCAACAGCTTGTTTTGATAAATCATCATAAACAATCAGTGCTGGCTCACCAGTATCTCTAAAAAACTCTCCTATGGCAGCGCCCGTGAAAGGAGCGTAAAATTGCATCGGCGCAGGGTCGGATGCATTCGCAGCAACAACAACCGTGTAAGCCATCGCCCCAGCAGACTCTAACTTATTTACTATTCCTGCAACAGTAGATCCTTTTTGGCCAATCGCGACATAAATACAAAAAACAGGCTCTCCTCTATCGTAAAATTCTTTTTGATTAATAATTGTATCAATACAAACTGTAGTTTTTCCAGTCTGCCTATCTCCAATTACCAACTCCCTTTGACCTCTTCCTACAGGAATCATGGAATCGATAGCTTTAATTCCTGATTGTAAAGGCTCGGTTACAGGTTGACGATATATAACACCTGGAGCTTTACGTTCGATAGGCATTTCGTATAAGTCACCTTCAATTGGTCCTTTACCATCAATAGGGCTTCCTAATGTATCAACAACACGTCCAAGCATTCCCTTTCCAACTTGAACAGAAGCAATCTTTCCGGTACGTTTAACTGTATCTCCTTCTTTAAGGTTAGTTGCTGCACCTAATAATACGGCACCCACATTATCTTCTTCAAGGTTTAAAGCAATTCCTTGCAAACCTCCTTCAAATTCAATTAACTCACCATATTGTACGGCCGAAAGCCCATAAATACGTGCAATACCATCACCGACTTGAAGTATGGTACCTACTTCTTCCAATTCCGCCTCAGTTTTAAAGCTTGAAAGCTGTTCTCTCAATATTGCTGAAACTTCAGCTGGTTTAATTCCTGCCATTTTCTTAAAATTTATCTAAATTAAAAATCTGCTATGTATGGGTTTTTGCTAAAATTTTGCTTTAGGTCATCTAGCCTTCGGCTAATACTAGCGTCTATTTGTTTATCATCTACTCTAACAATAAAACCTCCAATAATTTCGGGATTAATTTTCTCAATAACCTCAACACTAGAGCTTTCAACTGTGTTAAGCAGATGAAGTATTTGTTTCTTTTGATCTTCCGCCAACTTGACTGCTGATGTAATTTCTGTTACAACGATTTTCTTAATAACCTTATATTGACGGATAAAAGCGTTAGCGATATCTCCGATTAAAGCCTCTCTATTCCTTGAAGAAATAAGCAACAAGAATTGCTTTGTTAGTTCGGAAGCCTTTTTACCAAAGATTGATGTTAGAATCTCTTGTTTTTTATCTGCTTTAACAACAGGGCTTTTAAGCAAAACATCTAAATCTTTGCTATGTTCAATCGTTTCAGAAATTAAAACCATATCACTGTATATAGCGTCAAGTTCGTTTTTCTCAATTGACAACACTATTAAAGATTTAGCGTATCTATTTCCTGCTAGGGACTCTCTCATTTTAGTTAAGGTTTATTTCTTTAACCAACCCATCTACCAAAGTCTTTTGTTTTTCGTCAGTTGAAAGTTTTTCTTTAACGATTTTTTCTGCAATTTCAATTGACAATGTAGCAACTTGGTTTTTAATTTCAGTAACCGCAGCCATTTTCTCGTTTGTTATCACTTCTCTTGCAGACTCTATAATTCTTTCACCCTCTTCTTTAGCTGTGTTCTTTGCTTCGGAAACAATTTTGTCTTTCATTTCACGTGCTTCTTTTAGCAAAGCGTCTCTTTCAACTAAAGCCTCTTTCCTAAGGTTTTCGTTCTGTGACTTTAACGCCGCCATTTCTTCTCTAGCTTTTTCAGATGCCTCTAAAGCAGTTTCAATTTTGGTTTCCCGCTCTTTTACAGACTTTAAAATGGGTTTCCACGCGAATTTTGCAAGAAGAAATAATAATATGATAAAGACTAAAGATGTCCAAAAAATTAACCCAATGCTAGGTATGACTAAATCCATGTTTTCTTTTTTATAATAAACTAAAATAATAATAGGAGAAAAACAGGCAATCCCTGAATTTCTCCTAAAGTTGTTTTACGCTTGTAACATGGCAACTACCACACCAAATAACGCAACACCCTCAACTAATGCAGCAGCGATAATCATCGTTGTCTGAATTTTGTTGTAAGCTTCTGGTTGACGTGCAATAGCTTCTACTGCGCTTCCACCAATTTTACCAATTCCGATTCCTGCTCCAACCGCTGCTAAACCAGCTCCAATTGCTGCAATTCCTCCGTGTAAAATCATTTCATTCATAACTGTTATTATTTATTGTTTATTTATTTGCTAATTAATGCGCTTCTTCTACCGCTGTTCCAATGAACAAAGCAGAAAGCATGGTAAAAATATATGCCTGTAAAAAGGCTACTAGTAATTCTAAAGTTGAGATAAATAAAGCCATTGGAACTGATAATCCAGACCACGCAAGGCTTTCTTTTACAAAAATAATTGAGATCAAGGATATTACAATAATGTGCCCTGCAGTCATGTTTGCAAACAAACGAATTAACAATGCAGCGGGCTTAATAAAGATTCCAGCGATTTCAATAGGCACTAAAATTGGATACAAAGCTAATGGAACACCTGGAGGCATAAATATATGTTTCCAGAATGGCTTCTTAGAGAAGATTAATTGAATGACTAGAGTAAACATTGCTAATGTTACCGTAACTGAAATGTTTCCAGTTAAGTTTGGGCTTCCAATCCAAGGGATAAGACCTAATAAGTTTCCTATAAGAATAAAGAAAAAGACCGTCAATAGGTAAGGCATAAATCTATCTTTTTTAGCCCCAATATTTGGCTCAGCGATGTCATCCCTCACAAACAACACTAATGGCTCCATCCATGAAACAATTCCCTTAGGAGCAACAGCTCCATTCTTTTTGTAAAACCTTGCAACTTTAAAAAACACAAAGAATAATAAGAAAGCTACCAGAAACATCGTGAAAACCGCTTTTGTAATGGAAAAGTCCAAAGGCTGAATAGCATTAACAACATCTTTACCTTCTAATCTTATATGGGACTCTCCAGGGTTTAATTGGTATATTTTTTCGTGGTACTTAACAAAATTTAATCCCTTTTTTTCTACTTTGTGGTGCCCTTCATTGTCGTGGTGAAATGAAGAAGATAAAAAAGTAACAAGCCCTTTTTCGGTCCAAAGAATAACTGGGAGAGGCAAGGTAATAGAAGAAGCACCTTCCCCTGCAATGTGAACCTCATGTGCGTCTAATACGTGATCAAAAGCAAAAGCAACGGGGTCAAATTCTGATTTTATTGTTTCTTCAGTGGCTGTGTGATTATCCACATGGTCCTGAGCTTTCAGGCTTATGTTAAACAGGAAGATCATTCCTAATAACACCGCCATTTTAATTGTAGTTTTTTGATGCATTTCCAATCTAAAATCAGTCTAAGGTTACAAAAATCGGTGCAAAGATAGTGTTTGTTTTTAACTACACAACCATTCTTTCTTTTTTATGGGAATAAATAACAAAAACCAGTATCGTGTCAAAATTGAGTCAATTATGGCGCTGGTTTAAACGCATGTGCAACAGCCTTTTTTTAAAGGTATAACATCCATCCAATTCTTGACTCTAAAAATTTACTACTTTTGAGGTCTATTGAAAAACATGCAAGAGAATATAGCGAAACCAAACACACTAAAAGGTGAAGATCCAAAAGTTGCTAAAAGACAACTAAAGAAGTGGTCTCAATGGACAATTATTAGCTTGTTGTGGATAATCATATTAGGGCCGTTAGCAGGGATTTATATTATGTTAAACGTATCCGATGACGGTACTCTTCCGGGGTTCGAGGAGCTAGAGAACCCTCAAAGCAATCTTGCTTCAAGGGTTTACTCAGCTGATGGTGTTGAATTAGGGAAGTACTACAAAGAGAATAGAACCAACACGAAATACAACGACCTTTCTCATTGGTTAGTAGAAGCTCTAGTAGCAACAGAAGATGCGAGATATTATCAACACTCTGGAATTGATGTGCGCGCGCTAGGAAGAGTTGTAAAAGGTGTTGCTACTGGTCAAAAAAGCCAAGGAGGCGGAAGTACCATCTCTCAACAGCTTTCTAAACTCTTATTTCCACGAAAAAAAATGACTAATAAATGGGAGCTTATAAAGAGAAAGTTCAAAGAATGGCTAATCGCAACAAGACTTGAGAAAAACTATACTAAAGAGGAGATTATCACAATGTACTTTAATAAGTTTGATTTCCTTAACAATGCGGTTGGTGTAAATTCTGCTTCACAAGTTTATTTTGGCAAAACACCTAGTGACTTAGAGCTTCATGAAGCAGCGATGCTTGTGGGGATGGCAAAAAACCCTTCTTTATTTAACCCACTAAGAAGGGAGAAGAAGGTAATAAAACGACGTGAAGTTGTTTTAAATCAAATGTTAAAAGCTAAATACATCTCACAGGCACAGTATGATTCTGTAAGAGTTTTGCCGTTGGGGTTAAACTATACACGAGTCGATCATAAAAGCGGTTTAGCCCCTTATTTTAGAGAAACATTAAGAGGAGATATTTCTAAAATTCTCAGAAAAACAGTTCATTATAAAACCATATATAGATTTGGACGTGTTGATGAAGGTGGAGAGGCTTTGTTTAATCAAACTTGGACCGCATTGGATACAAAAAAGCTGTTTGATCATAAGAAAGCTTTAAAAAAGAGTCTCTATCAAACGATTACAGTAAAAAATGAAGAAGGGGAATATTTTGTTATGCGAATATTAAATGTAGATGGCGATGCCCAATGTGAGCTGAGAAAATATAAGTACCATAAGGAAAAAGGGGAGCCTTACGATATTTATGTAGACGGTCTAAAAATTCATTCTACTCTTGATTCAAGAATGCAAGCTTACGCAGAGTGGGCGGTTCAAGAACATTTGAAATATGATTTGCAAGAAGATTTTTTTACGAACAGCGAAAAATGGAAACGGCCGCCTTTTTCGAATGATTTAACAGAGACTCAAATTGACACTTTAATGGAACGAGCAAAGCGTCGTTCACAACTATATAAAGTATATGTTGGAAAAATATGTGGATATTGCGAACGTCCGGAAAAATATGTATCGAAGGAAGGCGATAAATTTGTTTGTAGCTATTGTCATCATGAAACTGAGGTGAAAAGCAAAAAGGATTTAGCGGAAATGTTTTTAATCAAGCGTAAAATGAAAGTTTTTGATTGGCAGGCCGAAAATTATGAAAAAGACACTATTATGACTGTAATGGACTCCATACGTTACTATAAAAGCCTTTTGCGTGCGAGTATGGTTTCTATTGAGCCGCAAACAGGACAAATTAAAGCATGGGTTGGCGGACCTTATTTTAATCACTTTAAGTATGATATGGTTAAAAAAGGGAAACGCCAGGTGGGGTCTACATTCAAGCCCTTTATTTATGGAACAGCATTAGAGCTTGGCTTAATAGAGCCTTGTGATGAGTCTTTTTTTGATATAAAATACTGTGTTGATATTCCTTATAATAAGTATAGAGAAAAGCAATGGTGTCCGAGCAATTCTGGCGCCAGGTATACAAATGCTATGATGCCTATACCTTATGCTTTGGCAAATTCAATGAACAACATTACAGCAGGAATAGTTAAAAAAGGAAAACAAGGGTTGTTGGATGAAACATTTGACCGTGTTTCACAAATGGGAGTTGATACATCAAGGTTTATTCCTGTTCCCTCTATGGCGCTAGGTGTTTTTGACCTGTCTGTTTACGATATGGTTGGTGCTTTAACCTCTTTTGTAAATAATGGGGTATATATAAAACCAACATATATTGTTAAAATAGAGGATAGGAACGGTAATGTTATTTACGAACCAGAGATCTATTCTAAGGAAATATGGAAGGAGGAAACAGCATATAGCATTCTTCAAATGATGAAGCTTGTAACTACGGGGGTAAGTCATCCAACACTAAAAAACAAAAAAACAGGTAGACCCTTAGTTGGGGGAACAGCTATTCGTATGCGAGGTAAAGAAACGAAAAAAAGACCCTATGCAGGAATAAGCAGAGAAATTCCTGTAGCCGGAAAAACAGGAACTACTCAAAACCAATCTGATGGCTGGTTTATGGGGCTTACACCTGATCTGGTAACAGGGGTTTGGGTAGGTGCTGAAGATAGAGCGGTCCGATTTAGGAGTTTGCAGCTTGGAATGGGAACAAACATGGCGCTTCCGATGTGGTGTTATTACATGAAAAAAGTTTACGCAGACTCCACATTAAATATATCTCAATCTGACTTTACTCCCCCCTCTTCCATCATTGGAGACCCTCTTGATTGTAATCAAGATAAAGAATTTGATCCAAAAATGGACACCTGGGACGAAAAGAATCAAGAGTGGTAGATTAAGTAAAACATAGTATATATGAATAAAGTAGTTGATAACGTTGAAAAAGCTTGTGCTGGTATAGAAAACGGCATGACAATTATGCTTGGAGGTTTTGGTCTGTGCGGTATTCCGGAAAACAGCATCTCTCAATTAGTTAAGCTTGGCACTAAAGAGTTAACATGTATCTCTAACAATGCAGGTGTTGATGATTTTGGATTGGGACTCTTGCTTCAAAACCGGCAAATTAAAAAAATGATATCTTCCTATGTAGGAGAAAATGACGAGTTTGAAAGGCAAATGCTTAGCGGTGAATTAGAGGTCGATTTAATTCCTCAAGGAAGTCTTGCTGAGCGATGCAGAGCTGGAGGAGCGGGAATCCCAGCATTTTTCACCCCCGCTGGCTATGGCACTGAGGTTGCAGAAGGTAAAGAAGTAAGGGTGTTTAATGGAAAGCCCCACATATTAGAATCAGCTTTAACAGCAGATTACGCTATTGTAAAAGCCTGGAAAGGTGATACGGCTGGAAATCTCATTTTTAAAGGAACTGCTCGTAATTTTAATCCAATGATGGCAATGGCAGGAAAAGTTACGATTGCAGAAGTGGAGCATTTGGTTCCTGTCGGAGAATTGGATCCAAATCAAATTCATATTGCAGGCATTTTTGTCCAACATATTTTTCAAGGAACGGATTACGAAAAAAGAATTGAGCAAAGAACGGTTCGTCAGAAATCTTAAAATTAGAAAACAATGGCTTTAGATAAAAACCAAATAGCACGAAGAATTGCGCAGGAACTAAAACACGGTTGGTACGTTAATCTAGGAATAGGAATACCAACTTTGGTTGCTAATTTTATTCCTGAGGGAATCGAGGTTGAGTTCCAGTCCGAAAACGGAATATTAGGCATGGGGCCCTTTCCATTTGATGGAGAGGAAGATGCTGATTTGATAAATGCTGGAAAGCAAACGATTACCGCGATGAAGGGTGCTGCTTACTTTGATTCAGCGACAAGCTTCGCAATGATAAGAGGGCAACATGTCCAGTTAACGGTGCTGGGAGCTATGGAAGTTTCTGAAAATGGAGATATTGCAAATTGGAAAATCCCTGGTAAAATGGTTAAAGGAATGGGCGGAGCTATGGATTTAGTTGCTAGTGCTGATAATATTATTGTGGCAATGATGCACGCTAATAAAAAAGGAGAGAGCAAGCTATTATCAAACTGCTCTCTGCCATTAACCGGTGTTGGGTGTGTAAAAAAAGTGGTGACAAACTTAGCAGTGATGGAAATAATAGAAGGCGGCGGGTTTAAATTATTAGAAAGAGCTCCAGGAGTTTCTGTTGAGGAAATTAGAGACGCAACGGAAGGAAAGCTAGTCATTAAAGGAGAAATTCCCGAGATGGTGTTATAATGTTTAGGTAATAAAATAGTTATAGAACAATCAACCCTAAATTTCGATTCTCGTCAAGAGTGATTTTGCAGTTAAAACCATACTTTAATAGTGTTTCAAAACTTACTTTTTTTGTTCTTGTTGCGCTGATGATTTGGACAACATTTAATTTAAAAAAATGGAAGCATGCCGAAACAGAAGCTAAAATAATTACATGGGATGTTACTTCGTATTATGGATATCTACCAGCAGCCTTTATTCATTATGATCTTTCTCTTGGTTTTGTTGACACAGACAGCGTTGACTATGCTGCAAAACATCAGTTTTGGCCAGAGCGCTTAAACAGTGAATTAGAAAGTGATCCAAAAGGAGAAATTAAGGTTATAAAAACAACCATGGGGCTGTCTTTTATGTATGCACCTTTCTTTTTTATGGCCCATGGGTTTGCCCACCTTTCGAAATATGAGCCAAATGGATTCTCTCAGCCCTACGAATTTTTCCTTGTTGTTTCGTGTCTCTTTTACCTATTTATTGGCCTGTATTATCTTCGGAAATTATTACTTTTCACTTTTTCCGAATGGGTTACCAGCTTGACTATGGTAACGATATTAGCAGGAACCAATTTGTATTATTATGCAAGCGCAGAACCCGCAATGTCCCATGCGTTTTCTTTTTCTTTAATAACTTGCTTTATTTATCAGAGTGTGTTGTGGTTATCGGAAAAAAAAATTAAAAGAGCGATTTATCTTGGTTTGCTGGGGGGTCTTATAGTTTTAATTCGGCCTGTTAATGTTCTTATATTCTTATTTCCTTTATTATATAATGTAACTACTGCAAAACAATTTATAGAGCGTATTAATTATTTCACATGCAAATGGAAACACATAATTACTATTGCATTTCTTGGCTTTTTTGTGCTGCTGCCACAATTTATTTATTGGAAATTGATTACAGGAAGTTGGCTTTTTAACTCTTACGTTGGCGAACGGTTTTATTTCAACAACCAACATATTATAGAGGGACTTTTTAGCTACAGAAAAGGTTGGTTGACGTATACGCCGATTATGATCTTTGCGTGTATTGGCTTATTGTTTTTATTCAAAAAAGAACGGAAATATTTTCTATCTATTTCAGTTTTTTTATGTACAAATATCTTCGTGCTATATAGCTGGTGGTCCTGGTGGTATGGAGGAGGTTTTGGAAGTAGGCCGATGATTGACTGTTATGGTTTGCTTGCAATCCCAATGGCCAGTTTTTATTCAGTTACTCTAAGAAAGAAGTTGGTTTTAATACCTATATTTTCAATTGGAATTGCACTCATCACGTTAAATCAGATACAAACATTTCAGCATAGGCGAGGTATAATTCACTGGGATTCTATGACAAAAAAGGCATATTGGAATGTTTTTTTAAAAATGAATATGCGCGCAGACGACTGGGATCGTCAGGAAAGATATCTAAAACCTCCTGATCAGATTAAAGCTAGAGCCGGAGAAGACGAATACGATTTTAACCCTTTTTAAGTGATTAAAATGGATGACTGAGAAATCTTGTTATCTTTGGCAGCGTAAAGAATGATAAAAAAACTTTCAATAATCATCCCTGTTTTTAACGAAAAGGAAACAATTTATAAATTGTTGGGGATCGTTCAGAGAGTTGTCTTAATTAGCAATATTGAGAAAGAGTTGATAGTTGTTGACGACTGTTCAACAGACGGGAGTTTAGATGAGATAAAAAGGTATATTTCAGAAACTCCAGACCATTTAGTAACCTTAGTTCAGCACCAAAACAACATTGGGAAAGGAGGGTCCATTCGAACAGGTATTCAAAAAGCAACAGGGGACTACACAATTATTCAAGATGCGGATTTGGAATTAAACCCATCGGAATATAATCAATTACTCGAGCCGATTTTAAACAACACAGCTGATATTGTTTATGGCTCTCGTTTTATTGGGTCCTCTAAGCACGAAAAAGAATCTGCCGCGCACAGGATGGCTAATCACTTTTTAACACGGCTAGGCAACCTGGTTAACGGAGTAAAACTAACAGATATGCAGACATGCTACAAGCTTGTGCCTACAAAAGTTTTTAAGGAGTTAAAGCTTAAAGAAAAGCGATTTGCTTTTGACTCAGAAATTACTGCTAGACTTGCAAAATATAAAGAACTGAAATGGGCAGAAGTTGCTATAACATATGAACCAAGGACTCAAAAAGAGGGAAAAAAAATAGGCTACATTGATGGGTTTCGGGCTATTTATAGTATTATTAGGTATGGTTGGTTCGCCAAGAAATAAGAACTAATAAATTACCTATAGGTATAAAGGAAAACACTAAAGCAAGTTGAGTCGCTTGGTAAGCTCCTCTTTATAAGCCTTACCTATGCTTATTTGTTTTTGATTAATTAAAATGTAATTATCTTCAATAGTTTCAATTTTATCAACCCTAACAATAAAAGACCTATGAACCCTAACAAAATCATCCGCAGATAATTTGGATGCAATATCTTTCATTGTGCTTAATATTGTGTATTTACCTTTCGGTGTAAAGATACGCATGTAATTGCCTAAGGCCTCTACCCATAAAACATCCTCCGTGTTAATTTGAACCAATTTAGATTCGGTTTTAATAAAAATAGTTTTGTCTTTGGAGGTTATGTTTGCTCTACTTTCTTCAAAACGCCGAAGTGCTTTATCTACTGATTTTAAGAAACGTGCGTGTGAGATAGGTTTTTGGACAAAGTCAGTAACATCATATTCATACGATTCTACAGCATATTCGGAATGGGAAGTAACTAAAATAACTTGAGGCAGCGGACTTAACGTTCTAAGCATTTCCATACCATCCATTTTTGGCATTTCAATATCTAGAAAAACTAAATCAATGTGCTCATCCTTAATAGTGTTAAATGCGTCTATCGCATCTTCACACGACCTTATTAGCTCCAGGGAGTCAGTTTCATTAATTAAATCTGCTAATACATTTCTAGAAAGTTCGTCATCGTCTACAACAAGACACCTCATGCTTTTTCTTTTAATTCGCCTTTAATTTTTTTGAGCTCTTTAATTGATAATTCTAACACAATTTCAACTCTGTTCACAATATCTGCAATTTCCCCTAAATCACCAACTTCTTTGTTTACTTTCTCCAGAAATTCTAGCTCTTTTTCAATTAGAGCTATTCCCATATACCTAACATTGCCCTTAATTTTATGAGCTAATCCTCGCAGCTCCTCCCATTTTCGAGAATCATGTGCTTCTTTTAAGGCTTCCAAATCATTCGGAACGTTGTTTAAAAAAATAGAGATGTATTTGTCCAATTTTGAATAATCATTGTTAATAAGCTGCAGTAATTCTTCTAAGTGAACATGAGAAGTGTCAAATACTACATTATCTATCGTTTGATCATGAGGTTTTAATGAGTCAGCCCCTCCCCCACTTTTTTTGTGCTTTTTTATAATTTGATTCAAAAGAGCAAGGTTAATTGGCTTGGAAACGTAGTCATTCATTCCTGCTTTATTGCATTTTTCTGCAACTCCATCTAGAACATGTGCCGTCATAGCTATAATCGGAATATTTGCCTTACTGCTTTTTAGCTTTCTAATTTGTCGGGTTGCTTCATATCCGTCCATTATGGGCATTTGAATATCCATTAATATAATATCATATTTAGATTGTTTTACCTTTAGAAGAGCCATTTTTCCGTCATCTGCCATTTCAACTTCTACATTATTCTTATAACTATTTATTAAATCAAAGAAGATTTCTCGGTTTAATGCATTGTCATCAACGACTAAAATCTTTAAGTCTCTCAACGGACTTGTTTTATTGCCTGGTACTCCAGCACTTATTTTTTTGTTTTTACTTTTCTTTAGTTCTAGCTCAAAGGAAAACTTACTACCCTCTCCAAAAGTACTTTGTAAATGAATTTTACTATCCATTAGCTGGATTAAGTTTTTAGTAATTGCAAGCCCTAATCCAGTGCCTCCATATTGCCTCGTTGTGTATGTGGTTTCTTGCTTAAATGAGTCGAAAATGGAATCTATCCTACTCCTTCTAATGCCGATACCGGTGTCCGATATTTCAAATAAAACGGATATTGTTTTTTCCGTTTCGTGGGTCACGTTAATTGCTACACAAATCTCTCCGTCTTCGGTAAACTTAATAGCATTGTCCAATAGGTTTAATATGATTTGGTTTATTCTATGCGGATCTCCCATTAAGACTTTTGGGATTCTTTTGTCTAACCTGGAAATCAAAGAAACATTTTTTTCACGAAGCTTAAAACTAAGACTATTTATCAGTTCATCAAGAATGTCATGAATTGAAAAGTTTACTGTTTCTAGCTCAATTGTTCCAGATTCTATCTTTGACAAATCCAAAACATCATTTACAAGAAACAAAATGTTTTGTGCACTTGAATTTATTGTTCGCAAGTACTTTTGCTGATCCGGGTTCAGATCTGTTTCGCCCAATAGCCTTGACAATCCGACCACAGCATTTAATGGAGTTCGGATTTCATGGCTAGTATATGCAAAAAATTCCTCTTTATCTATTCGAGCTCGGTTGGCGTCTTCGTTTGCAATTTTTAACTGATAGTTGATTTTATTTTTCTGTTTCAGAGCAAAAAACAGAAAAATAGCGAGAACTATTACAACAAAGAAAACGAACAAAATAATATTTGTTACGAAGCTTTTATTTTTTAATTCTTGCGCTTTAAATTGTTTTTCTTTGTTAAGAAGTAGTATTTCTTGATTTTTGTTTTCAATATCTAACTGCGCCTCTAGCTCCGAAATTTCACGCGTATCTTTTATTGCTAGGTAGTATTTAAGGTATTCATAAGCTAGCTTATAATCTTCATTTTTTTCATAGACATTTGCTAAATTTTCATACCCTTTTTTAATGTAAGCTTTTAATCCTGTTTTTTCCGCCAACCCCAGACTAGTTTTCATGTAAAGTAAAGCTAAATCAAACTCATTTTCCGCTTGATAAACCACTCCTATTTCAAAACAAAGAACGGATTGTTTTTCTTTATTGTTAATCCTTTCAAAGTCACCGAGTGATTTTAAATAATGCTCTAGGGCTAAATCATTTTGTTTTGCATTTTTGTAGAGGAACCCTACACTTCTATTTACTTCAGCCAACTCTTCTATGTTGTTGGTTAAAGAAATTGCATCTAATGCAACTAAATAATATTGAAGCGATAGATTTTCTTTTCCTTGGACATAACTTAAATCCCCTAGCCGAGAGTTACATTTTGATAAACATAATAAACAATCAATTTCCTTAGCTATTTCGAGCGAAGCTCTATAAAAGCTTTCTGCTATTGTGAATTCTCCCTTTTCCTGATAAACATGGCCTATGAATAAATTACTTAAGGAAACTCCTTCCTGGTTTTGTGTTTCCTCATTGTTTCTTAAGGCGCTATAGTGAGCGTCTAAGGCGGCTTGATATTGTGCAAAATTTAGCTCCAATAAGCCAATTTGATTATAGGCGTTAACTATTCCTGTATTGTATTGTAAGCTTTTACTGACAGCTAAACTACGACGAGCATTTTCCATAGCCTTTTCCGAATTAGAAGGCTCATATAGTTTAGATAACTCGTACAAAATATTCGCTAATTTTTTAGGATCGGTTTCTGAGTTTACTGCAGCCTCGAATTTGTTTATTTGCTGAAACCGTTGAGCGTGCCCAAGAATTGAGATAAGAAGGATTAGAACTATTAATAGTTTTTTTTTCATTCACATTGAAAATACCGAGACTTGTACGTGAAAACACCTAAAAAGTTTTCTCTTTTACAGGCTTTTTGTTTTTGTCGAATCCGAAGAAAGGAATTAGCGTTGTTGAAAATTATTATTACAGAAAAAGCAGAAGAGACTGCAGCTTTGGTTAATCCAAAACCTTTTTTTTACCTAGCTAAGCCTATACAGTTTGACTAAACAAAGGAGTGTCTGGTTTGTTCCGAATCATTTTAGCATCAAAACACATACAAATATTTCTTACAAACAACCTTCCTTTTTCAGGCACAGTTAATTTGTTGTCTTTAACTACAACAAGGCCATCTTCTTTCATTTCATCAAGTAGGGTTAAGCCTTCTAATAAAGCAGGCGTTTGTTGATCGACGTTTTTCCACGAAGTTTCAAAATGACACATTATGTTAAGTATGTGTTTACGGATAATTAAATCTTCTTCGGAGAGCAAGTGCCCCCTTAATAAAGGAATTTCCCCTTGATTAACAACTAATTGATACTCTTCTACTGTTTTTACATTTTGCGCAAAGCTGTACCAGCTATCACTGATTGCCGACATTCCTAAGCCAATCATTAGAGCTGTTTTTCCAGAAGTATATCCCATAAAATTGCGATGAAGGGTTTTCTCTTTCATCGCCTTGTACATAGAATCTGTTTTAAGCGCAAAATGATCCATTCCGACTTCTACGTATCCTATTTTGTCAAATAATTGTTTGCCGACTTCATACAAGTCCCTTTTTACTTCGTCTTTTGGTAAGTCATTTTCATCATAACCCCTCTGCCCCACTCCTTTTATCCATGGAACGTGTGCGTAACTGTAAAATGCAATTCTATCGGGTTTTAGCTCTTTGGTTTTATTTATGGTGTCAATAATGTTTTGTAAATTTTGCTTTGGCAAACCAAACACTAAGTCATGACTTATTGAGGTGTATCCAATTTTACGCGCCAATTTTGTAACCCTTTCGACATTTTCAAATGGCTGAATCCGATTAATTGTTTTCTGAACAATTGGGTCGTAATCCTGAACTCCGAAGCTACAACGCCTAAAACCTAACGTATACAATGTAGTTAATTGCTCTTCGGTCGTATTGTTAGGGTGTCCTTCAAAGCTGAATTCGTGATTTTCCATTAATTCAGAAGCTTCTAGAATACCAGTAATTAACTTTTTAAGGTTTTCTGCACTGAAAAAAGTTGGTGTACCGCCTCCTAAATGAATTTCTTTGATTTTTGGTTTTTCTGAAAAATGCTTTAAATATAATTGCCATTCTTTCAATACGGTGTCAATGTATGGTTCTTCAACATCATGACGTCTTGTAATTCTCTTGTGGCAGCCGCAGAAAGTACAAAGGTTTTCACAAAAAGGAAGGTGAATGTAAAGACTAATTCCTTCTGTATTGTTGCTTTCATCAAAGGCTTTTTGGAAAGTGTTTTTCCAGGCAGATTTTTTAATACCTTTTTTATCCCAAAAAGGCACCGTTGGATATGATGTGTACCTCGGACCGGGGACGTTGTATTTTCTAATTAAATCGATATCCATATTATTTTTTATTGTTCTTCCGTTGTTTAACACTTTTAAGAAAGCGTCCAAAAACCTTTGCTTATAGCGCTGTGGCTTCTGCTTAACAGAATTTAATCTGTTTTATTTGTTATCACTGGAAAACCATTCGGCATAACTATTTGCAGTCTCTCTTAAAAATGCAGAATGGAGTATAGTTTTTCCTTGTAAACATTTTTGAACCATCCCTACAATCTCAATCAACATATTTTCACAAGTAGGCTGATAATTTACATACCGAATTCGCTCATTGTCTTTTTCAAGACCTTTAAACCGTGAGTCATTGCGTAATAATAAACGATGATCAAAATTTTCGTAAACATGGTCACGAACAATGGATTTTATTTCTCCAAAGTCGACAACCATCCCACAGTCAGACAATAACACGTCTTTGCTGGGCTCACCAATTAGTGTAATCTTTAAATGATATGAATGACCATGTATATCTTTACACTTTCCCTCATAGCCATCCAGCGCATGCGCTGCTTCAAAATCAAATTCTTTGGTTATTCTAATGTTCATTTATTTCTTGGGTTTCTGCAAATGTAGCAAAAACCTGAGCTTCGAAAACATGATTTATGTCTTGTTTCTGTCAGATTAAATAGGCTTTATTTTTTCGCGAACACTCGATTAGAGTCCCCATGAAGACCACCGAGAGTTAGCACGAAAATATATTCTTATTGTTGAGTAATTGGAAATATGAGAGAAAAAGCTCTTTGTGCGTTCAATTCGAGAAGCCTCAATAGAGTGTTACAATTGAATTGCTCCAAACAATAAAAAATTAACCTCTTTTTAGCAACAAAACAAAAGAATTCCCGTATTTCTTGAACCAATTTACGGATTAAGGTTATATCTTGTAAGCGCAATGCATGGAATAGATGTTCTGATAGAAAAACTGGACGAATTTATTCGTAAGTACTATAAAAATAGGCTTTTAAAAGGTCTTATTTATAGTTCTGCATTGTTATGCTCTTTCTTTTTATTTGCAATTCTTCTAGAGTATTTTGGAGAATTTGATGTAGTTGGCAGGTCACTTTTGTTTTACGGCTATTTGGTGTTGGCTTTATTTATTTTAGTTTTCTATGTGTCTATCCCTCTTTTTAAGTTAGCTAAATTAGGTAAACTGATTTCCTACGAACAGGCTGCAAAAATTGTCGGAAATCATTTTGGAGGCATAAAAGATAAGATTGTAAACACACTTCAACTCAGCGAAAGTAAAGAGAACATCTCGCCAAGCCACCTCACATTGATTTCAGCAAGTATAGATCAAAGGGTAAGTCAGCTTACAGCGGTTTCTTTTAAGTCTGCGATAGATTTCTCAGAGAACAAAAAGTACTTGAAATTTCTATTCTCCCCAATAGTTGTTTTGCTTATCATTTCTTTCGCGGATAGCAGCATTATCTTAAATAGTACAGATAACATTTTGCATCACAACATTATTATTACCGATAACGCTCCGTTTCGTTTTGAGGTTCAAAACGAAAGTCTTGAAGTAATTCAACAAGAAAACTTTCTTCTATCTGTTAAAGTTAAAGGAAACCATTTCCCTAACTCAGTTTATGTTAATGTCGATGGCAGAAGGCATAAGCTAAAAAAAACAAGTAATATATCATTTGAACATACATTTAGAAACGTAAACGAAGATCACGACTTTTATTTATCCGCCGACGATATTTCATCGGACAATTACTTGCTTCGGGTAATGCCGAAACCTTCATTAATGGGGTTTCGAATCAACTTAGATTATCCCGAATATACAGATTTAAAAGACGAGGAGTTAAACAACGTAGGGGACTTAACTTTGCCCGAGGGCACAAAAGTGGAATGGGGTTTTATGACAAAAAACACGAATCAGATTAACCTTCATTTTCCTGACTCATTGGTTGTGCTAAGTCCTTTTGGCCAGAACTCATTTAGCCATTCTCAGCAGTTTTTTAAGAGCGCTAGTTATTCAATTTCTACTCAGAACGATTACATTATGAATGATGATACTATAGCATATTTTCTAAACGTAATTAAGGACGCCTCACCCTCTATAAGTGTAGATGAGAAATTGGACTCAGGAAACACGCTTGTTCATTACTTTAATGGAGAAATTGCGGACGATTATGGTTTTACGAAACTTGTGTTTAAATATAAAAGGGTAAATGATGGAAAAGCAAGTAAGTTCGAGTCCATTCAAGTTCCTATTTCTAAAAACTATAAAAAAGAACAGTTTTTCCATTATTTAGATATGTCAAAACTTAACTTAAGCCCAGGCGAATCCATAGAGCACTACTTTGTTGTTTGGGACAATGATCGATTAAATGGACCAAAGTCTTCGCGTTCTCAAACAAGAGTTTATAAGGCTCCTACAATAAATGAGCTTGCAAATAAGGCTGATAAATCAAATGAAGACCTCAAGGATAAGCTTTCAGAAAATTTAAAGGACGTGCAAAAACTGCAAGAGGAATTGAAAGCAATTCAAAAAAGTCTTTTAGAAAAACCGAAGCCTGATTGGCAGGACAAAAACAGGTTAGAAGATTTCTTAAAGAAACAGCGCAACTTGGAGAATAAGATTAACCAAATGAAACAAGATAATAGTAAAAAAAACAATGAACAGAATGAATATGAAAAGCTAAGCGAAGATATTTTAGAAAAGCAACAACAATTAAATGAGCTGTTTGAACAATTAATGACAGATGAAATGAAGCAAATGTATAAGGAGCTTCAAAAAATGCTAGAGGAGTTAAACAAGAACCAGTTGTTAAATAAAATGGATCAAATTGAATTATCTCAAGAGCAAATGGAAAAGGAACTGGATAGGTCGCTGGAGCAGTTCAAGCAAATGGAGTTTGATAGTAAATTGGAAAAAATCACAGATCGACTGGATGAGCTGGCGGAAAAGCAAAAGGGTTTATCTAAGGAAACAAAAAACAAAGAGAAATCTAATTTTCAATTAAACAAGGAACAAGAAAAATTGAATCAAGAGTTTAAAAATATCCAGGAAGAAATGAAAGAACTGGAGGAGTTGAATGAAGACCTGGAAAGGAAAAAGAACATGCTTGACACGAAAGAAGAAGAGAAAAATATTTCAGAGGGGTTGGATGAAAGTAAAAAAAACATAGAAGATAAAAAGAACAAAAAAGCTGCAGAGAAACAAGATCAAGCTGCAGAGGACATGGATGAACTTTCGCAAATGTTGAAGAATATGAAATCTAAAGACAAAGAACAAAAAGACTCCGAGAGTATGGAGTCTTTGCGCCAGTTATTTGAGAATTTAATTCAATTTTCTTTTGAACAAGAGGAAGTAATGCATGAGCTGAAGGGTTTGAGTCCTAAAGATCCGCAATATGTTAAGTTAGGACAAAGACAGCGTAAATTAGAAGATGATGCGCAACTATTAGAGGATTCTCTTTTTGCTTTGAGCAAGAGAGTTATGCAACTAGGTCCGCATATAAACAAGGAGGTTGCGGCTATGAACAAGAATATTGAAAATGCAGTCAAGCATATTGCCGACAGACAAACACCCAAGGCCTCCAGCGAACAGCAGTATGTAATGACAGCTGCTAATAACCTAGCACTTCTATTTGACGAAGCTATTAAACAAATGCAAAAACAACAAAAAGGTCCTCCGGGAGAAGGCGAGTGTAATAAGCCAGGAGGTAAAGGAAACGGAAAGCCTTCTGCTAAAAGCATGAAGGAAATGCAAGATGCCTTAAAAAAACAACTTGACAAGATGAAGAAGTCCATGGAAAAGGCAGATAACTCTGGAGGCAAGAAAGAGGGTAAAAAGGGTGACGGAGGCAAAAAACCTGGTGGTCAACGTGGTGTTGGAGGGATGTCTAGCAAAGAGATTGCGCAAATGGCTGCCGCCCAAAGTGCCTTAAGAAAACAAATGGAACAAATGGGCCAGGAGCTTAACAAAGACGGATCAGGCAATGGAAATGGCTTAAAAAAAATAGCCAAGGACATGGAAAAACTAGAGGAAGATATTGTCAATAAAAGAATTTCGAAAGAGACAATAACGCGCCACAAAGATATTATGACTCGCCTTTTGAAGCACGAGAAAGCCCAAAGAGAAAGAGAGTTTGAAGAGAAAAGAGAAGCTAATGAAGCAAAAAAGCAACTTTTTAGTAACCCAAATGAATATCTTGAGTATAAAGAGGACAAAGAGAAGGAAATCGAAATGTTAAAAACGATTCCTCCTTCACTAAAACCATATTATAAAAACAAAGTGAACGAGTATTTTAATCAAATTGATGAATGATACCATGGCGACACAAACCTTTTTAATAATGCAAAACATAGACTTTCCTTCTGAGGCAAAGAACATTTATTTGGTGGAAAAATTAGTGGATAATGTTTGTGAAGAGTTACAAATTCCTGAAGGTAATTATGGAAACATATTAATTGCCTTAACCGAAGCGGTAAACAATGCTATTCATCATGGAAACAAATTAGATGTAAATAAAAAAACATCGGTTGCCTGCGGCCAAAACGAAAACATGCTAAAATTTAGAATTGAAGATGAAGGGGTGGGTTTTGATTTTGAAAATTTACCAGACCCAACAGATCCCGAAAACATTGAGAAGCCAAATGGAAGGGGTATTTTTTTAATGAAAAACTTAGCTGATGAAGTGACCTTCGAAGAAAATGGAAGGATTGTTGAATTAACTTTTGAATGCTAACGACAAATTGATTTAAGCATTTACATTTATTTAAGTTGTCCCGTTTAGTGCGGGATTTTTTTATACCTAAACTATGCCGTCAAATACTATTTTTTTTCATGCCGAGGACATTTCTTTTACACTTGGGAGTGAAAACACAATTTCAAACTGGCTGTTAAATCTCGTTGAACTACACAATAAAAAGCTGGGTGAATTAAACTATATATTTTGCTCAGACAATTACTTATTGAAGTTGAACCAAGAACACTTAAAGCACGATTATTTCACGGATATTATTACATTTGATTATTGCGACAAAGACTTGATTTCCGGAGACTTATTTATATCTATTGATAGAATTAAGGAAAATGCAAATACGTTTAGGAAAACGGAAAGTAATGAACTTAACAGAGTAATTGCGCATGGTTTATTACATTTGCTCGGCTTTACAGATAAGACTGCCGATGATATTGTGGAAATGCGAAGCATGGAAGAGAAGGCGTTAAAGATGCTGGAAAACATGTAAACAATTGATAACAAGTTAGTTGTGTAGGTGTTTCACGTGGAACATTAATAGAAAAATCGAATGCTGCAAGAGTATGATGTTATAGTTGTTGGAGGTGGACACGCTGGTAATGAAGCTGCTGCTGCCGCTGCTAACCTTGGTTCGAATGTGCTCATGATTACAATGAACATGGAGACCATAGGTCAAATGAGTTGTAACCCAGCTATTGGAGGTATTGCAAAAGGACAAATTGTTCGTGAAATAGACGCATTGGGCGGATATACGGGGATTGTTACCGACAAAAGCGCTATTCAGTTTAAGCTTTTAAATTTAAGCAAAGGCCCTGCAATGTGGAGCCCTAGAGCACAATGCGACCGTATGTTATTTTCAAGGACTTGGAGGCTAACCCTTGAACAAAATTCAAATGTGGATTTTTGGCAAGATATGGTGGTTGGTATAACTACTTCCAACGGTAAAGTTATGGGGGTGAAAACAGCAATGGGTATTGAAATAAAAGGTAAATCAGTAATACTGAATAGCGGCACTTTTTTGAATGGAACTATACATCTTGGCGAAAAGCAATACGGTGGTGGCAGAATGGGAGAAAAGGGAGCCCATGGAATAACTGAGCAATTGGTTGAAATTGGATTTGAATCGGGTAGAATGAAAACAGGTACTCCGCCTAGGGTGGATGGACGTTCTCTTGACTTTTCAAAAATGGACGAACAACCTGGCGATATTAACCCAAAGAAATTTTCTTATTCTGATGAGACAGAATTTCTTTCTCGCCAAAAAAGCTGTTGGATAACCTACACAAACCCAGATGTTCATGAAATGTTAAAGACGGGATTTGATAGGTCTCCCATGTTCAATGGATCTATTAAAAGTATTGGTCCCCGTTATTGTCCCTCCATCGAGGATAAGATTAATCGTTTTGCTGAGCGTAATCGTCATCAAATATTTGCAGAGCCCGAGGGTTGGGATACTATAGAGTACTATGTCAACGGCTTTAGTACCAGTTTGCCGGAAGAGGTTCAGATGAGAGCCCTTCGCTTGGTTCCTGGCTTCGAAAATGCTAAAATGTTTCGGCCTGGATACGCGATTGAGTACGATTACTTTCCTCCAACACAATTGAAGCATACCCTGGAAACTAAACTTATAGAAGGGTTGTATTTTTCAGGTCAGATTAATGGTACCACTGGGTATGAAGAAGCTGCAAGTCAGGGCCTAATTGCTGGAATAAATGCTGCATTAAAGGTTCAGCAAAAAGAGGAGTTTACATTATCGCGCAGTGAGGCTTATATTGGAGTTTTGATTGATGATCTGATTACCAAAGGCACCGAAGAGCCATATCGAATGTTTACTTCTCGCGCTGAATATCGTATATTGTTACGCCAAGACAATGCCGATTTAAGGCTTACAGAAAAGGGATTTAATATTGGTTTGGCTTCAGAAAGACGTATGAATAAGGTTTCAGAAAAACAATTTAAAACGGAGGAACTAATAAAATTTATTCGAAAAACATCCGTTGATCCGCAGCGTATAAACCCCATCTTGGAAAAAAAGAAAACTTCACCAATTCGACAGAAAGTAAAAATGGACGGGGTCTTAGCTCGACCATTTTTGACAATTCAAGATTTACAATTTGCGAATGACAACCTTACAGAGTTTATTGATAATATCGGAAATGAAAAGCGAGATGTTTTGGAACAAGCCGAAATAATGATAAAATATAAAGGTTATTTAGATCGGGAAAAGGATGTGGCTGATAAGCTTTCAAGATTGGAATATGTTGTTATTCCGGACGGTATCGACTATGGTAAATTTTCTTCACTTTCTAATGAAGCCAAAGAGAAGTTGAGTGAAATCGGTCCTAGAACATTGGGTCAAGCTTCAAGAATCAGCGGAATTAAACCGTCTGATATATCTGTATTAATGATTTATCTTGGCAGATAAAATTAGAATTGTTCCACGTGAAACATCAAATGATAAATATTGAAAAGTGTCCCATTTGTGGGGGTGAATCTTTGCGAAATTTTTTAGAAGCAGAAGATCACAACGTAAGCAACGATTCTTTTAGGATTGTAGAATGTAACGATTGTTCTTTTCGGTTTACGAATCCGATTCCTACGGAAGACACAATAGGAGATTACTATAAATCGGAAAACTATGTTTCTCATTCCGGAACCAAAAAAGGATTTATAAATAGGATTTACCACGTTGTTCGTTCCAGGGCAATCAAGCAAAAAGAAAGGTTGGCGTCAAAGCATTCAACAGCGAAAAACATTTTAGATATTGGCTGCGGCACTGGTGATTTTTTAGCTTATTGTAAATCCCTAAATTGGAACACCCTTGGATTAGAGCCTGATCAATCTGCCCGTAACATTGCTATCGAGAGTAATTTAATAGAAGCAAAACCATTGAATCATTTATATGATATTGAAGAGAATTCGTTTGATGTAATTTCTATGTGGCATGTCTTAGAGCACGTATATAATTTAAATGAAGATATAGAGCAATATAAAAAGATTTTAAAGAAAGAAGGGGTTTTAATAGTGGCAGTGCCAAACTGTTCTAGTAAAGATGCAGAACATTATAAATCAAATTGGGCTGCTTACGATTTGCCAATTCATCTATACCATTTTAGACCAAAAAACATAAAAAAATTATTTTCGAATCATGGTATGGAGTTAGTTGAAATATTGCCAATGAAATATGACGCTTATTATATAAGCATGATTTCGGAAAAATATAAAGGCGGAAATATTTTATCAGGTTTTATGAATGGATTTAAATCGAATCTTGCGGCAAATGCAAAAAACAACAAATATTCAAGTCAGATTTATGTTATAAAGCATCAAAAAGATGTTTAAAAGCGATTTAAGAGACTTTTGCTTGTCAAGTGAAACAATGCCATTAATTGTTGAAGATGGTCAATTTAAGCGCGCGTTCCCGACTCACGCCTAAAATGATGAAAATCAATGGGTTAGACTAAAAGGCTAAATATTTTCTATGCATTGGGCGTAATAATTAAGTTTTAGTAAATATGAAGATTGAAGTTTTTGTTTTGAATATTTTTTTATTAATCTGTAATATAGGTGCCTCTGTTTGTGCACAAACTATTTTAGTAGAAATTACAGATGTTCGCAGTTCCAATGGACATTTGTTACTTTGTATTTACACGAGCAATAAAGACTACCAAAATAGAGATGCTGTTATGAAACAAACAGTTTTAAAAACTGAAATGAAAGACGGTAAGGTGACTGCTACAATTGTTGGGTTAAGCCCTGGAGTATATGGAATTGCTTTGTTGGATGATGAAGACTGGGATAGGAAAATGAAATATAAATATTTATTCCCACAAGAGGGTTTTGCATTTTCAAATTATTTTCACGAAGGTTATTCAAAACCCCAATTTGAAGATTTTAAATTTATATTAGGGAAAGAAGATAAAGAAATAACTATGAAGTGTAAATATTTGTAGCTTGATGGGGTGTTGTCTCCAAAGGTAAATCGTTTAATTCAAATTATCAGACAGTATGTTCATCTCGACGGAAGGAGATATTTTGTCATACAAGATATGGTATACCGCTTTGGTTATTGGCAGCTCCACGTGGTACTTTTCGTTTATTTCCATTATGCATTTTGTTGCATAATAACCTTCAGCAACCATATTCATCTCTAGTTGTGCGGCCTTAACAGAATAACCCTTTCCTATCATATTTCCGAAAGTTCTATTTCGGCTGTATAGGGAATAACCAGTTACCAATAAATCCCCCAAATATGCTGAGGATTTCACATCTCTATGAATAGGGTGAACTGCATCCACAAAACGGGAAATTTCTTGAATGGCATTACTCATCAATACAGCTTGAAAATTATCACCATAACCTAGTCCGTGACAAATTCCACCAGCAAGTGCGTAAACATTTTTTAAAACTGCAGATATTTCAGTTCCTAATAGGTCGTCTGAAATAGAGCACTTAATATAACGACACGATAAGCTTTTGGCGATTTGATCGGCTAATGTTTTGTTTGGACTTGCAATGGTTAAGTAGGAGAGTCTTTCTAAGGCAACTTCTTCTGCATGACAAGGGCCGCTGATGATTCCAATGCTTTCAAACGGAACGTCAAATTTATTATTGAAATAATTCGCAGGAATCTCATTCGTTTGCGGTATAATCCCTTTTACAGCTGAAATAATATATTTTCCTGCAAAGTCTTCTTTTGAAAAATTTAAAAATGTTTCATCTATAAAAGCAGAAGGGGTAGCTATTACAAGAATATCACTTTCCTCGATTGTCAATTTTAGATCCGTTGTAGCTGTTACAATGTTATTGTCAATAACCACAGATTGTAGGTATTTTGGATTATGGTTGTGCCAGACAACATGTTCCTTTTGGTTTTCATCTCGCATCCACCAAGTAAATGAATCACTATTGTTCGATAGCATTTTTACAATTGCCGTCGCCCAACTTCCTCCTCCAATAATTCCAATTCTTTTCATGTTACAAAACTAATAAATACTATTAAACCATTAAAACTATATTGTTTATCAAGTTTTTACACGAATTATTGTTTTATACCACGGAATCGTTTTCATTTGTAGAATAAATAAAAACAAAAACTAAATTTAAAATGAAAAACGTATTTAAAACATTGGCAGTTGCATTAACTGCATTAGTATTGGTTTCTTGCGGTGGCACGGATTCAGCGGAATTAGTAGGAGTGTGGAAAGCAGATCCTAGTTCGTTGGATTTAACATTAGGAGATGGCCTTGCAGCATTCAAGGGAGCAATTGAAGAGCAAAAAAGTGCAATGCTTTCAGAGGCATCTGAGGAATCGGAATCTATTACTTTTGAATTTAAAGAAGATGGTAAGTTAGTATTGTCAAAAGAAGGTGAAGATGAAACTTTTTCTTTTGATTGGTCACTTGAAGGAGATAAATTAATTATTGAAGGAGAAGTAGAAGGCGAAAAAGGGAAGATGGCTTTAAATGTTCAAAGTGTTTCAGCAGAGAAGTTAACTCTTGCGCTTACAGCAGAAGATTTAATAGCCCAAGTTAAAGAGCAGATGCCAGAAGCAATGAATATGGTACCAGGTGAATTTGATATTGACGCAATGGCAAAAGGAACTAGTATGTCAATGTCTTTCAATAGATAAAAAAATTACTAATTGTATTTTAAAGCCTCTAGCAAATATTTGCTAGAGGCTTTTTTTATTTTTGCAGCTGTGTTGGAGACTTTACGCAAACCATATCCATGCAATAAAGAGATTTTTGACAACCTTGTTATCTCATTGTTAGCGGGCACGTTTATTTTCTTTTTCTTGTTATTATTTAAACCGTTCGACTCTTTAATTAATTATTCAGGGCATATGCCCCTAGGGTATGGTTTAATAACATTTGCGGTGTCATTTTTTATTGCAGCTATTTTGCCACAGTTTTTTTCAAATTATTTTAGTGACGCCAACTAGACTGTACTAAAAGAAATCAGTCACCTGTCATTTATTGTATTCACGATTGGAGTTGTCAATTTTCTTTATGCCGCGTCCAGTCAAATTTCAGTTGAAAAAAGTGAGGTGTACTCCTTTAATAATTTTATTCTTTCAATTAGCATCACTTTTGTAATTGGCATAATACCCATAGTTGTTGTGGTATTGTACAACCAGACAAGACTATTAAAAAAGTACAAAGCAGAATCGGAAAACATCAACAAACTAAAACAATCTAAGAACCCCTTTACGAAAGAAATAACATTGAAAGGAGAAGGAAAAAATGAGGAATCAAAGCTCATGGATTATTCCATTTTATATGTTAAATCAGAAAGTAATTATTGCGAAATCCATTTTAATGAGAATGACAAATACAGGAAGGAACTTATAAGAGCTAGTCTAAACTCCATAGAAGACAGCTTAAAAGAATTTTCATTTTTCGTTCGTGTACATCGTAGTTATATTGTTAATTTTAATAAGATTTATAAAGTTTCTGGAACAGCTCAAGGGTACAAGGTGCATTTTGAAAACGTGCAACATTCTATTCCTGTGTCTAGGAAGCAATCAGCTCATTTTAAATCGCTTGTTTCGTTGTTGATATAATATTACTATTCGCCCCAAGCACTTCATTTCGTCCCAAAACAGAGCCGTTCGTACCTTTTAGTTTTTTTTGCAGAAGATCGGTTGTTTCTTTGTGCCATCAAAAACAAGAAATGAAAAAAATTGTTACAACATTACTCTTTATGCTTTCGCTTTTTGGGCAAGCACAAATAACACAAAACATCAGAGGCCTCGTTATTGACAAAGACTCTAAATCTCCCTTGCCAGGAGCAAATATAGTTATTACTTCAGTTACGCCCCTGCAAGGAGCAGCCACAGATTTTGACGGAAGGTTTAAGGTCGTTGACGTTCCAATTGGCCGACACAATATTAAAATAAGCTATGTTGGATATGAACCAAAAACACTAACGAACATTGAGCTTACTTCCGGAAAAGAACTTATCCTTAATATTGAGATTCAAGAATCAATTATTATGAATGAAGTTGTGGTTAAATCTGGCCCGGAGAAAGATAAAACCATAAACAAAATGGCAACGGTTAGCGCTCGAACCTTCTCTATTGAAGAAACCCAGCGGTATGCAGGCAGCTTAAATGACGTAGCTAGGATGGCCCAAAACTTTGCAGGCGTTCAAGGAGCAGATGATAGTAGAAATGATATCGTAATTCGCGGAAATTCACCTACGGGTGTATTGTATCGCCTAGAAGATGTGGACATTCCAAACCCTAATCATTTTGCTTTAAACGGCACAACAGGAGGACCTATTAGTATTTTAAATAACAATGTTTTGGACAACTCAGATTTTATGACTGGGGCATTTCCAGCAGAATACGGAAACGCCTTGGCTGGGGTTTTTGATTTGAAGCTGAAAAATGGTAATAACGAGAAACATGAGTTTTTGTCTCAAATTGGCTTTAATGGACTCGAGTTCACAGCTGAAGGACCTATTAATAAAGAGAGTTATTCATCTTATATTGCTAGTTACCGTTATTCTACACTTGGCCTATTTAAAAAAATGGGGCTTAATTTTGGAGCAGGAACAGCTGTTCCCGGTTATCAAGATGCAATGTT
>Ga0233450_10001160_pt1 | contig 28254 bp, 35 predicted proteins | sample 011ome_30_FD_189956 | JGI IMG/M metagenome (GOLD analysis project Ga0233450, IMG submission 189956) | Coastal salt marsh microbial communities from the Groves Creek Marsh, Skidaway Island, Georgia - 011501CT (spades assembly) | ecosystem: Environmental > Aquatic > Marine > Intertidal zone >... | reverse complement strand
ACTTACAAATGTACCTTGATATATACATTTTGTTATTTCGATTGATGTTCTAACAATATTGTTAGATATATCATCGTTTACATTGCTAGTATTATAGTTTCCCCATAATGAATAAGAACCTATAAACCCTGCGGCAATGTATCTTCCATTAGAATTAGGTATAGGATTTGAATTATTAATTAAATCACAATTAATTAAACAATTATGTATTTTATTACCAGATGATTCATAGTATGAACCAGCATGTACTAACCAACCGGCATAATTCTTAATAGTAGATGATTCACTTTTTATTAAGCGCAAATTTTCGATTTCTAGATTATTAAAACTCTGTTTGTAATTAGAATTCCCAAGTACTGGATCTTCTTCCATTTTAGGGGGATTATTATCTGGTTTCATAATAGATCCATTTTTAACAAGTCCTGGATAATCGATAATATTATTAAAGTTTATAGAATTATTACTACCATCTATAGTAACATCATTAGCAGAAATATCAAAATATTGGTTACTAGAATCAAGTATAATATCTTCTACTAAGGTATATGTTATAGATGACGAAACGTCTATAGGCCATGTCTGTGCATTTACCCAATTTTGGTCAATCTCTTGAGACATTATATATAACCTAAATATTAATATTATTTAATTTATAAATAATATTAATTGATATAAGGTGTGATTTATAAATATATAATCCCGATAGTTGATATTATATATCGTAATATAATAAAATAAAATTAATATTATACTATTATTATATATATCATGGCAATGCAATTAAATTTCAGTAATATGTTGCAGTTCTTTGCTGCAATATCACCAATATTATTAACATTTTTTTTAGTAATGATTTCTATATTTAATTCGGATATAAAGGGGTTAGTGTATTTAGGGGGAATACTAACAGCATCATTGATTAATTTATTTGTTTTAAATACACTCAAAATTAAATCAAAGACAATTGTTCCTCCTAGTTGTAATTTAATAGAATTTCCGTTTAATTTAAATGAATATGTAAGTCCTGCTTTTAATAGTATGTTTATATCATTCACATTTGTGTATTTATTTCTGCCTATGAAATTTATTTCAGGAATTAATTATGCTGTATTAATATCAATTTTGAGTTTATTAGTATTAGATGCAGGTACAAAAATAATGGGTGGATGTACTACATTTAGTGGTGTGGCATTAGGTACTCTAATTGGTATGATATTAGGTATAATATATTTTGTATTATTGTATAATACAGATCATAAAGATTTGTTGTTCTTTAATGCCGAACCATCAAATAATGTAATATGTTCTAGACCAAAAAAACAACAATTTAAATGCGTTGTTTATAAAAATGGAGAAATAGTTAAAAGTTTATAATAATAATAATCATATTAATAATAATTATTATTATACAATAATTATGGTCTAAAATGATGATAATTGGAAGACCACCATTTATTAAACTCTGATACAGCTCTTGATTTATGAAGATCTTCGGTCATTAATCTTGGATTATGACTTCTTTTGCTCCATATAGAAATGAAATACTGTATTATTTGTTGTGTTTTAGCTAATTTATATTTTGTTTCTAGATCATTGGGTTTGAATAAAGGTTTGCCTAATCTAGAATTAACCTCATTATGAAAGAAGAGTAAGAATTGTTTTAAATCATTCTTTGATTTTATCATATTAATATTAAGGGCGTCCATTTTTGTAGATGCATGCATACTGCAATCTGGACACGGTAAATTATTACAGATTAATTTTATAATATGTATTAACTCTAATTTAATATCATTAAATGTTTCATCATTAACTTTTTCTGCTAAAGTATGAAATAAATACCAAGTAGATGGTCCCCAGGTTTTCGTCATTCTATTATAAAATACATATAAAGATAATTTTAAAAAATACTTTATATGAATATTATTTTAGAAGGAGGGGTAAATTTTTACGATGAATTAAATAAATCTGATAGTGAAGTAGATGATGAAGAAGAAGAGTGTTGTCTAATAACTAATTATCCATTAGATAAAAATAGTATAACATTACAATGTAATCATAAATTCAATTTGCTTCCATTATATAAAGAAGTATGTAATCAAAAATGTAAGGCATCACACTTAGAAATAAAAAAACTAAAAATGAATGAAATAAAGTGTCCTTACTGTAGACAACGGCATAATAAATTATTACCACATGTTAAGTTAAATAATACCATGTCTTATATTCATGGTGTAAATAGTCCAGAAGAATATTGTATGTCATTATATTCATGTGAGTATACATATAAATCTGGTAAAAACAAGGGAAATGCCTGTTCAAATAATGCCTACATAAATGTAGATGGATGTTATTGTAATACACATCATAAATATATGGAGAAAAAATTGGCTACAAGCAAGAAGGATGAAATAAATAAATGTAGTGCTATTTTAAAATCAGGAAAAAGAAAAGGTATGTCGTGTGGATGTAAAATAAGTGATAAAACGAATGAATTTTGCAACCGTCATACACCAAAGTAAAAAATAATATAATATAATATTTTATATACTACATTATTTAACTTTAAAAAAGGAACTATATGTATATTTATCCTCGTTTTAGAGCGAATGAATAACCTGATTTTTGCATTTCGGAAAATAAGAGGATCGTTTTTATGTAGGCAACTCTCCACTACATAGACTATTTATAACTGATAGAAAATGTAAATTCTTGTAGGTTCATCTAGGTAATTGCCTTCATATGAAGAGAGAAAATAAGAGTGAAAATAAATGAAAATCATTAGATGTATGAAGTAAAATGCATTTTTTTGTTTTTTTAGATTTGATTTTGAATTTTGAAAAATTACACAAGGTTTTTATGTGTGTTTTTTTGATTTTTGGATTTAGAATTGAAAAAAGTTGTAAAAAGTGGTTTTAGAGCATAATGCTCACATTTTGCATTTTTTTTGAAATAATTTATTACGATACTTTTTTTTGTAAAATAGTTTAGAGATATTATATTATAGAACATTATAGAACATGTTAGAACATTTTAGAACAAAAAAGTCGCCAAAAATCGCCGATAAATTTTCTTGTAATAGTTGTTTATATCATTGTAGTAAAGAAAGTGATTGGAATAAACATTTAAACACTAGAAAGCATAAAAATAGAACAATATTGAACAATATAGAACACGATGGCGAGAAAATCGCCGATTATGGTGTCAAATTACCGTCTAAACCTAAAAACGGCGAGAAAATCGCCACATCATTGTTCGTGTGTGAATGTGGAAAGAAATATTCGGCAAGAAATAGTTTATGGTATCATAAAAAAACCTGTTACATCTATCAAGACGGAAAATTAAAGAATAATAATGATATTCAACAAGAATATTCTGATGACGACGATAGTAATTATTCACAAATATTACCTACATATACCAAGGAGAAAGAAGTCGAATTTAAAGAATTAATTTTGCTACTATTAAAAGAAAACAAAGAAATTCAAAAAAATTTTGTAGAACTCATTCCATATATGAAGGGAAATGCAGAAAATAGCTATAATACCACACATACAAATAGTCATAATACAAATAATTTTAATATTCAAATGTTTTTGAATGAACACTGCAAAAATGCTATGAATCTTACAGATTTTATACATTCACTACCCATTACTAGTGAAACATATGATAATACTATTGAAAACGGCTTAACCAAAACTATTACTAATATGATTACGAATGGCCTTAATAATATGGATGTGTTAGAACGCCCAATTCATTGTACTGATCCATCTAGGAAAACTATGTATGTTAAGGATAATAATGTATGGGAAAAAGATAATGAATTGAAATTGATTGTTCAGGGAATAAAAACATTATCGTTTAAACAAAGAACAAATATATCTAAATGGAAAGATGCAAATAATGGTTGGGATATAGATGATAATCTTCAAACAAAAATGACAAAATTAGTATTTAATTCCATGACTAGTATTGAAGATGACGAAAAAGAAACTAATAAAATAATCCGCGCTATTGGAAAAAATACATATCTAAGTAATGAAATTAAAGATGAATATAAGTAATATGCGTTATTTTTTCGATTTAAATATATTTAGATATATTGGAAGGGGGTCTAGCTCAAATGGTAGAGTTTTTAAAAAAACGCCGAAAGCGCATTGTTAGCATCAATGAGGTACAGGGATCAATAATATTTTGATAAGCCCTGGTCCTCCAATCACATTTTTATAATAAAAAAGATATAAATGTTTCTTATTATATATATAATAAATGTTGTTAGTTTTATTTTTATTTTCTCTTGCATTTGCTTATGATAAAGATATATCAAAACATTATGTAGATTTATGTCAGTCTAGTTATTGTGTATCAGATATTGATCAATGGACATGCGATACTTGTGATAATTCATTTAAACTAGATTATATTGTTGAAAATTCCGGCGCTAGAGCAATACAAGGATATGATTCTACAACCAAAACTATTTTTACTGCGTTTAGAGGTTCGTCAAATATTCAAAATTGGTTAGATAATATTAAAATATCAAAAATATCTCCCTATAACGATTCGTCTATCAGTGTTGAAAAGGGCTTTTACACCTCTTATAGTAAAATAAAAACAGATCTGGTAAATAATTTACATATTTTAACTAATAAATATAATATTAATACTTTGAGTATAACGGGACATTCATTAGGTGCTGCAGAAGCAATTTTATTTGCATATGATATTCTTAATCTATATAACTATAAAATAGCATATTTATATACATATGGAAGTCCAAGAGTAGGTAATGATGTATTTGTGCAATCATTTACTGCATATAATATTCCATATTATAGAGTAACACATCATTATGATATAGTACCTCATGTACCAGAAGAATTTTTAGATTATTTACACATACCTAATGAGATATGGTACAGTGAAGACAATTCGAATTATAAAATTTGCGATGATACATATTACAGTGAAGATGATAATTGCTCAAACTCATGTTCTCCAACACATTGCACAAGTAGTAGCGATCATTTGTATTATTTAAATGTTAGTATGGGAAATGATCCATGTTAAATTTTTATAACGAAATTCGAAAATATTTCCAAATAAATTCCGCTGCCCAAATTTTTACACCTTTGCACATCTAAAACGCCATTCCTCGCTTTTCAATTTTTTCTCTTCTGGGGTTAGATACGCATACTTTAGTTCTAACACCCCAGTTAAGTTCACCATTTGCATTTCACGTCTGCATGTCAGTGGTGGGATCCCACCAGATGTTGCGCTCTCTACCCGGTATTTGCCCAAATGCTGTTTATATAACCCCCAAATACTTACTTTATCCAAGCGAGTACGTTGTCTAAGCACTTGTGTAGTCATTAAATGATCCGCAACGGGTTTATAAAATAACCAATATGGGCCCTCTATTGTGTTAGTAGTTGCATATATGTAAAAGACATTTCCCGGAAAGGTTGGAGAAAGCTGGTCAGTTGATGTGGTTTCTTGTCCGTTTACATATTCAATCGTATTTCCAATTTCAAGTACACTATACCGATGAGACCAGATACCGGCATTCAAGTTATTAATAACGCCACGATATTTGTTTGTACGAACACCTTTATCATAGCAACCTTTATTATAATTATAGCTACCTTTAGTATAGCTTTCAATATAATATGTATGTCCAGTTTCCAAATCGTATGGCGAAATTGGGATCATTTTTTGATAAAGTTAGTATGAGTTATGTAATAATATAATTATTATATTGTAATCAATTTTTTTATAAGATTAGATCGGCGTTTTAAATGTTTAAATGTGTAATATAAAAAATATATTTTTCATTATATTATATATTAATATTATTCTTCAATAGTCAAGGTATAAAAATAGTATAATTATAAATAATATAATTATGTAGTAAATATTAATAATACTGTAAATACTATTATAAAGATAATTAAATATAAAATACAATTAATATATAATGGATAGTAAGGACCAATTAGTAAGTCATATAAAATCGTGGATTGAAATAGATAATGAAATAGGAAAAATGCAAAAACAAATAAAGGCATTTAGAGACGAAAAAAAAGAATTGACTAATTCATTAGTAGATGTAATGAAAAGTAATGAAATTGATTGTTTTGATATAAATGACGGTAAATTAATATATTCAAGATCGAAAATTAAGAAACCTATTAATAAAAAAACATTATTTTCATCATTACATACTTACTTCAAAGAAGACGAGGAGATGGCGAAACAATTAAGTGAATTTATTTTAAATAGTCGTGAGGAAACCGTTAAGGAATCGATACGAAGAAAAAAAGATAATAAATAAATATAATAATTTAAATATGTTGTCTTATTTAAATTATGAGTAAGTATGATTTATTAAATAAAATTAATATTGGCTATAAACCAAATGAAAATCGGGATGATTTATATACTATCTACGATATAAATAAAAGGAATAATATCGCATCGAATGAAATAGATAATATAATTGAGCATCCATATATCAAGTTACTAGATAGTAATATAAAACCTACATGTAACAAACTGAACTTATTATTATATAGATTAAATAATTATAATGAACACACCTTCCTAGAATTTTATCTATTAAATGGTGAATTTATTTCTTTAACATATAATTCAGATACACATAATGAAGACATACATAATGCTTTATTAAATATAAATGGTGTAAAAAAAACGAAAGGCTACACCAAACATAATAATGAAAACATATCAGTGATACAATGTAGAAACAATAATACATATAGTAATTGGGTTACAATATGGGATATATTAATAAATAATCATTATTTCGGAGAGAAAATATCCGAATATGTTATTGATTTTTTTTTAGTCAATAGTAATATTGCTAATTTATATAGAAATCAAATAATATTGTATAAACCACTAATATCCTACTGCATTATTGATAATAAATATCATAATTATATAAAAAAAACAAATAGCATTCAATATTGTCAGAATAAACAACATTCTATAATACAATTGCGTGATTATGAAGAGAATGATAATGTAAGAAATATATGTTTCGTAAATGATTGTGATAAGTCAGATTATAATAGTAATGAAAATTATTTATTAGAGAGAAAAGAAGAAAATAATACTTTAATGTTTAAAAACGATAATCAGATAATTTCATTTATAAAATAATAATAATATATATATAAACATGAATATGATGACTATAGGAGGTATAGCTTTGGCTATTTTAGCTATTATAAATATAACAACTAGTATGATGAATTTTTTAGGTGTAAAAATAGAGTTTTATGGAAGTTATTTAATATGGGTAGTTGCAATATTAATTTTCTATGGAGTATTACCACATGATCCTACTAATTATTTTACTTAAACATTATTTTCACCTCTTAGTGATAATTCTTCTTCTAAATATTCTTTAACCAATTTTGAAAGAATATCTGGGTTCATTGTATCTTGAAGATTGTCAATAAGTTCACTTTCTAAAGGTAATCTTCCATGTTTGTCATGAAATTTAGAAGACCAATCCGAAATTTCCTTTTTATAACTATTAGTTATTTTTCTTTGATTATTTTTAACTAGATTTAGAAGGGCCGGTTTTTGATTTTCAAGTTCAGGATCTGGTCTAAATACAATTTCAGCAGTTGATAGTAGTTCGTCACATATTTCCGGTCTCTTAATATCAGGTTTTAAACAATCTTCGGATGGAGTTGCTGCCACAGGTTTTTTAGTTGGAAATGTTTTATTAAATTGTGAAATTATTTTTTCATTAATCGATGGACTGGTTTCCATAAGTCTATCAAATTCTTCTTTACTCATTTTTAACATATGTCCTACATGCATTCGTTCGTCTCTGGATTTTGCTAATTCAACCTTTATGTTTCTATAAAATTTATCCCATGCAATAGAACTAACTCTATGTGCTTCATTTAATTCTCCAACTTTTAAAAATTGTGCAATGGTTGTTAAAATTCCTGCGAAAATATTAACAGCACCAATACCCATTTGTGCAAGTGGTTTTATATTTTCTGGAAATCTGTCTTGTGCAAAATTTGCAGTACCTGTTAAAGTACTCATTATAATTACTGGTATAGTAAACCATGCATTTGTTTTTGAATATGCTTGATGAGATCTACCATGAAGCCATCTATAACACATAGCTTTATCAGCCCATTCAACTAATATAGTTTCATGTTCATTTTTCCAGTCCTGTTCTTTATAAGACATAGTATCATTATTAGAGATTAGTTGTGGTTCTTCCATTGTTTATATCTTATAATTATAAATTATTTTTTTTGAATTATTATCTAAATTAAATATAGAATGGACAATGATTTAATGAGAGTAAAAAATGTCTTTGATTCTGTAAAAGAAATGCGTACAGAAATAGCTATTCTATTCGAAAGTTTAGATGGAAGAATTACTAAACTAAAAGATGTATATAATGAATTTATAAATAATACAAAGGAAATTCAAACACCCGATGTTAAAGCATTTATTTTTAGTTTGGATTCGTTTTATTTTCAAACTAGCTTGTTACAAAAAGAACACGATTATTTAATTGACTATAGAAATACCATTATAAACAGAATGTATGGCGAGTATTATAAATTGTTTAAATTAATTATCGAATACATAGATAAAAGTCATATTGATAATAAATTAAAAGATTTATTAAAGAAAAAGACATATCCAAGATACGACGATTTAGATGATCGTAAAACATATGATTTTAATTTAATAGTTCAACTAAATGAGGATATACTTGGAATAGTTAATGGATTAATTAATATATTAAAGGATAAAGAACGATCATTAAAACAATACACTACTAATCAAGATTATGGCCTTAATGTTAATAATTTTGTATCGACCTATAATTATGAAGTTAATGTATTGCAAGAACAAATAAATTTATATGAAAAATACTTGGAATTTTTTTATAATGTACATCAAAAGTTATTAAAACGACTAATTACTAAAATTAGTATATTGGAAGCACAGATTAATGCCGATATTAAATTTGAAGGAGGATTATTAAGTAAGCGAAAGGATAATAATGAGTTAATCGCAGAAATGAATTATTCTGGTTTAAATAAAAAGGCAGCAAAAGAATTAAGAAAATCTTTACATACCTTACCTGTAAATATGAGTAGAAGTCCATCTAACTCATCTTCAATAATATCTTATCATGAATCTGATTTTTTATCTATTGATAATAATCATCCTTCTAGCAGCTCTTTTGAAAACTTAGAACTCCCTAGAAGTGTACGAATGTCAGATACTCCAGTTGGTTTAGATACAGTAGCTAGTCAAATATTTAAAAAACATGGGGTTCAAAATAGCGACAATGAAGAAGATTCTATTACTGACGAAATCCCTATATCAACTGAAATATATGAACATGATCCTTCTTTAAATACAACAAATCATACTCATAGTGATAATCTGATTAATGTCCATGAGGATAATGATCATGATGATGATGAAGATGAAGATGAAGATGAAGATGGTATATTTAATATTAGTGATGTGTCACAAAATGAAATAAAATTAATTATTGATGAATGTATGGATAATATAGTTGAAACAAATATAACATTTGATATATCTGGTAATAATGCATCATTAAATGGAGAACAAATGACTCTTACTAGTAAACAGAAAAAATATTTGAAAAAACGATTAAAAAAGAAAGAAAAAAAATTACGAGAACAACAAGAAAAATTAGATAGTGAAAATATTTTATCATCCGAAAATGTAATTGCTTAATTATATTGTATTTAAGTAGTAATTACAATTAAAAATTGAAATATATTTAATTGTAATTAATTGTATTAAAATATACAAGATGGAAAGAAGACTTAATAAAAGAATCAATGATTATATTCATACATTTAAAACTAATATTGTAGATAATATTAAATCTACAGCTACTAGTAATGAACCACATGATATTATTCAATTTATTTATAATTATGAAAAGTTTGAATTAATTAAAGAAGATTTTATGAAAAGAAAGCGTGTTAAAAATATGGTTCCAGTTTATGAAAGATGTTGTGCAAAACGAGCCAGTGGAGAACAATGTACAAGAAGAAAAAAGGATGACTTACAATATTGTGGTACACATAGTAAAGGAACTCCTCATGGAGTTATTACTGATAAAGAAACACCTAATACTAATACAAAAATTGAGGTTAGTGCTATTGATATTAAAGGAATTGTTTATTATTTAGACCAAATTGGTAATGTTTACGATACTGAAGATATTATTTCTAATAAAAAAAACCCTAGGGTTATTGCAAAATATGAAAAACATGGCGATGAATATAGTATTCCTGATTTATTTTCAAAATAGATATTGAAACAATATAAAAATAATAATATAAATTTTTTATACTATGCTTTATAGAGTAAAAAATGCTATTCCAAAATTAAAATATTGTTTTGATAAAAAAATGCATATAAAAAATAATTTCTGTGATTGCATTGATGTATGTAAATTTAAATCTATTGAGAGTTCTAATAAATCATATACCAATATAAAATGTGCCTTTACAGATAAATATAAAAAATCAGGGGATTGTATTTGTATTAACAGATGTTCAGGTGATCAGAATGATTTAGAATTGTTGTATGAAATGGAATTATTAAGTCTTCCTAATTAAATTATTTACATAATATATATATTATGAGCGGAACTGAAGGATTTATACAAGCAGCAAAAGTTGGATCTTCAATTTTTGATGGAATATCACCTGATTCTATAACTACGCTAGAGGGATTTAAAACTTTTATAATGTCGAAAACAGATATTGTACAGAAATTACCCAAGAATAAACAAACACCGCAATATATAGGAGCTGTAGTTATTCAAAATTATATAGCTGGTAAATTAAATAGCTTAAACTTAAAGAAATACAATGTAACGTCCGAAAGAATAGAAAAAAGATTGCAATATTTTAAAAGTGATACATTTATTGGAAATTTTATGAGTAATATTCCTGAAAGAAATAAACTGAATCAAACAGCCTTAGCTACTAGTTATACAGAATATTTCAATACATTATTTAATGTATCATTTGAAAATTGGCGTGATGAAAAATTAAGCAGAGTAGACAACCAATCGCAATGTAGACGAGCATTAGGCATGGCACCATCAACAAATATTGCTAGTGTTCAGTCTTTGGGTACTATAAGCTGCTATTTATGTAATCGAAAAATTTTTTTCGGTAAAGGGCAAGATACTATGGAATGTGAACATATTTTACCAGTAATAACTGCATTATCTCATTGGTGGTTAATTAAATCAGGTACAAATTCGTATAGTGACAGCGATTTAGAAAACTTAGCTCGTGAATACGCATGGTCTCATCGATGTTGTAATCAAATAAAATCTAACTACAGTTTTATTAAATATGATTTAGCTACTAGAGGAGGTTATAAATATATTCCAAATACAGATGTTATAAATGGAGTATTAAATAATATAAGAGTTAGTGATAAATACGATTGCTCTGCTATTACAGAGCCTATGAGTCCTAATACAACTTTACTTCCTATACTTCAGCGTATAATTCAACCTATTATTGATGAGGTAAATAGTAATTTAATGGTTATGGATGATCATGGACTATATCTATTGCTTACAAAATGTAAAGTATTATCTGCATTAAGTGATCATGATTTTATGGAGGCTATTGTAGGAGATAATGTAACTGAAATTCCTAAAACTAGAGCAGAATTAAGAAAGGAGGCAAAAGAAACTGCTAGTAGATTAGCTAATGAAGAACGTATTAGAATAATGCAACAAAAAGAAGTACAACGGGCATCTAGAGAGGCAAGAATATATAATAGAAGCGGTGCACCTGTACCTAGTACTAAGAAAAAACAACAACCCAAAACAGCACAAGCAACAAAAGTATCTAGGACATATACTGTAAAAAAATCATCACCAATGTCGCCTAGAGCAAAGGAGAATGTTTCTATAAAATCAAAATCAAAAGGTTTTTATGGACGTGGTGGAGGTAATACACCATCGGCTGAGACAGATCCTAATGCTATGGTTCAAGAAGGCGATGATGATGAAGGCGACGATCAAGACGAAGATATGGATGAAATTGATGATGACGATGAGGATATTTCTCCAATTAATATTGATGCTAATATTGATGCTATGACTAAGGCTGAATTAATTTCATTCTTAAATGAAAATAATATATCCGAAAACTGGTCAGTTCCTAAAAATTTTAATATTGCTGAAGAAATTATAGCTACGCCTATCCCATGGGTTGGATTAACAAAAACCTTTGATGATCTTTTTGTTACGCAGACAATTACAACATTTGGACCTAACAATTCTACAAGAAAAGTATTTAGAGATGTTCCTTATGTATCAAGTGAGAAACGTCAAATAGCTATAGCAACTGGAGTAATGCCTTCTGAATTAAAAAAAATAGATACATCATATCAAGGAATGAATATAGATGATAGACCAGATCTAACACCTAGTCAAATACAACAAGTAAGACAACGAGGAACATTCCCATCGGGATACATACAACCAGGTGGGGGGAAATATACAAAACATAAAAAATATAGAAAAGGGAAAAAAACACTTAAAAAAAAGAACTAATCTTTTAATATATTCATGAATAATCAACAACTTGAACATATTAAAATTTTTTTACATAAATGTAAAATTCAAATGAATGAATTAACTGACTTAGATGGTATGTTAATTCCTAGAGAAATTTTGTTGGATCCGGAAAATTATAAAACGGTAAAGGAGGATATTTCTATTTTAAAAAATATATTTAATTCATCTGCATTAACATCATTACAATCTACTGCCGAATCTAATCAAAAATGGCCGTTGCTTAATTTAGTTAGACAAATCCTAAAGTCATGTCATTTTAAAATGACTCCTAAAAGAGTAAGTGCAGGTTATACAAAAGATGGTAAAAAATTATATAGACGAATGTTTATTGTAGAACGATTAAATCAAGCTAATTCATCGGGATTATCAAGTGATAATTTAGTTTCTTCAACAGGATTGGAATCATCTAGTTCTTCTACCTTAGGTGACTCAATATCTTGAATCTTATCGGGATCTACATCATTAAATTGCACCTTATTTTTTAAATAAGCACTATAAAAAATATTCTTCTTAGTATTTACTGTTGAATAAACATCTGTAACTTTAAGGCCCATGAATAATAGATTTGTTAAATATACAGTAAGAGTTTTACTATCTAAATAATGACTATATACAACAATTGAACTAAAAATAGCATTTAAAATAAATGCTGCTGAACAGAAATATCCAGTGTGTTGATAATATCTATCATAATCCCATATTTTGAGTTTTTTAGGTTCTGGTAATCTTTCAATGGCTTCACCAACTGATTCATTGTCAACTGCGTTGAATTTATTAACTTCTAAATAACTAATTAGCTTATTTTCTCTCTTTACTTCTATAAAATATAATGCTAGAAAGGCCATCATGGTAAATGCGTTACATCCTAATGTAAATTGTGAAAAAGGATCTGTTCTGTTAATATTTTGATCTAATGTACAAATTTCACCACTGCACTTTTGAGGAACAAATACAATTAAAAATGCACCCATTAATACTCTATATAATTCTAATAGTAAGGTTGATGCAACATTCATTTTTTGATTAAAATCTTGATCATTTTGCTTTTCTTTTATGATATCCATAATGGACTTTCTTTTTTCAGGAACTGGTACTACTAACTCTGTTTCTTCGTTGATATTAACATCAACTACTGTTAATTTGGTGGCTTTCTCTAAGTCAGTCATTATAAATTAATAAAATATTAAATTATTTTATTAATCGTAAAAAAATTTGAATTATAATGATTCGTCATAAGTTATTGTTAATTTTTTATTTTGAATAAAATTGAAATACTTATGTCAATACTATACATTACAAAATAATCATACACCACCATGTTTAACAATACTGAAAAAATATTATCTAGTCCAACGACTACATTTCTATATTATACATTTAAAAGTGATATTCGAAAAAAAATAAAAAGGTCGGCCTCCACAATACCAATTAAAAAACCATTAACGCCGTCCAAGTCAGAAGAAAAGGATATGTGGATATTAAGTGGAATGTATTAAGGTTTAGTAAGAGAATAATCGTGCATAATTTCTATAATATGATAGATTGTCCTCTAAAATATGATCCTAAAGTATAATAATTTGAATATTTCATACATCAAAAATATGATAGCCGTCGGCAGACAGAAAAAAAAATTGAAGTGTTGTTGTTGTTGAGTGAGTGAGAATAAGAAGTAATAATGAGTATGAGATTATCAAAGTCGTGTAGTTATGAGTTGAGTAGTATGGTGTGTAAGGGTTTAGAAGAAGGTGGTGTAGGGGTAGGGTATTCAGATATGATGAGATGTTTGGGGTATGAGGAAGTGTCAGGTGTTGGGGAGAGTGTAATGAGTTCAGTAGGATGTGTATTACCTTGGTGTGGAGTGGTTGTAGAGGGAAATTGTTCAGGATTAAAGTTAAATAATGGGTTGCATACACAATGCAATAAATTAAAAGAGAATAATAAAGAATACTGCAAGAGTTGTGAAGGTTCGGTAAGGCGTAATGGAGGGCGTGCTCCATATGGTTCAGTAAGTGAACGATTGAAAGTGGATATATTAGATTATATAGACCCAAAAGGTAGAAAGACTATACCATATGCAAATGTAATGAAAAAACTAAATATAAGTAGAGAAGAAGCTGAAGGGGAAGCAAAAAAATTAGGATGGACTATCCCTGAATGTCATTTTAATGAAAAAAAAGGGAAGCGAGGAAGACCTAAGAAAGATACTAGCGCTGAAGATACTGGATCAGAATGCTCAATGGAAAAGAAAAAAAGAGGTAGGCCAAAAAAAGAAAAGGCTGTAGTGTGTAATAATGTAGGAGAAGAACTAATCGCATCTCTAGTATCAGAACAAACAAATGTTTGCAAAGAAACAGAACTATTGGCCGAAAATATTAATGAAGAAGAAGAAGAAGAAGAAGATGAAACTAATGTTGTGAAATTTGAAATAAATGGAAAATTTTATTTGAAATCTGAAGACAATATCTTATTCGATATTAACTCACATGACGCGATCGGAGTATGGAACGAAGAGACATCTGAGATCGGAGAATTGCCGGATGAAGATGACGAATAAATAAGTAAGTAAGTAAGTAGGTAGAAATCAATTTGTATTTTAATTAATTAAGTAAATTTTTTTATTACTGGTAAATGGTTATGTCACCGATTTCTGGGTTAGTGAGAGAAAATAGAGAATAAAATAGTAGAATTATTTAAATTGATTTTCTCTCTATAAAGGTAAAATGATAGAGTATGTCTCGATAATTATAGAGTAGCACCTTTGGTTATAAAATAAGACCTTCTACATAAAATTGAAATGTAAGGGCGGGGAATCTAAACCAGTAAAGAGAAATGAATACTATCGAATTAGAAGATACAAACCGATGTGTGATATGTGGAGTAGATATGGGAGCAAATAACCCACGACAACTTTGCAGAAAAACATATTGTGAGAATGAAGTGATAGAGAGATACAGTCTGCAAAAGGATCTAGAAGGGATGATTGAAAAAGGAGAAATATGTGATGAATATTTCTTAGCACCAACATTGAACATCAAGGATGAAGAAGTAAGTAACAATATTCTGGATAATTTGATGAAGACATGTGATGTTGATCATATAGAACAACATGGATCATCAAGCTGGGGGAAAACAAGACATATGTTCTACCACCACAAAAAAGGAGAATTCTACACCTTCTATTTGAGCGGTTTTATGGGGGATGTGCAAAAGCCTTATGGATTGAAAAGAGTATATATGAAGTAAAGATAGAGAGAAAAGTAGTGTTGTTTTATTAATAAATATAATTATTTTTTGCTGTATATTAAAATACTTACTGGTAAATGGTTATGTAACCGATTTCTGGGTTAGTGAGAGAAAATAGTCGATTAAATAGTAGAATTATTTAATTTGAATTTCTCTCTACAAGGTAAATATGAAAGAGTATATCTTGATGATGATAGAGTGTTACTAAAAAAAAGATATACATTATGACCAATAAATATCTTTTGGGATTGTTTGTTTGATTTTAAGCAAGGGTGCCTCTGCAACAAGGGCAGTTATTATGATGTCTAATATGTGTAATCATACAGTCACCACAGAATTGATGACCACATCTAGTAATAAATTTGTTTGTGTTATATAAAGATTCCATACATATAGGACAGTCATCAGTTTGTATGGGTTTATCAACTTGTAGGACTAGAGAAGGTTTTTCAGGAGAATAAGTAGTTAATTCATCAATAGTCATAGGAGTTCTATCAACAAAGTAATTGATAATGTTTGTTGGGGTAGTAGTGTCTCGAATTCTGCGTCTAAGCAATGTAGGTGGCGTAGTAGGTGGTGTATTAGGTGGTGGTGTAGTAGGTGTATTATAAATATGTATATGATTGATGGTTTCATGATTTGTAATAGTAGTAGCATTGTTTGAGATATTTCTCCATTGTTCGCATGTTCGTCGGTTATGTCCTTCTAATCCACAGAAGGCGCAGGGCATAATTGATATGAAATTTGTTAATATTTGTTGGGTATAAGATAGAAATAAATATGAATAAGTATTTCAATTTTATTTTTATGTGTTCTGATTTATTTGTTCTCTTACAAGAGAGGCAAATAATACAACAACAATAATAGCAGCTCCAATGATAAAAATCATAGTGTTTGTTTAGTTTGATAAATGAGATATATTTATGAATAAGTATTTCAATTTTTTTAACATAAAAAAAGGCACTAATTAAAGCCCTTTTAATTTTGTTTAGTTAAATAAGTTAAAGTTAAATAATGCAATATATATCTTAGGCTGTGACCGCTTGATTACCGAGTTGTTCGCAGATGTTCTTAATGAGATCATTGCGCTCAACCTTCTCGGTGTTCTTTTCGGTGGCCTTTTCAAGCTTCTTAGACTGCTTTTCAGCCTCCTTTTCAGCCTTCTTAGCCTCTTTGAGGATAAGCTTTTCGGCCTTCTCAGCCTCTTTCTGAGCTTGTTTCTCAGCTTTCTTGGCCTCTTTGGCTAGAAGAGCCTGTTGCTTCTTGAAAGCCTTGGCCTCTTCCTTTTCAGCCTCCTTAAAAGCCTTGGCTTCTTCCTTTGCAACCTCATTCTCAATCTTCTTGGCCTCCTTGACTGCCTCCTTTTCAGCCTTCTTGGCCTCCTTGACTGCATCCTTTTCAGCCTTCTTGGCCTCCTTGGCTGCCTCCTTGGCAGCCTTCTTGGCTTCCTTGGCTGCCTCCTTCTCAGCCTTCTTGGCCTCCTTGGCTGCGTCCTTGGCTGCCTTCTTGGCCTCCTTGGCTGCCTCCTTGGCAGCGATCTTTGCAAGTGCGGTGAGCTTGCGGTTCTCTTTGGCCTGTTCCTTAGCTAGGATGGCCTGTTGCTTCTTGTACTCCTTAGCACCCTTGATCTTCTTGGCCTCCTTGGCCTTCATCTCCTTCTTACTTACCTTGTTGTCCTGAGCGATGGCGTACATAGCCTTCATGAACTTGGGGGTCTGGTTGGTTGCTGACATGTTGATTTAAAAGTTTTCGAACTGTATAAGTTTTTGAATATGAATTTGACTATTGAAACAAAACTACTTCAATTTTTTTTTTTGTGAGTTTTTTGATAAAAAAAAGCGAGAGAAAAAATGAAAAAAAAATGAAATTTATTTAAATATGTTAAAAATGAGTAATTATTTGGAAGGCTTCTTTTTAGATGAAGATTTTTCTTGCTCTAGTCTGAGTTTTGCATTAGCTTCATCAACTTTTCGATTCAGTTCATCGAGTTGAGATCTGAGTAATTCCACAAAGAGTTCGTCCTTTGTTTTAGGGATAGGACTATTAGCTGGAGAGAACATTTTTAAAATAAATCGGGCAAGCATATTAAATTAGAGATGTGGTCTGTTAAAAGAGAAAAAAAACTTCAATTTTATTAATTAATTTTACAAAAACAATCTATTTATCTATTCTAGCTAAGAACCTTCCATCCCTGTGATTCATATGATATGCGCCAGGTTTTACATCCATATGTCTCTGCATGTTGCTTGAGAATTTCGTTGGAATAATCTGTAAGTTGATATACCTCGGAAAACATATTACTAACCTCTTTGGCTGTAGTGTCTTTAAATTTCTTAAATATATTGGGTTGGCCTTCCTTTTGACAGTTACTTTTTAAGAAATCAGCAATACGGTAGATAATGTCCGTTACACCTTGAACTTGAAGTTGGATGACATCAGCAATGTCCTTTTTCTTCTCATGTGCTTTGTAAGCGGCATGTACCTTAGAAGCGAACTGTTTGTCAGTGATCTCTTTATTCAAGTAACGGACTCTAATTTCTAAATTATCTACCACATTGTCCGTTCTAAAACGGTCTCCATCATGAGCCTGAAGATGGATAGTCTTTCGGATAGTAGTGGGGATTGTGCGGGAGAGAAATTCCATTTTGAGTATATCCTGACTGGACAAGTTGCTAAACATTTCTTTAGAGCCAAGTAGACGGTTAATGTATCGGAGGGCTTGTTGATCAGCTAGGTCGCGTCCACACTCGAAATCGCCGAAGTTTCTAGGAGCAGCGCCTCTGTTCTGCTGTCTTTGCCACTCATAGTAATGTGGGTTATGGACTCTAGTTTCAATAGTACCCTTACGCCAACTGAAAGCAGTATGACACTGAGTACACCACATCTGGTCACATCCTTCAATCTTATGAATGGGAGTGGTACACTTGGGACAAGGTTTGGTGTCCTTAGCTAGGAACTGAGCTGTAGCTCTGACATCGGGGTCACATGTATGTTCGGCATCGCGTCTCGTACCTTTGACGACATGACAATCGGGACAGGTCCATTTGTCACAGAGTCCGCACTTCCATTGGCTTGAGAGGAAGCCACGACATTCCTCGTCCGGACACTTGCGTCCGACAGTATCAGCCTTAGTATTAACGACATTACCCCCAGCTGCAATTTGCTGTTTAAGTGCCCATTTACGGCTCTGTAGACGACTGATTTCAGCATCAATAACCCTAACCTCTTCTTCCATAGATTTGATGCCCTTTCGGTTTTCGACAACGCCCATAGTAGCTGGAAGCAGAGCCTTTTCACGCTCTACCCCGACTCGGGAGTTCATTGCCTTCCACTGCTTACTGACCCAGTTCTTAGGGAAATTATCCGTTACAAATTTTCTAGTCCAGACTTTTTGACAGATGAAACTGCCATCTGGTTTTTTATTTTTATTCATACAAACGGTTTCGTCTTGGTCCAAGATGTAGGTTTGACAGCAAGATCGACATGCTGCGAACTGACACCATTGACACGAAACCTCTTTGTGGTTGGACTGGTTGAAGTCCTCGCAGCATATTAAACATGATTCCATGTTGAAGTTGATTAAGTTCTAGACTCGTACTGTGTTGATACGCATTTCCAGATTAGGTGAAATCAACTTCAATTTTTTTGCCTACACCGGTAAATGGTTATGTAACCGATTTCCCGTTATGTAACCGATTTCTGGTTAGTGGGTATAGGGGGGATCAAGGGTGAAAGGGGGGAGAGAGGGTGTTTTTTGGAAAAGAGGATAGTTCCGTTGCAGGGGGTGCCTGGTGGGACAGTATCTCCATAACAGAGTTCCGTTGAAGAGTATGACACTCTATATATTCCCCCCAAGTGCGATCATATCTATAATATAATTATATAATCATTAATCAAATGTGCAGTATATGTGAGGAAGAACCAGGTAGTCATTCATTCGATTTTTATGGAAAAACATCAGATGGTGTATATATGTACTATACTTGTCCTGCAGACGCAACAAAATATTGGGATACGCAAGGCATACTATACCATTATGAAGAAGTTTTAGAACAAAATAATAATAAAAAATGGAGTTGGATATTTGATTGCAGGGATTTCGGTATAAAACATTCTTTGGAAATAACAACAGCAATCGGAATTATAAAAATATTGAAAAAATATGAAGAATCACTATGTCAAATTCAAATAATAAATGCAAATACCATAATAAAAGGATTTTATTCTTTTCTATATCCTTTTCTCTCAACACAAACAATTAATAAAATTCAATGGAGTTAAATAATAATTATACATTTATATTTTTATGTAGGGGTTATGTAGTAAATGAATATAAAATAGATATATTAATTTAGTATATTTGTATATATAATGGGATATAAATATGGGGTATGGCTTACATATCCAAAAAATATGTTAAAATGTGAGCATATAGGTCATGTAACAGTAGCATGTTATATGAGCAAAGAAGATGCAATAGATTTATATTTACATATAGAGAGAATACTTGGTAGAAATATTGAAATAAATATAGATTGCAAAAATCCAGTGTGCTTTAATAAAAATATGTATGATGATGATGACAACAATATGAGTTCATGGGGATATAATGGATATTGTTTAATGTGGGTATTATTAAAAGGGATTGCCGATAATTATAGATGTAATTTCTCTCATCAAGTACATACTACTATGGAATATGGATACAATAACCAAAATTTCACTTTATTAAATAGTAATAATAGAAAGGTAAAATGTGAATTAAATGTCGCTGATATAAGAGATGATGATCCGTTAAAATGGAAACTAGTAGATATACCTCAATTAACACAGCTATAATCCATATTTTTAAACCAAAAAACAAATATTATAGTAGTGAATATAATACATAAATTTCGTTTATTTTTAGATTTGATAAGTTTTAAAAATAAGTAGAGTAATGAGAAATATAATGCTAATATAATAAGGATAAAAAATTGTGAGTATTCAACAAAACCTCTAAAAAATCTTTTAAAAGAAAATGTACCAGGGAAACTAATAAAGGAGGCTTTATTGTTATAATTATATGCATTAACAATTTTAAGATTTTGAAAAATATTTTGATTAATATCAACATCAATAAAATCATATTTACTACATAATCTATTCATAACAACCTGATCGTCTTTACATTTATTTTTAAATGTTTCTTGGAGAAATATTTTAAGATATTTAACATAACCCATATATAGACCAGTATTACCTATTTCATTATGTTTGCATGTATCAAAAACAAATTTATGTCCTCCTATTAATCCACTACCGGGTTCAAGTGAGAATATAAGTTTATAGTTATGTTGTTTAAATGTGTCGAGTGCTAAATAAGGCGATTTTTTAATTTCACTATCAAATCCATCTAAAAAAATAATAATTTTGTCATCAGGAAGATTTTTGATATGATCATATGCGAGTTGATATTTCATATTAAATCCAGTCCATTTTTGCCCGAATCCTAATACAGTAATAGGTATATTAAATTTATTATTAATAAGATCATTTAGCTTACCTTCTTTATGTGTGGCTACAGTAATAATTTCAAATGAATTATTTGACATATTTAATATAAGTTAATATAAAAATTATTATCCTAACAAACCACATGTTAAAACCGAAACAACACTACATATTCCACACGACAAAGGAATTTTATTATTATAATTATTAGAAGTAATAGCAAGTGTTTGTGAGCTAATTGGATCAGAACTATTTTTAACAGATCTCGTAAATTTATTTAAGGATCTTCTTATAAATGAGGGTTTTCTTTTTGAATTAATAATAATATTATTTTCATCGTATCCAGTAGAATTTGAATCAGTTTCATAATTATTATTATCATTATTAATAATATCAGATGGATTAAGAGTTTCTATTTTATTCTCGTAATATGTGTCATCATCACTATTAAGATCAGTATTGAAGTAATCATAATAATTAATATAATTGGTATTATTATTATTATTAGTGGTATTATTAATATCACTAATAAGAGGATAAATTTTATGAAAAGACATTTTATATATATATAATACGGATGTTTATTTAAATAATGTTAATTTATTTTTTCTTGTATTTAGTCATATATTGGTAAAAGAAAACAAGTGATGTAAGCATAAGTGATACAGCAAGACTTAATACAGTAAGTTGTTCAGGTATTTGTGCATTAAATTTAGCTCCTAGTGTAGCAAAAATAATATAAAATGCAGTGATAGTAAGTCCTAATTTAATATCAATATCGCCAGTTTTATAGTATTCCATCAATGCACCAGCCGATAATGGGAATACTACAGCTAGGAGTGTAGTTCCTGCAGCTTTTCTTTGTGTATCAACAATACCTAATGAGAGTAATAACAATGAAATATAAAATCCACCGGCAATACCTTGAAAGCCTCCTAAAAAACCCACACATATACCGATAATAGCACCTAGAACAAGTTTAAGATATGCGTTCATTAATATATATATATATGAAAAAATAAAAATTGAAGAACTTTTTGTAGAATGTATATATGTATAGATTGAATTTAAGAAATTTTTCAAATTTAAAAGGAGGGAAAGAAGGAAGTATGGTATGTTCGTATTGTCATAGTAAGGATCATACATTAAAAACTTGTCATATAGATAATGAATTAGGTAAGTTATTGTTGAGTGAAGAAGAACCGGATTTTAACTCAATGTCAATAAATATTCTAAGAAAGATAGGATTTGTGGGAGGATTAAAGTTATGTGGTGGAAAGGTACAGTTGGTATTACAATTAAAAAAAGCATGGTTAAATAATCGAAAAATAAAAAAAACAAAAACTCATTGTAATGATGATGGTGGAGAATGTCCAATATGTTATGAGGGAATAAGTAGTAGCAATTTTGTAATTACTAAATGTTGTCATAAGTTTTGCACACCGTGTTTTACAAAAACAATAATGAAAAAAAATTCTTGTCCATTGTGTAGAGAGATGATGATAGACGACAAAGATTACATAGGTGTAAAAGGGGGTAGTAGAGTAAGTAGCGATGAAGATTATATGAGTTTTACAGAAGGAGATGGACCTTTTATGAATTATATAGAGTATATACGAAGTAATGTGAATATGGATGGATTAGTAGGAGAAACAGTAATAAATACTGGAACAAGGGAAGTGTTATTAAATGAGGAAAGTATGGATTTATGGGATGTATTCAACGATAGTATTGTGAATAGTAGTGTGAATAGCAGTGTGAATATTAGTTAGATGATTAATATTTCTAGATAGTAATTAAAAATATTAATAAAATTAATGTTTGCGGGATTTTTTTCCTTTAGATTTTTTACGATGTTTTTTAGATTTTTGTCCGCCCATAAGAGTATTATTTTTGAATTTAACAATAAATTGATTATTTTTTAATACGGTTTCTACATCAGAAGTAGTTTTAGAAGCTCTAATTTGATTAAGAACAGATTTCATTTTAGCAGCTTTGTCAAGGTATTGTTGATTTTTTTTGTTTCTAGTGAGCTGTCCGATTTTGCCGGAGATTTGACTTTTAAGTTGAGAAACTGTACCGTTGAAACCATCAACAGTAATAGTTTGTTGTTCAAGTGAAATAGGCATGGGTTCAGGAGAGATAGGTTTAGAAGGCATAGGTTCAGGAGACATAGGCATAGGTTCAGGAGACATAGGTGTCATGTTTTTAGGTGTAGATTCAGATACAAGTTGAGATTTAACCATATCAAGTTGCTTTTGAATATCATCGACTTGTTGTTGAAGTGCAGAATTATCACCACCATATTTAACGCGATTAGATTTAACCATTATATATTTCTAAAATATATAAATTTATATTAACTATATAAATGTATCATATAGTAAATAAAATATTACATAAGATTTATACGGGAATGGTATGTAGTGGAATAAGTTGCATATATTTACATAAGATACATAAAAGTGATATATATTGGGATAGAGTATTTGATAGAAAGGTAGTATTAGGAAGTATAATGGGTGGAATGATTGGAATGTATATAGGGGATATATTAGAGAGTACAAATAAGAGGTGTAGTATTCCGAAAGAATGGAGGGATATGATTTATTAAAAAATGAGTGTTAGAAAAAATTGAAGTATTTTAAAAAGAATAAGAGTAGTATATGATTAATGTGAATTGAAAGAATAAATTCTGAAAAATGATGAAGGGACAACAAGTAAAGACAGCATGTGGATGTGATAAGTCTGCAGAGAAAAAGGAACTAAAAAAAGAGAACTGTGGTACATGTGCTATATGTATGGATGAGTTAGATTCTAACAAGAATTTTGCAAAAACAAATTGCGAGCATTCATTTTGTTTGACATGTTTAGTGAAAGCATTGAAGAACAATAATACATGTCCGATGTGTAGGAGTGATATAGAAGAGGAGAAACCATCAAAGACAAAGGCGCTAAATCTAGAAGTAGGAGTAGATTTAATTAAAGAAGAGATGGAGATAATGAACATTGAGGAACATGTTGAAGCTATAACACTGTTCGATTCACCTGGAGGAAGTTTTAAGAATGCGTTACGACTATTTGGTTTGTCATTAATGAAGAGTGTGATTGCGTATCAGAATGAAGATGAGAATGACTTAATATGGGAAGAAGATGAAGAGGAAGAATAGATTAGTATAATTAAATAAAATTTGTTGTTTTTAAAGACTAAATAGAGTGATTTTTTTTATAATATTTTGGAAAAAACACTTTTAATAAAAAATTGAAGTAATAAGTATTGAAATAGTAATAATTATAATTGAATATTGAAATTTCCAGATATAAAATGTCGAGTTTTTGCAAAGTATGCTTTGAGGCGGGTAAGGGGGAGAGTGTGTATAAGTCGCATTTCGTGAGAAGTAGTCGTGATGCGAAGAGTAAGGTAGTTTGTCCGACTTTGTTGTCGACGAAGTGCAATTACTGCAAGGAAGCAGGACATACGATCAAGTACTGTTCGGTGTTGAAGAAGAAGGAAAAGATGACTAGAAGGTTGAGTAGATCAAGCTTCGTGATTGAAAAGAAGGATATGGTTATGAAGAAAGAGAAGAAGAATAATATGTTTGACTCACTGTATGATTCAGAAGAGGAGGAGAAGGATATTTCTTCCAAAGGTGTATTGATTGGATGGGCTGCAGTTGTGGCGAAACCGGCACCGAGAGTAGCGAGTCTACCTATTAAGGAAGAAGAGTGTGTGGCGATTGCTCCTGCTCCTGCTGCTATGAAGACGAATGTATCGGTAAGAGTGACCAAGTCGTGGTGTGAAATGATGGATGAGGATTCTGATGAAGAAGATTGGTAGTTTAGATAAGTGATATGTAGGGGATTTAAAAAAATTTAAAGTAAATTAATAAATGTTTTTTTTTGTATATGCAAATTATATAAATGGGAAAATCATTAAAAGGGAAAATCCATAGTAAAAAGAATTCAAGTTTAAAGAAATACAAGAATATAAAATATGAAGAAAAAATAAAGGGGATAAATGTGTTAGGAAAAGCGACTGACAGAGTAATAGAAACAGAACAATATAACAAAGAAGGTAAGATAGAAGTATTGAAAAGATTATTTAGAGATAATAATATGAAAATACTAAACGATTTACCAGAGAAAGAGAAAAACTATAATAAGTTTGCGGAACAGTTAAAGGATGAATTTAAAAAATTAGAAAAAGAGAAGGATTATAAACCAAACGAGGATTATTATGATTATGTAAATCACGGATGGATAGAAGATCAAACAGAAATATTAAAAAGTCATCCCGAGTATTATGTAGAAGTAGATGATTTTAGAATAATTCAAGATAAGGTATATAAAGAGGTGATTGGTTATACAAACGATTACATAAAAATGAATAAAGGGAAAAGAAAGGCAGAGTCAATAGAGGCAGTAGAGCATTGTATAGTAAAAGCAGATAAGAAGTTGGGGTTAAAATATGCAAAAACAATAAAGGAAGAAGTAGAGAAATTTGTAATAACAGATGATATGTATGGATTATTAGGATATGCAAATAACGATGAGATATACAGTTGGCAGGCACCGATAGTGTGGAGTATTTTACCGGATGAGAAGAATGTAAAGAAGTATATAAGTCATTTAAGTCCTCCGAAATTAGGAATATATGATTATTATGTTTATATCGAGGATGAATCAGATGATGCAAAAACAAAGAAATTTAAGAAAGACTTTAAAGAGAAATATTTTGAATTTATAATAAATACCTTTAAAACAGTATTACCTGATGAATGGGAGAAGTATGATCCAATTGATGTATGGGATGTAGAGTTACAATTATTAGATGCGATGGGGTGTGATAAAATAAAAAAGGAAGATCCTGATTATTATAATGTAGTAACAAGAAAAGAATTAGAGAAAGACTATGGTTTTGATTGGGGTATGTTTGCATCAAAGTTAGGAAAGAGATCTGCATTTCCAGGAGAGTATTGGGAAGGGAAAGCAGGTTATGAAGAGATTCCAAATAAAGTAGTAGTATCAAGTTTAAATGCATTAAAATGCACAGTAGAGTTATTGAAAGACAATTGGAACACAGTAAAATGGAAGACATGGTGGATGTTTATTTTTTATAAACAATTAATAAGATTTGATTATGATTGGTGTGATGTATATTATCAATTTTATGGAAAATTTGTAAAGGGTCAGCCAGTAAGAATGCCTAAGGAGCAATATTCAATTTTTCCATTATCATTTTGTTATAATACATTTTTAACAGAGAAATATGTAGCACATAATTTTGATCCGGTTCGTGTAGTATATGTAAAGAATATGGTAGAAGATTTGAAAGAGGTATTTATAAAAAAGATTGAAAGAAATACATGGTTGTCGCCACCGACAAAAAAGGCGGCATTAAATAAATTAAGGAAATTAGAGATAGTTGTAGGTTCTCCAAAAGAATTACGAGAGGATCCGATATTAACATATAGAAAAGACGATCCATGGTATAATATGGCTTTATTAGCAGGATGGAAACGAAGTAAAATGATACAATTAGAAGGTAAATCAGTAATAGATATACCAGAGATAGATTGGGATGAGTTTAAGTTAGTAGGAACTCAAGCATATATGGTAAATGCTTATTATCGACCTACAAGCAATTCGATATATTGTCCATTAGCATATTTGCAAAGACCATTTATAGATTTGGGACAGCGTGGAATAGAATATAACTTAGCATACATAGGATATACAATGGGACATGAGTTAAGTCATAGTTTAGATGATATGGGAAGTAAGTTTGATGCTGATGGGAATTTAAATAATTGGTGGACAGACGCAGATAGGAAAAAGTTCAAGGAGAAGATAAAAGATGTTGTGAAGCAATATGAGGAATTTGCAGCAAGAGATGGAATAAAGTTTGATGCAGAGATAGGTGTAGGAGAAGATCTAGCTGATATATCTGGATTAGCTTTAGCGGAAGAGTATTTATTTTACTTTCAATTAGTACATAAGGATTTAGCATTAATAAAAAATTTATCATTAAAAGCATTTTATGTGTATGGTGCGATTCAATCAAGACAAAAGATATTTGATTCGGCATTACCAGCACAACTAAAACAGAATCCTCATCCTTTAGAAAAATATAGATGTAATTGTCCATTAACAAGATTAAAACTATTTAGAGAATTATATAATGTAAAAAAGGGGGATGGAATGTGGTGGCATAATACTGATACTATATGGTGAGTTTTAGGAGAATAGTGAAAATATAATTAGAATATGTGAGTAATTATATTTTTAAGGAGTAAGTGAGTTTATATATTTTTTGATAAATAATATTTTTTTTGTGAGTATTATATATAAAATGGCTAAATCCATGAGAAGATCTAAATCCCGTGCTATGCGCAGATCCAGAGGTGCTTCCGCATCTAAGGCTGCTGGAAGAGCTCGTTCAATGAAGAAGGCTGCTGCCAAGGGTGCCGCTAAGGCTGCCAAGGCTGCTGCTGCTGCTGCTAAGGCTGCCTCCAAGGCTGCATCCAGAGCTGCCTCTGCTGCCAGAGGTGCTTCTGCCGCCAAGGCCGCTGGTGCCGCCGCCTCTGCCTCTAAGGCTGCTGGTCGTGCTGCCGCTATGGGTCGTGCTGCCGGTGCCGCCGCTGGTGCTGCCGCCGGTGCCGCCCGTGCTGCCGGACGCGCATAAATTATCAAAAAATAATTTAAAATAATATTAATAATAATAAGTTAATATTAATAATAATAAGTTAATATTATTATTAATTTTAGTATTTAAATAATACTCTAAGAAATATGATTGTAACAACAAATATGATTTGACATATATATATATTTTTAAT
>Ga0233450_10001153_pt1 | contig 28318 bp, 25 predicted proteins | sample 011ome_30_FD_189956 | JGI IMG/M metagenome (GOLD analysis project Ga0233450, IMG submission 189956) | Coastal salt marsh microbial communities from the Groves Creek Marsh, Skidaway Island, Georgia - 011501CT (spades assembly) | ecosystem: Environmental > Aquatic > Marine > Intertidal zone >... | reverse complement strand
AATCTTCCGGTAAAATGTAGTCGTCTCTTAATAATAGCAACGAAAAATCGTAGTCCTTTCTCTCTTCTTGAGAATACACGAATATCTAATACTAAAGAACCACCATCTGAGAGGAATATTTCTTCTACGCGTATAAATACACAAAAGGGGATCGTTCAGAACAAACAAACGTAAACTCTTTCTCCACAAATTCGTATTAAACGTATTACACATCGAAAAGAAAATGCCGTTAAACCTTGGCGATACTGTCCCAGACTTCTCCTGCGACTCCTCCGTCGGTCAAATCCACTATTACGATCACGTCGGCGACGAACATTGGTCCATCTTATGTTCGCACCCGAGTGATTTCACCCCGGTGTGTTCCACGGAACTCGGGACGTTGGCGAAACTTTTACCGCAATTCGAACGAAGAAACTGCAAAGTTTTAGCGTTATCTTGCGACAACGCGGAGTCGCACCGCAAATGGATCAAAGATATCGACGCGAGCGGGTATTGCGGGAAAACCACGTCCACTGTTTCGTACCCAATCTTAGCGGATGAAGAGAGAGCGTTGGCGGTGAAATTTGGCATGTTGGACCCGGAGGAAAAAGACGAGAAAGGGCAACCGTTGACGTGTCGCGCGGTGTTTATCGTGGACGATCATAAGAAGTTACGCGCGACGATTTTATACCCGGCGACGACGGGGAGAAACTTTTACGAGATTTTACGAGTGGTGGACTCGTTACAGTTGACGGACGAGTATCCCGTGGCGACGCCGGCGAATTGGGAGAGAGGCGAGAAAGTGTGCGTGACGCCGTCCACGCCGGACGAGGTCGCGCAGGTAGTTTTAGGGGACTTTTCAGTCGTGAAAGTACCGAGTGGGAAGAAATATTTGAGACTGTCGAAAGATCCGGGGTATAAAACGCCGAAAGTTTTGAAGAGAGGGATGGTGGAGACGATTTTAGGGACCGAGTATGGCGCCAAGTTGTTGCCGACGCTCGGGCGATTGGTCGTCGCGTTCGCGCTGGGCGGCTTTTCTTCCTCGTTCGCCTCTTCAAAGAAAAAAGAGAAACCTGTTCACACTACTCCTCAAACGAGTGGGTGGAAGAAGAGATGATTAAGAAGCGATGGTGGTCACATCGTGGGCGTGCTTATTTACGTGCCATATTTATTATCGTACTAGTTGTAAAAAAAGAGAGGATCCAAAAGGTGTCGTCTTGTGTGTATATGAAGTGTGTATTTTATGAATGTCTTTCACGCGTTTCGTTTATTTCATATTTTGAATCCATCGTTTTGTTGATGATTTACGCGGCGAGCATGTTCACGTGGTGCCCCCACGCCAAACCCGTCGCTAAAAGACCAAACACCAGAAACGGTTGCGCCGCGGCTTGGTACTTCACGTCGTTTTTAATCGGATCCGGCAAGAAGAACTTGAACTGCGCGAAGATTTGCGGCGCGATCAAGCAAAACAAAACGTTGGAATAAAAATCTTCGCCAATGCCTCTCAAATAAAAAGCGACGAACAATTGCGTCGCGTCGATGGTTCCAACCGTAATCCACTTCGCTTTTTCAACCCCAAATGCGACGGGTAAACTTTGCAAACCTAACGCTCGATCGCCTTCGATGGATTTGAAATCGTTCACGATGGCGATGCCCAAACCGGCGATGGAATACAACACCGTCAACACCATCACGTCCGGCGTCAACTGACCAAACGTAGCCATACCGGCCCACCACGGCAACGCGATGTACGAACTTCCGAGCGCGTAGCATCCTTTCCAACCTTCTGCTTTCAGCTTCAACGGCGGCGCGGAATAAATATACGACACCCAACTCCCAAACACTGTCAACAAGAAAATCACCGGGAAATCGTGTTCGCACCACTGATCCAGCTGCCACCCGCACGCCAAACCACCGAGCAATAAAACCGCAATTTGTGCTTTCACGGCGGTTTCACTGATCGCACCACTCGGAATCGGCCTGTACGGTTCGTTAATCGCGTCGATTTCTCGGTCGTACCAATCGTTGATGGTTTGCGTGTACCCGGTTAAAAACGGCCCGGACATGGTCATGCACAACAACGCCTTCCCGATGTTGTCTAAATTCCACTCGTAATGCCCGCTCGCGGCGGCACCGCACATGACTCCCCAAATTAAAGGTACCCACGTCCCTGGTTTCGTCAACTGAATGTGAATTTTCCAAACCGGCACGTCCTCGGTACTCGCGCCTTTAAAGCCCAATATTTGTCTCACGTCGCCTCCTAATTTCGTCTCCGAGACGTTCGTTTCGGACGCTTTGATGTTCAAATCGTCCACTTTATCCCCCGCCGCCATGTTCGTGACGATGAGTCCTGAGTCGTGTCTTCTTCTTCTCTTTTGCTCCATTTTTATAGACTTTGACGACGACTTAAAACTCGTCTTCAAACTCGTTCCAGGGAAAGAAGAAGATCTCATCGATGATGATGATGATGATGATGATGATGACGATGAAAACAAAGACGAACTTCGTCGCGAAGCGTTCATCACCACCGCGTTCATCGCAGCAGCAGTCGTGCACACAGATAAGATAGACGCCATTTTATACCTATAAACTACTTTATTAAGCACCCAAAAAGCCCGTCGTTTGATGTGACAAGAAAAGGAGTACTATTTATGAGGACACACGAGAGGAAGATTATCCAAAACACACGAGAGAAAGAAGAAAGAATTGAGATCGACTATACAACCCTAAATTAGAGCAAATTTGAGCACCCCCTCGATGCGTTCAAATTTCCTCGCTTTCACACAAAAACGACACAGAAAGAAGACGCGAAGAGAGCGAAAAATGAAGAGAGACTTTTACCACGCTCCTCTTTAAGATGAGCAAGAAGAAGAAACCTTTGAGGAGGATGCGATGATGATATGAAGAAAACTTTAACGCGAAAATACGTAACGGTGGAAGAGCTGGACGCGCTCGCTCGAGAGCGACTGGCGACGCATCACGCGTTAGAAACGGCCAGATTTTCGCTCGCGTCGGAGGATGTTCGAAATGAAATCGTGCTTTCGTTGCATCGTTCAAAGTCTTCGTCGTTGTCGTTGTTGTCTTCTTCTTCTTTTAATGGTGGTGAAAATGATGATGTCGATGGAAAGAATGCTCGCGAAAACGACGAAGCGTTTAAGAGAAAAGATGCCCTGTCGAGGAAGACTTTGAAAATCGCCCTGTGCGATTCGTCGAGAATGATGCGAGAGTGGTTGAAAGCGAGGGAGGTGGATTTGTTCGAAGAACGGGTGAGATTAAACGCGGTTCGAGGATTGCCCGAGGAAGTTGACTTTGAAGACGGCGTTCTTTTCGACGAAGAAAAAGAAGTCAAAGAACACGAAGAAGAAGAGAAGGAAAGATGTTATTGGTTTCCGTTCGAAAAGTGTCGACGACTGATACGCGCGCGGAAAGTAACGATTATGAAGAGAGGTCAGTGTTTGGTTCGAGAGAGACTGGTGCCGTACGTTTGGTTCGCGGCGTACGAGGACTATTTAGAGGAAGATTTAGAACGCGCGTTTCGAGAGAAGCGGTTCGCGTTGGCAAATAACGCCTTCGATGTGGGTTTAAAAGACGTTTGCGACCGGTTGAAAGTATGGAGACCGGACGTGGACGAGGACGACGGGGGCGAGGTTCACCCGTTGATGGCGCTCGCGACGAAACATTTACTGGAAAGGAACAAAATTTTAATGAAGAATGCGACCGCTGGGAATAAGAAGAATTTGAAATACGGTGGCACCGAGAACTGGGGAGTCGTCCGAAGAGACTCGAGAAGAAAGAAGCAAAGATTAGGTGGCGGCGGTGGGATAATGTTAGAATACGAAGACGAAAACGGGAAAATGAAAACGTACCACTCGAGAAAACCATCGAAAGAGTTGAAACGTTCGTTGAAAGTTATCAAAGAAGGCGCCACGGGAGCGCACGCGAAAGTGTTTCCGCCGTGCATGAGAGACGTCATGGACGAGTTGCACGTGAAAAAGCATCTTCGACATTTCAAACGGTACGAGCTGAACTTGTTTTTGAAAGGTATCGGTTTACCTCTGGAAGAAATATTCAAAGTCTGGCGCTCCGCGGTGTTCCCTCACGGCGCCATGGGCAACTACCAAAACGAACACACGTATCAACTGAGACACGTTTTTGGTTTAGAAGGCCAAATGAAAGAAAAGTTCGAACACGATTGCGAAAAGTTGATTAAAACGTCTCAAATGGAACCGCACGCGGCGAAATGTCCATTCGCGATGCCTTTGAACCAGTATCGAGCGTTAAACGCGAACGACCATCGATGGAAGCGAGAGATTTCCATAGACGCGAACCGAGAGATTGAGATGAAAGTTTCCAGAGGCGATTATAAGTCGGCGTGCGAATCGTACTTTTCGCACAAACACAAAGGTGAAAAGATGTTCAACGCGAACGTTCGGTACCCGACGGATTTCTTCGACGCCGGGATGGAAATTGAAGATTGGTTTCGAGACGCGAAAGAGGAGAGATTAAAGCAGCTAAACGCTTCGAAAAAAGAGAACTTAGAGGATGAAAGTTTTCAAATCGAAAAGGAAAAGAACACGACGACACTTCTAGCAATAAAAGACGACCCCGATTTAATGATTGAATCTTCTTCCTCGGACGACGATTCGGATATCGACGACGGTGAAAACAATCCAAATCGATTCCGAGGCGAATTGATTGTTAGCGATAGCGACGATTAGCACGCGTACCTTGTAGGTACCTTGTAGGTAGTAGTTTAATCATGTATAATATACAGCGCAAAAGTAAGTAATATCGTCTCCTCGAGGGAATCAGTTGCTCTCCGTCAGCGCTCTTCTCCCGACTCTCACCAACGTCGAGACCAACAAAAAGCTCGCCGCGGAGAGAAACACCAACGCGAAAATCTCTTGGTCGATGACGGGCACTCCCAACTCTTGCGCCACTTGCTCCATGGGCCCTTCCGCGAGGAAATAATCCCCGATAAACGACGCCGTGATGCCAAGCATAGCCAAACGCCCGTTAAAAATTTCATACTTTTTATTCTCTCTCACTTGTTCTCTCCAGGCGGACTTCACGATACCGGCCATCGCGTCTACTCTGTTCTCGCCGTTCGGACGCGACATTCCGCTCATCGTCGACGTCGACGGTTTCCTCAACCCGCTCGTGACGGCGAGTAAAAAAACCCCGCTCAAAAACACCCACACCAATATAATGCTCTCCACGTACAACCCCGTCACCTCTAACACGTCTCGCGCCAAGTTCAAAGGGTTGACCACGTGGGTGACTAAACTCTTCTCCTCTCCGATGAGTTGCTCTATTGGACCTAACCCGTTCGTGGAAACGTCCAAATATGTCGTCGCGGCGAAACCGAGCATGGCGGACCGTCCCAAATTCAGTTCTGTTTTCGCTATAAAAGTTTGTTCATCTTCTTCTTCTTTGTCTTCTTCTTCTTTTGCTGATGACGTGACTTTTCTTTTTCTGCTTCTGATGCCGACGACATTATCTAATCTCATCTTCCTTCTTTGTCTTCTCACGAAAAACGAACTTTGCGAAGAAAAAAGAGACGACGTAAACGACGACGACGACGGTACTCGCAAAGAAAACGCCACCATCGATCGTCGTCGTGAAAGCGTATTATCGAATGATGCTCTTTTCTTCTTCTTCTTTCGATGATGATGATGATAAACGTCGCGCTTATATACTAAAGCGTTGTATTCTTTTGTGGTCGTTTTATTCCCAAAAGAGAGAGCACTTTTTCTCTTTTCGTGGCTCTCCTTTGTTACATTATATTTAGGGTTTTTACAAACCCTAAACAGAATGGCGCTCTTTCCTTCTTCCTCTTTTGGAAAAACCGCGGCCTGCTCGACACACTCATTCATTATTACTACAATCGAGAGAGTAGTAGTAACGCGATGAAGACGACGACGACGACGACGAGCGTAACATCGAGAGCATCACTTTTACCCGCATCATCATCATCATCGAACGAATAGAAGAGAGTTGTTGCGCGGAAATTAAAAGTAACTCTGCTCTTTGTTGTCGTGTTCATATCACATCTCTCTCGTTCGAATTTCCCCTCGCGAAGAACTCTCTAGAGGCTTCTCACGCGCGGAACAGTACCATTGAACAAGAAGAAGAGCTGTTCGTTTAATTCGCATTCACACGAATAAAGGAGGAAAGAGTAGTATGGGCGCGTCGAGTTCTCGCAGCTCTGTGCCTCGTTGGAACACGTTACACGAACGCGGTCGAGGAAAAGAAGAAGCAGACGCGAGAGGAAAAGAGACAGAAGAAAACGAAGACGTCGAGAAAGGCTTGTGTGGGTGCAAGAAAAAGAAAAAGACGAACGCGAAGTACGGAAGCAATCACACGAATACGATTCAATCAAAGGAGAAGACGAAGAAAAAGAAGGAAGAAAACTACGACGCGATTATAGGAGATGAGAACGACGAAGACCGGCGACGTCGGTCGCGATACGACGGACGGAGTTCGCAGTCGGTTTCGAGCGAAGACGAGGACGAAGTCGCGAAGCGATTGCAATACGAAAGCCTAAGCGCCAAGACGAAGAAAGGCACGCACGGGAGCAAAGAGAGTTCGGTGAAAAGCAGCGAGAAGAGCAGTAAGAAGCAACTGAGGAAGGAAAAAGAGCAGTTGGCGATGAATGCAAAGTTGTACGATCTGGAGAAGCAAGAAATTCTCGCGACGAGGAAAAAATTAGCCGACGAAGAAGAGTTGGAAAAAGGCAGAAGGATGTGGTTGTGTTCTGGAAGTCCGTGGGTTTCCAGAGTTGCGGTTTGCGTGTTACTCGTATTAGTGGTAGTTTTAGCGACTATTTTAGGCACCGAGTTGCATTATTACGAGAGAGGCTTGGCGTATTTCAGAGGCGAAGAGTACATTCCTCCGATGGCGTACGACGGCGGGAGGAGTAGGAGGAAGAAAAAGAACTCTCGAATCGACGACGAAGTGGAAGACGAAGACGATGTAGAGCTGGGCGAGGACGAAGAGGAAGAGGATGATTCGGAGTTTGACGAGAACTTTGATAAAGACGGCGGCGCTGGAGCGGCGCTTTCGGTAAACGAGCGCGAGATTAAGATGGCGAAGAAATTGATGCAAAAAGTGAGAAACTCCAAGACGCTTCCGAAAGATCGCAAACAAGTCGAATTGAGAGGATTGAACGAAACATTGACGAACTTACAGATTGAAAGAGTTGAGCTTCTGAACGAATTCGATGATAGCGATGACGCTAAGTCCTCCTCTTCTGTCGCTAAGGTTGGTTTAAGCGGCGAAATGGCGAAGAAGATTGCGAATAAGAACAGAATTCTGGAAAACAACGATCGAGACAAGACGGGCGCGTATTACAACGCGAACGCACCGTTTAGGTACCCTTGGGGAGGCACGTCGCCTGGTACGAGTCATTCAGATGAATCGAGTTCTTCGTCAAAGAAGGGAGGGCTCACCGAGGACGTTTCCGAGCAGGACATTCTTCGCGGACAACACTTTGACGCGGACTTGCGAGGTAACGCGATGTCGCGCGAGGAAGTCAAGTTGTCCGTCTCAGATTTCATCGCGCGTTTGAAAGAGAAAGAAGGCGTGAAAGGGTGGTCGAAGAACGTGAGAGATACGGTCGCCTCGGACGATTTTGCGCACAGAATCGCGCGATCGATGGTAAACGACGTCCGAGGCGTTTCGGACGACGAGGACATTTTGTGGTCGCACGCCGACGACGTTGCGTTGCCGGAAAATTCGGATATCACCGAGGACGACGTATTATCTCGTCTAGAGTTGGAAAAGAAACTCAACGCCGTCGAACAAAGTCTCGCAGAGGAGAAAGGTAAAGACGAGTGGCTCGCGAGAACTGCCGCGAAGAACTCCGTCGACAAGTTTCTCAACGAAGCCGATTTGAGAGGACGGATCGAGAGCGGCGAGGTCGATCCGGAAGTTCTCGAGAACTTGATCGAAGCCGTGCAGCAAAGCGAGAAGTCCAACATCGACACCGTGAACACTGTTGAGAACGACGTCATGAAGAAACTTCATCCGGCGAAGAAAGCAAAGAAGAAATCATCCGCGAACAAGAAAAATAGCGACGCCGACGACGTTCAAGAAGGAGAGAAGCCGAAGGAATCGCATCCAATGTCTCTCGATGATTTATTCGATATTCCCACGGATGGTTTGGACACCGGCGACGACGACGACGACAACGAAACCGGAACGAAGAAGAGCAAGAAAAAAAGCATCATCAGTAGTAAGAATCGTAGCACTAGCAGCAGTAGCAGTAGTAGCAAAAAGAACGCGAAGAAGAGCAGCGGCGGCGACATGAAAAAAGCAAAGAAAGGAAAAGAGGAAGAAAAAGTAGACTCGCCTTCGCCGCCCGAGGACGGGAAGAAAGGTTTACTGGACGAAATCTGAACGAGTTTTAATAAAACGCCTTCGTATGATTCACGTGTCTTTATTATCTATGTGTGTGCGGTCTCTACAATAACAACAACATACTCTACAGGACTTTCGTATTATTAAATCTCGCGAGAAACATTTCTTTTCGCTGCGTGTATTATTAAATTATTCACTCGTGCGTCCTGTCGTCATCATCCCTTCTCTCCTCTCACCCCCCCCAAAAATCATTTCGTGTTGTTCATCGTTTACATGACAACGCACCCTTTCTTCCCTTCCTTTACCCCGTCCAACCTCTTCGACGATCCCCCTTTACCGAACAACTTCTTAATCCCCGCTTTCGATCCTTGCGCTAACCCCTCCGCGGTATCCCCGTCAGAATTCTTAATATCCGTTCTCACCCCGGCCGCTAACAACGCCTTCACCGAACTCGCCGCGTTTGCCATCACCGCAAAGTGCAACGCCGTCCAACCGTCCTCGTCTTGCGCGTTCAAATCGACATTTTTGGAAATCAAATAGTCCAAAACTTCCTTGTATCCGTGCACGGCGGCGGACATCGCCGGCGTGCCCCCGTCCGCCGCTTTCAAGTCGAGCATGGACGGACCGCGTTGCATGGCTTTGAGCACGTCCACGTGGCCGGCGCCGGCGGCAATCATCGCCGCTGTCTTTCCCGCGTTTTCTGTTTTAATAAGAGAAAGAAAGAGTTAAGAAAAAAATTATTAATACGTTTGTCGTTCAAAGTTTGTTGTTTTTTGGTTGAAATTTTCCTCTCGATTTTCCAAGAACAGAACACCACCAAGAACGAGAAGAACACACAAAAAGCGATTGAGGAAAAAGTCTCTCGTAATCGCGCGCCGCCGACGAGGACTTCGCGTCTCAACGACCCTCGCTCGCATTCGAGAGCACGCATCTAAATGCGATCGTCTCGAAAATCTCCGTTTTTGTTGATTTTCTCCTTCGCAATAAATCACACGACAAAAGGAGACTCACGCGCACACGAGATCGCGTAGAACAATTCGGTTACAAAAAAAAAGAGACATTTACGAGAGAATTTTCATCCCTGATGAAGTCTTACACTACTCTAAAAACAAACGAAAGAAACATACCTCCGAGCGCAGGAACGTCCAACTCCGCCCCGTCGTCCATCAACTCCACCAAGCGTTTCACGTTCCCTTCCGAAGCCGCGACGTGGACGGCGTTTAAGCCGGTGAATTGATCGTGATCGTTGATTGTCATCGTATAAAATGTTGTGTTTGATATTTTGACGCAAAAAGCTTCGTTTTGCCTTCATTTTTTCACCGATGCTGACGATGATAATGACGACAAATACGAATGCGAGCTCCTTTGTGACGAGGACGGAAACGACGTCTTCTTTGGCGTCGAGGAGGAGGAGGAAGACAGCACGAGGAGGGAGGAGGAACAACGACCAGCAGCAAAACTCTCCCAAATTTCTCGTTGCGAAAGCAGGGAGGAGTTTAAACACGGGGAACGACAGCATTTTCAGCGTCGACATCATCGGAAGAAAAGCGAGGAGTTTTGACGAAAACAAGAGGAGTAGTAGGAGCAGTTTTTATACCAACGCGAGAAGAGAGAGGATGAAAACGACGATAAGGGCGAACCCGGAAAACGACAGCATGGACGAGACGATGAAATCTCTGGACGATTTACTCCCACCACCGGAAAAACCAAAACGTGAATTTCCGGATTCGTTCTACGACGACGATCCGTCGTCTTCGAAACCTCCCGAAAGAAAAAGCTCCGGCGGAGTCTCGAAAGAAATGCGAGCGAAATTGCTCAACGAATCGGTCGGTTTAGGCGGCGTACCTGGGAAAGCAATGCCGTCGAATTTGTTCGCGAATATTATCTTAGTCGTCTTGGCGCTCGTCGCGGTGGCGTACGTCGGCGGGATCAGACCTTAATACGAGCTCGTTCTCGCGAAGTCGCTCCGGGAGAGTTTACGAGACGAAAAGAAGAGAAACTCTTCTTTTGTTTTGGCCAAAAGCGAAACAAAAGAGTAACCAGTACGAGAGAGAGAGTTAAAGAGAACGTGTAACACTATTATTATTCACGCATCATATTTCGAACGCTTATAGTACTCTCGTCTCGCTTATACCGCACATCTCGTCCAAAGCACCACTCGAAAATGCTTCAAAACGAAAGCGCTTTGACGACTTTAAAACAATGCTCAGTCTCAACGACAAAGACGAAGACCAAGAAGAAGGCCTCCCACTCAAACCCACACAGAACGATTTTGTAAACGAGGAGGAGGAGGAACGTATTCCTCGCGCCCGTTCGAAACGCGCGAGACGGGCGCCGAAAGCGGTGTACGATAACGACTTTGAAGCGCACGAGATTCAAAACGTACGCGTGGATTCGTTTTTTACAACATTTTCATCGTCGTGTTTTTGTTCTCTTACATCTCGAGGAAAAGAGCGTTGAATTTTCGAGAAGAGGAGGACTTTTGTCGTTTACGTTTACGTCGTCCTCTCGCTGTTTTTGTCGTCCTTCTTCGTGTGATTGTCTCGTGATGTTGTTCTTGTTCTTAAGGATGATGATGATTTTGATTTTCAAACACGTGAAACAATGTGAATATTAACAAGTTTTTCTATTATTACGCACAACATGTTATAACAACAAACAGGCGATCAAAGCGTCCAAAGTCATCACGAACAGATGTCGAACGGACGGCTCGGACATTCCTTTAGCACCGATATTTTACCCCACGGAGGAGGAATTCGAGGACCCGATCGCGTATATTTGTTCGATTCAATCGAAAGCGGAAGCGTTTGGGATTTGTAAAATCGTGCCTCCGGATGGATACGCGCCGAATTTCAACCGCGCGTGCTGTTTCGGAGAAAAGAGTTTGGTCGAAACGAAACATCAAAACGTGAACAGGTTACAACAGGGCGAGAGTTTCCCGCCGGGGAAGACGTACGTCGGGTTAGAGAAATATAAGGAAATGGCGGATACGTTCGAGGAGAATTATAAAGAAGCGCACCCGGAGACGTTTAAAGATATTAAAGACGAGGACGATTTACTCAAACGAATAGAAGACGAGTATTGGAGAATTGTGGAGACCAATCCGAACGAGGCGAAAGCGGAGTGTGGGAGCTTGATTCAAACGAAAAATGTGAATAAAAAAGGCGAGGTTTTAGTAGAGTACGGCAGCGACGTGGACGCGAGACGGTTTCAGAGCGGGTTCGCGGCTGGGATTAGCGGTGATCCAGAGGATACGGAGAAACACCCGTGGGATATGTTTGAGTTGTCGAAGCATCCCGATAATTTGCTAAGGTTTGTGGATGACGATATTCCCGGTTTAACCACTCCGTGGGTGTATTGCGGGATGTTGTTCGCGACGTTTTGTTGGCACGTGGAAGATCATTACTTAGCCAGCGTGAATTACGCGCACAAAGGTTCGGCGAAAACCTGGTACGGGATTCCCGGAAGCGACGCGGAAAAGTTTGAAGCCATCGCGAAAACGGCCGTCCCTTCGCTGTTTAAAGAAAATCCGGACAAGTTACATCACATCACGATGTTAGTCCCTCCAGGGCAGTTGATTGAAAACAAAATTAAGATTGTCAAGTTGGTGCAAAAGCCCGGAGACTTCGTCGTGACGTTTCCGAGAGCCTATCACAGCGGCTTTTCTCACGGTTTTAACGTCGGCGAGGCGGTGAACTTTGCACCCGTGGATTGGATCGAGATGGGCCGAGTCGCGTGCAGAAACTACGTCAAAGGGAACGGGAAACGAAACGCGGTGTTCGCGCACGACCGCGTCGTCGTAACCGCGGCGAAAAGTTTGAAGAAAATATTTGAAACGACGAAATCGAGAGGCAAATGGATGGCGCACATGTCCAGAGTTTTACGAACGGATTTAGAGACGTTGGCGGACGAGTTGGAGAATTGGCAATCGATTTTGAATGGGAAACAGAGAGGCGACGGATTTATCAAAGGCGATCCGTTGCGCTTTTACAAGTGTCAAAACATCCCAGAAATGGATGGGCCGGAAGATTGTTGCGTCGTGTGTAAAGCGATGCCTTTTGCGGCGGTCGTGAGGTGCGAGTGCGAGTTTGGGAGATCGTTTGCGCGGTGTTTGCAACACTGGAATCGAGGGTGCGATTGCAAGCAAAGACACAGGATGGTGGAAATGCGCATGGAAGTGGATGAGCTGAGAGCGCTCGCGAAGAGCTTGGAGCTTTAAGTTTTGTTCTCTTCTTCTTCTTCTTCTTCTTTTTCAGTCTTGATGTGTAGTAGAGGTATATAGAATTACAAATGATGATCTGGTGGTTTATTACTTGGATGTTTTAGAAGAAGAGACGTTTCAAATCTTTCCTTTATGGCTATAAAATAATTGACTTGTGCTTTTTTCTTCTTCGTTTAGTTATAACGGCAACTCCGTCGGCGGCAACTCTTCTGGGTTCGGTAACATGTATTCCGTCTTCGGGTTCCCGTCGTTATCGGAACCAACGTCAAATTCCCAATCGTTTCTCTTCCCGTTGATTCTTTCCGTATACACGGCGTCGTTGAACGTGTCCGCAATCTTTTGCACTTTCCCAATCGATTTTGCCTCTTCCGAGTTATCTTTAATCCAATCCGTCATAAATGCGGAATATTTAATCGTTTCGCGTCTGAACGTGTACGCGACGTGAATGAGCCCGTCGTGAATGCCGTCTTCTTGGATGGACGGATAGGAATACTCGCCGTCGCCGTCGTTGGTGTGTTTGTCTCTGTTCGGTTGCTCGTGATCGAAATCAACGTCGGGTTCCAAATCGCGAATGTGGTCCCACGATTTACCCCCATCCTCGGACAAAGCGATAGACAACGGGAACCTCCCTTCGTTGCAGTTATCAAACACAAGCACTAGGACATCTTTGCTCGAGTCTCTCAGCTTGATCATTTGAATCCCCGCGTTGTTGTTCGGAAACTTGGTCGGTTTCGCTTCCGTCCACGTCTTACCGTCGTTCGTCGATTTCGAGGCGTAAATAAAATCAGCCGTGCGCGATCGAAAGAAACTGAGCAAGTCGTTGTTATTCAACCTCACAATCGTCGGTTGCACCAAGTTCCCTCTCGTACCGGGCATCTCCACCAGCGGATGCCAACTCTCGCCGCCGTCTTTGGAGGTTTGCAACTCGGAATACTGCGTAGACGCGTCAAAAAATCCGCTCGGCGTGTAATACATCGGCAAAATCAAATCCCCATTCAACGCTCGAATCGCGCTATTCTTCGGGAACGCCCCGTTCTTATGGTCTACGACCACTGGTTTCGACCACGTCTCCCCGCCGTCGGTGGAAAACAACGACCTCATATCCGACGTCCCTTGTCCTTCATACGCGGCTTGACTCGAGTGCACGATCCTCACGTGCTTCGAATCCTCCTTATCGTTTGGATTATTATTCCTCATCAATACCGGGTTCTGCGCCGACCGGTGCTGCGCCTTGCTCACAAACTTCGCTTGGCTCCACTTCGTCTCCCCTTTCTTCAGTTTACTCACCGCGATGCCAACGTTATCCCCGCCTTCGCTCTTCCCGGAAAACCACGCCAGCAAAACGTCCCCGTTCGGTAACGCTAACAAACTCGACGCGTGCGAGGACGACTCCGGTGGCATTAAAATCGCCGACACTCGGTCCGAATTCGCTCGATTCTTTCTGATTTCGTTGTCCATGGGTACTTGTTTGTCCCAGTACCTCCCGAACGCGGAGATGGTTTTCATTCCTCCGAGCGACGACGCTCCGCTGCTTCCTCCTCCGGCTCCTGCTTTCCGATGATTCTTCTTTTTGTCCTCGTCTCGTTTCACCGCAAACTTTGCGAAATACGCGTTTATTTGGGCGTATTCTGATTCCGACGCGTTGTTGTTGTTTTCTTCTTCTTCTTCTTCTTTAACTTCGTTCTTCTTCGTCCTCATCGTCGTCTTAAACTTCGCCGAGGATGACGATGTTTTTCCTTTCCCCAACCGCGCGGCTGATGATTCGATCGAATTCGATCCTCGAGTCCTCACGGGCCCGTCCGGTCCGAACACCGCCACGCAGAGAAACAAAGTCACCGAGAGCAAAAGGAAAAACGTGAGCGGGGATTTCCGGTCCTCTTTCGCCAATCGCGGGTTCATTTTAAGAGAGAAGGCAACAGCGTTTGTCGTGTGTATCTTCCCCGCAAAAGTGAAGATTTTTGACGGAAATGGGGCGCGGTTAGCGTTAGGTTTGAACACCCTAAACACGTTGCGTGTTCATTTTTAAAGTATTGTATTATTACGCTAAGAGGGCGTTCATAGTCTTCCGATCGTAAGCTTCTTCGTCGTCGTCATATAGATCGTTCCATTCCACATTACTCGTCGTCATCGTTTTTGCGCTTTTGTTGGAACACCGATTGACAAAGTCGAGCAAAACGTCCGCCGTTTTTTCCGCGTGCGCGTCGTGGACGAGAAGCGCGTGACAACCGTCTTTGACCGCGACGACGTCGCATTCCGGGGCGAGACGTCGAACGGTTTCGACTGTTTTATGTGTTCTGACCAAAGTGTCTTTCATGCCGACGATGCATAAGAGAGGCAACGCTGACTTTTTTACCCCTCCCACCTGCGAAGAAGAAGAGCCCAAGCACTCTAAAATATCCATGCCTTCTCTCGAGTGCGCGTCTACGAGGAAAGAGAGGTACGATCGCGCTTGAACGCGCCTGGCGTGCGTCCAAAACGGTTTGAAGTTCTTCGCGCTCGCTTTGACGAAATACGACGCCAACAAAGACGAGATAAACCCGTTCAAAGAGAGTAAAACCATACAAATCCGGATCCAAAACGCGACGAACAGTTGGAACGAAGCGCTCCTTCGCAACGCTCCCACGACGCAATCGCTCACAAACTCTGACCTAAACAACCCGTAAAAAGCCGGCTCTAACGTCCCATTGACGATTCCAACCCCGTTCACGCTTCCTATTTCTTCGATCGCAAACTTCAATGCGACTTGTGCACCTAAGCTGTAACTAATTAAAGTCACTCGTCGTCTGCGAGACCACGGCCTCTTTTTCCTCCTTGGGCCTCTTTCCTCCTCTAACGCTCCTTCTTTGAGTAATAAATTCGGATGCGTCCGGTAAAAGTGCTCTAAAACTTTCTTCATGTCCGACACGCACGTTTCCACCGTCAGTGGTTTCTCGTTCGAGCAATTCGACGATCGGCCGTGGCCTCGGTAATCGTATCGTATCGCGTAACAGTTGTGACTGCAACACCTTTCGATGAACTTTTCGAATTGGAAACCGTCGTTGCACACGCCGTCGACGAGGAACACGATGTTTGTGCCGTCGTCATCTCTATCGTTTTTACTTCTGAACTCGTCGTCTTTTTCGGCGTAAATGTATTCGCAGTAGATTTGGCCCCGGTCGCCGTTGTCCAAGGAGTGTCGTTCGACGGTCGCGAATGTGTGCATGGAAAGTCTGGAGGTTTTGGTGAAAAATGTGGCGAAAGGAGTAAATACGACGGGAGGATGGCGCGGTGCAAAATCGAATTCAACGGGATGATGATGATGCGGTAAAGAGAGTATTATTACTGTTTAAAGTACGTGTTATATATATATATGATGCACAAGTAAGTCAAGTCGCGGGCGGCGTCGAGCGTTCTTTCTTTAAAAACGTTCTCTCTTTCTCTCTCTCTCTCTCTCTACTTTTTATCGAGCCACGCCAGCCGCGGTCTTCGCCTTGGACGCGAAGATCGCCTCTAACACGTCCTCGACAACCTTATCCGGCGTACTCGCGCCACTGGTAATGCCGACGGTCAACTTACCTTCCGGCAACCAGTTTTCAGTCTCTCGCATTTCGCCGTGCGAGGTTCTCCAGGAGATTTTGTTGTTTTCGGTATCGATTCTATCCGCGGTGTCTACCCAGAAGGAGGTGATGTTCGCATCTTCGGAGATTTCTTGCAAGTGCGAGGTGTTTGAACTGTTGAAACCACCGACAATCATCATGATGTCTGGCTTTTCGTCCACCAACTTGTAAATCGCGTCTTGTCTTTCTTGCGTCGCGTCGCAAATGGTATCCGTGACCAAATAGTGCTCGCCCAAATTTTGAACCCCGTGCTTCTCCATCATCGTTCTCTCGAACAATTTGCCGATCGCTTCAGTTTCTCCTTTCAACATGGTCGTTTGGTTCGCAACACCAACCGCGTCCAAATCTTTTTCCGGATCGAACCCGTCCGAGTGCGCGTTTTTGAACTTTTCCATAAACTCCTCCTTGGTCGCCGTGCCGTTCAAAATGTAATCGCACACCCAACTCGCCTCTTTCATATCTTTCACCACCAAATACGTCTTGGCGAAACTCGCGGTAGCAACCGTCTCTTCGTGCGCGTATTTACCGTGAATGATACTCGTAAACTCCTTCCTCGCGTGCGTATCCACCGCGTTCCATACTTTGGAGACCCACGGACACGTCGTATCCACAATCGACACGCCTTTCTCCGCCAACAACTTCATCTCGTGAATAGACGCACCAAACGCCGGCAACACCACAACCTCACCGGATTGCACCGGCTCGAAGTTCTTCACCCCACCCTTCTCTTCGATAAAATTCACGCCCATCTCGCTCAGACGCATATTCACCGTCGGGTTGTGAATAATCTCGTTCGTAATCCACATCTTCTCCGTCGGGTACTGTTTCCTCGCCTCGTAGCACATTTGCACGGCGCGTTCGACGCCCCAGCAAAAACCGTAGCTATCCGCCAGTTTCACCGTTACTTCTCCTTCCACGTGGACAAAGTTTTTCTCCTTCATTTGCGCCACCAACCCAGTCATCGAGTACCCGATGCCTTCATCTTCCATAGTTTTCTTCGCCTCTGGGTCGTTCAAGAATTTACGCGTGTACTGATCGGATTTCCCGAGCTGACGACGGTACTCGCGAGGATCGAACGCCCTTTCTGTGGTTTCTCCTCCCGAGGCCATCGCGCGAACCATCTTCTTCGAACTCTTTCCATTAGTATTCGTGCTGCGACGACTAAAAAACGCATCATCATTTTTGTTGTTCTTGTTGTTGTTCTTGGACGACGACGTCGTCGCAGTCGTCGGCATCATCATCATCATCCTCGTCGACATCATCATCATTATCCTCGTCGTCGTCAAAGTGTTTTTTCCTCTAAACTCGAAGCTTTGTGCGTGTTTATGTAGAGTAAACGGGTCAAGATTAGTGAGCAAAATGAGCTGAATTTTTCCCTATATTTTATCTCTTCAGGATTCGATTAGTGTTTAGGGTTCTAGTAATCGCTTTTTTTCTCTCGTCAAGTCAAAATAAAATCTCTATGCTTCTTCCTATACGCCTTATTGGGCGCTTTCGCTAATAAACTGTAACGGGAGAATCTCCGCCTCCTGGACTTCGTGTTCCCCTCGTCTCGGCCTTTGCCAGGTGACCTGTTTGGACGCCGGGTGCCAGTAATATTTTTTCTTACTACTACTCTTCGCGTTCGCCGTTTGCGTCTTCTCTTCTTCCGTTCGGCTTTCTTTTTTGCCTTCTTTGTTGTTGTCGTTGTGTTTGTCGATACTACTCGCTGCGTTTGTTGTAGTTGTCGTTAATTCCACCCACCCGCTTTCCGGCATGGTGTTTTGCGGCAGTAACGTCGCTTCGAGCGGGCATATGCGCAGATTTTTTTGCAAGCCTCCTTTGAGCTCTTTCGGCGTTTCCCACTGGCAGACTTTGGAGTCTTTGCGGCTGTTTTTAATAACAACGATACGGGAGAAGAGAGAGAGATGAGAAAATGAGATGTGAGTCAAACGTTTTTCGAGGACGACGACAAAACGGAGAGAGAGAGAGAGAGAAAAAAAAACAAAACGAACGGGTGGCATCATCCACATCATCCTCGTCGTCATCGATATTCGCGCATATTCATTCCGTTTGGGAAAAACACACAACACCAACGAACGCATCATACCTGAAAAAATACTTCTTGTTTGGATACTCCACGCAGCTACTCAGCGCGATCCCCCATCGATTATCTCCAACTTTAATCCTTTCCAAATCCACTTCGTCTAAAACTGTGCCTCCGAGCGAGACGGGCGGCATCGGCGGTGGCGGTATATTCTTCTTTCCCGATGGTGAATCTCGTTGTTTCCTCTTTTTCTGTTGTTGGTGTTGGTGTTGTTGTTGTTGTTCCCGCGCGATCACCGCGGCGCGCTCGGCCAGTTTTTCGAAATCAATTTCGAGAGAGACCGTTTCATCTGCCGGAGGCAGAGGAGGAGGAGGAGGAGGAGGAATATCCTCCTCGTTTTCTCCCGGAGGAGGAGGAGGAATAGGAGGAAGAGGTTGGTCGCTCATTTTTACTCTGTCGATTTTTCCATAACACTGGTCTCTTCATTTCCTGCAAAACGTCTCAATTTTTTTTTCCTCTCTGAATACTCCTCTCTCGCTCTCGCTCTTTGATCAAATGTCGAGACGAAAGAATAAACATCCGAAACGCGCGGTAAACGTAAAGACGGTGGTGGTTGCGAGTGCTGTGGAGGAGAGAGAAGAACGAGAGCGAGAAGAACGAGTGTTGTGTTTGAGGATTCCTGACGAGGATGATGATTTCGAGGCGAATCATCAGATACAAAAAGAAGAAACGACTTTTAAAAAGAAAGGAGCGAAGAGGAAGAGAACGCAACAACACGAGTGCGGTGTTTGCGAGAAGGTGTTTGATAGACCATCAAGTTTGGCCATACACAAGCGTATTCACACGAACGAGAAACCGTATGAGTGTGACGTGTGCGAGAAGAGTTTTAGCACAGCTGGTAATTTGAAAACCCACATGCGTATTCACACGAACGAGAAACCGTACGAATGTGATGTGTGCGAGAAGAGATTTCGTCGATCTGGTGATTTGCAAACTCACATGCGTATTCACACGAACGAGAAACCGTACAAATGTGATGTTTGCGAGAAGCGTTTTCGTCATTCTCAAGGTTTGAAAAGGCACATGCGTATTCACACGAACGAGAGACCGTTTGAATGCCACGCGTGCGAGAAGAGGTATCGTCACGCTACTAGTTTAAAGTACCACATGCGTACTCAACATTAGCTCATCATTTGTACTTCTAACTATAAACACATACACGTCGAGCATTCATCACAGATACCGAGCAACAACGAATACTCAAACGTATCGTCCACTCGTGCTCGATGTCTAAAAATTTGACCTTTTGACAAGCAGAAAAAACCTCTCCATAATAAATAAACACTTTTGTCGTCGTCATGTTGTTGCGAAAAGTCGCCCGAGAGTTACGTCATTCCTCGAGGAACGGAAACAACTCGGGAGTATTCTGCGCGTGTTCTTCTTCTTTCTCTTCTTTGTCTTCTTTGTCTTCGGACGATGACGGCAACAAAGAAGAAGAAGGAGGAAAAGGCGGAGAAGGATCGGAAGACAAAGAAGAGAACAACAACTCTCTCAAAGTGGAAATGCGACACGCTTCGCGAAAGAACTTGGTTTCAAAATCCTGGGAATACCGAAAAGGCGAACCCTGGGGGTGGTTATACGACGCAACCCCGAGGAAGGAAACCATCCATAATTTCCTTTCGCAAAAGAACTCAATCTTAAGCGACCGCGTGAAAACGAAGATGTATTTAGACCACAAAAAAGACCCGGTGAAATATTCTTCGGAAAATTTAGCGAAGGAGTACATGGTGAGAGAACAACGGATTATGGCGATTTTAGCGCTAAAGCGTCGCGAGGCGGAGTGGATTAAAAACGGGAAGGAGTTGGATTACGATTTGGAGGCGCGGTTCGAGGCGGTGTTCGGGACGTCGGAGAGAGGCGCCGGGGAGCGGCACTACGTGGACGTGCCGACGTATCCAAGTTTCGAGGTGTTGACGGGAGAAGAAGCGAACGAGAGGACGCCGGGGCTAAAAGTCGATCCGGAGAAGTTAGCCATGAGAGAGGAGAGGGAGTTGGTGAAAACGTTCAAGGAGAGGTTAGATTTTAACACGGGCGTAACCGGGGCGAGTTTGAAGAGAGAGAGTCGACGAAAACACGCCGCGAAGAGACCGAAGGGTGGGTTTGCTTTGTTAGTGACGCCGTTAGGGAAAAACGCGAAAGATCCGTACGTCGCACCGGTGGACGGGGAAGTGCGACCGTTAAACGACGACGAGGAGGTGTTTAAGAACCAAAGAACGATCAAACCGAGACGACGCATCGGTTAAAAAAACAAGTAGAAATAAATACCGGCAGGCAATAGTAGTTATGTTTGTAATTCGTAGCGTAAAAGTACCCACATAGGAATGAACTCGTATTTCATCCAACAATACTATTTCAGTATTCTTTTCTTCCGTGTGCTAATGCTGCTAGTGCCTAATCTAACGTTTCTAATTCAGCCTTGGAGACATTCGCTTTCACCTCCGCCGCTTCGCGTTCTTTCTTCCACGCCTCCAACCGTTCTCTCCTCTCCCTTTCGCCGATCTCAACGATTTTCTGTCGCATCTCGTGCGTCACTTCTCTCGATTTCGGTAAATCTGGCGAGTCGTGGAATTGCGTTAAGTCGTAGCGAAGGAAATCGTAGAGAAGTTTCCCGCGTCGTTTATCGCCTAAAATGGTTTGTAACTCTTCCATCGTTTTATCGCCAATTTCTTGGATGTTGCGACAGTGGCGCATGACGTTGCGATAGTTACCGGACGTAACTCCTGGAAGTTTACGCAAAAAGTTGACCGCGGCTTGATTGATGCCATTTTTGTTAAAACCGCGTTCGTCGACGTTTTCATCGTCGTCCTCGCCGTCCGCGGTTTTTGCAAAATCGTCCGGCACGCCCACTCGCGTCGCTTTCTCGATGGTTGGTTCGTCTTCGACTTTTTTCAATCCCGCAAATACTCGCGCCGTGAATCGTTGGTTTGGCGACCAAATGATGCGCAACTTTGGAAACTTAAGTATGAGCAACGTCAACTTAGTCTGCAAAGAATCCGGATTGATTTGTGCGGGAATTTCGCCTTTTGGTTGCAACGCGAACGAACGATCTTTGTCGAATTCAATCAACAAAATTGCCGTCTTGTAGTGTTTACACATCGCTTCGGCTTGCGTGTATAAACGACCGGATTTTAGCGATTGGACTAAATCTGGAATAGCTTTTCTTTCAACGCATATGTCCGGAGATAACACGTAATCGCCAACCTCGAGCGTGCACGGTAGAAGAGTGTATCCGCACTGGTGTAAAACCGCCGGCAACGTGGACATGAACTCTCGAATATCGACGACGACGTGGAGTAAAGTCAGTCGTTTCATGACTCTTCCGCCTGCTTTGCGCGTCGACACGGCATCGTCTTCCATCTTCTTTTTCAAATCTAAAGCGTCGTTTGCAAACAACGGTTTTTTGAGTTTCATCTGTCGCTCTTTATAAAGCGCCAACTGCATTGGGTTCGTGCTCGTTTGCCGCTCTTCCTTTTCTTCCTTTTCTTCCTTTTCTTCCTCTTCGTCGAGTTCGTACAAGCGGCCTTCTTGTTCTTCTGGCACGGCCATGTGTTGTTTCATCATGAACAAGCGCTCGAACGCCGCCGTTTCGCGTTTAATCGCGGCGAGATATTTCTCCTCTTCCGTCGAGTTATCGTGCATTAAGAAGTAGACGGTCAGTTTCCTCTGCGGTCGAGACGCGGCAAAGACCTCGAGTTCGCGAATAAAGGCAGCGTCTGGGTCGTACACGATGACGTAGCTTGGTGCGTAGATGGCTAACTGCGATGGGTCGCGCGCGTCGATGGGAACGAAGTAAATGCCCTCTTTACGATTCTTCTGCGAGGCGAGCGCGACTTCGTCTTCTTCGTCTTCTTCGTTGTCTTCATCGTTTCCCTTCTTCGTTGTCTTCTTTACTTTTGGTATGCTTTCATCGTCGTTCTGTTCTTCCGTAGAGTTTAACGAAGAAGGGTCGATGTCCGGACGTGCGGCTAGGCGCTCTACCTTTCTCTTCTGTTTCTTCTCCTCGGCGCGCCTCAAGGCTTCTTTCGCCAGCGCGTCTCGCTCGTCCGCAGGCATGGAGAATCCACCGGCTAGCCCTTGGGCGTTGTTATACCCCATGACGCGCCCGCCTCGACCGATTCCAGGTCCAGAACCTCGTCCGCCTCTTACTCCGCCTCTGCCTCGACCGTACGACGCGGAGTAAAAATTCCCGCCTCTGCCGCCGCCGCGACCTCGTCCTCCAGCGTGTTGTTGCTGAAGCTGTTGTTCCTGCACTTTCGCCGCCGTGGACGCTCTTCCTACTCTCGACTTCAAAAAGTCTTCCCACTTTGCGTTCGAAACCTTTTCCGATCCGTGCACTAACAACATCTCCAACACTCTCACCGCTGCCTCGTCTTTCGCCGCGACGACGATCCTCTGATCGTCCTTCGGCAACTTTCTATCCGAGGCATCTTCGCGAATCTCCTGAATGACTTCCTCCAGTAACATCCACTTCGGCATCGGTTCAAACGTTGGGACAACACTCGTCTCGTACTTCTTCTCTTCTTTAATGTTCAACGCTCTCAGCTCTTCTTTCTTCTGCTTGGAAATTTCAATTGGTTTCCTCTTTAATCGATAGACGCGGTCTTTCGCTCGTTTGAAAATCTCCCCAGCCGCATCCGAAAACATCCAATACGAGTCATACCTTTCGGTGACTTTCAACATTTCGCAATGTTTTAGAAACGATACCGCGTCTATTTTTAACACTAAATCGGCTAACCGTCGCAACGTTCGTAAATCCCTCACCAACTGTTTCGTCTTCCTCGGAACGATGTTCCACATCGGCTCCAACTGTCTCGAAATCGTCGCGTCGAACGATTTGAACAGACCAGATTGTACCGTCAACTCCGCCACGTCCACAAAATCGCTCTTCCGCAACTCTTTCATGCACTGATCCATCACCTGCACGATAGCTTCTTGAATCTTTTTCATATCCTCCGTCATCTCTTGTCGCAACTCGACGACGTTCGGTTCGTGCGGGTCTAAACAGCTCTTCACGTTCATCCGAAACCGAGGCCAAAACGTCACGTTCCTCACAAACAACGACTTCATGGACCTCTCCACGCCTTCAAACGCTTTCGACGCGTCGTACGGGCGATCGGTCAAACCTCGCATAAAACCTCTTCTGTTCTTTTCGCGAAACAATCTGGCGCAAAAACCTTCGCCAGAAATATCTTCCACCGAGTGCGCGTTCGCGACAATCATCCCGGCCACATTCTCCGCCGGTAACCTATTTGCCAACAAATCTACCGCAAATATCCTACTCGTGACAAAACACGGCGTTCCTATGGCGTAATTCCTCGCCCGAATCGCCATCGAGACGTCCGCGGTGACGTCTAAAGGTGCGTGCGCGACTTCCGGATACAACCGTTCGTATTCTCGAATCGTCGCCGTTCGTAACGTTTCCGACGCGCCAACTATGACAACCACTTTCGGTTTCACCATATTGTTATCAGTATTGTCTTCTTCTTCTTTCTTCGATGTCGTCGTCTGCATCGTCGTCTGCATCGTCGTCGCAGTTTTAGCAGCAGCAGCAGGAAGCACAAACGCCTCTCCAATCGTCTCCTTCTTTTCCTCCTCAAACACTCGCATCTTCTCTTTCCTCCTCGTCTCTTTCCTCGTCGCTTCTTCGTGCGACTTTTTTATCGTCATCGCCAAAACCGTGGCTACACCTAACCCTTCCGCGAGGACCGCGATGCCGTCTTTCGAGAGTAATTCGGACACGATTTCTTCGTGGAATTCCAAAGAAGGCACGGACGACAACTGTGGAGGATGTTCTTTTCCCGTCATCGTGTTCACGTCAATAACACCTTTAGTACACGCAAAAGCGCAGAAAAAGAGAGTAAAGAGGAAACGGCCAGAGAGGAGGAGAGTAAACAAAATGCTTCTTCGTCGCGCGTTGATGCGTGTGTTTTCTTTACTACGAATAGATGAAGTGATTTTTCTGTGATGGATTTCACAACTGTTTTCTTGTGTCAAAGAGACGTCTCTCGAAATCACAACGCGACGCTCAACTTCCGGACGCAGTCCCGCAAAATGAACATCTTGTGCCGTCTGAACGCATCCACGACGTTTTCTATATCAATTCTGTTATTCGTATTCGTATTATTACTGTTGTTGTTGTTGTTGTTGTTATTCTTATTACGGCTTTTATTACTGCTATCCTCCGAGAACATCTCCTCGGCTTCGCCTTTGCCGCTTTGCTTTTGGACGGTTTGGATCAACTGTTCGCATCGCAAGGCGACGTCTTTGCGCGCGGCGTTTAAGGATTCGCGGTCGGTTTCTTGGTTGTTTGCGAGTTCGCTGTCGCCGGCGTATAAAGCGGCGAACGCGGCTAAGACTCTCGCGTCGACTCTCCCGTCTGATAAGACTTTCAATCGAGGTTCGGCGTCTATCAAAGCGCCGTCGGAGGTTTCTCGGAGCATTTTGCTGGTTTCTTTGTACGCGCGAACGGCGTTTTGTTCTCTGACGGCGATGTCTTCGCGTCTCCAGAACTCGTCGAAGCACATGGCGTGCCACATCATTGCCGAGTCAAAGTTTTCAAATATGATGACGTCGTCGTGCGGGTTTTTTCGCGGCACGAAGCCGTAGTAGAGCAAAAAGTGGTCGTTGGAACGTTCGCCGTACGACATCAACGCTTCCTCTCCGGGTTCTAATGTTTTTTGCGCCGTAAACGCAATCTCGCTCTCGTCTTCCTCGTCGGTGATTTCTGACCACGCGACAGTTTCGGTCGAAACCGTCGACGTGCTGCTTCTCGTTTCGTCGATATACTCGTCGCCGCCGTGGTTCAATAAATCCGCCAACGGTAAAAGCGCTCGAAAGTATCCCTCCCCGGTATCCCCGGAACTCACCCCGTACGTTCGCGAATGCACCACCGCGACGGCACACTTAAACTCCTCCTCCGAAGCCCCTGCTAACGCCTCCTTCCCTTCGCCTGCATTTAAGTCGTCGTACCATTTCTTCACCGCTTTTCGCATCTCCTCGATTTCCTTCTCCATCGGCGGGTAACAGATGCGCGATACTTCCTCGCTTGCGTAATGCAAAGGACTCGTTTCCACATTTTCCGGAATCAACTCTAAATACGCCGCGTACGCGCTCTCTGCTCCTTTCTTTCGCTCTTGCAAAAGCCTACACGCCAATCGCACGCCCCAGGGTGCTTTTTCAATCACTTCTCGCGTGTGTTCCGGATGTCCTTTCGCCTCGTCTACGATCCCGGATCTCAACGGGAGCGTCAACACGCACTCGTCCTTTTCGACCAATCTCGTCGCTTCCAGACCTCTGCCTTTCCCACTCGTGCTTGGTCGCACGCCGAGCCCGGAACCGCTGAATCCGTTTTCTATGCACCACCCGACCAGGTCTTGAACGATGGTTTGTTCTCGAATGAGTGCAGTTTCCAGTTCTTTCGATTGACACTTGACTGGTGTTCTCGTTGGTGTTCTTCTCCTTCTCCGTTGACGCTTCTTCTGTTGCTGCGATGCAAATGTTCTCGCACTTTTTTTACGACGCGGAACGAAAGAAACCCCACGATGCGTCGACGTCGTCGTCGTGGTCATTTTGAACGCGCTCGAAAGTATCTCTCTCTTTCAAAAGTGCGCGCGTGCGCGTGTGAAGTTCTGCGCGTGAATTCTCGCGCTAAAAAGTGGATAAAATGGAGGAAAATTCACCTCTTTGCGTGACTAAATAACGGACAGAACTTTGATGATGAAACCTTTACGAAACGCGAAGAAGAAGAAGAAGAAGAAGAAGAGAAACGCAGCACTCCTGATGATGATGGCGTTGCTCTTTTTCTCTCTCGCGGGGTTGTTTTTCTCTCGGAAGCATCGTCCGTTTTCGTCGGTTTCGTCGCACCAAAACAACGACCAGAAAGGATCGTCGGACGATGCAAAAGAGGAGGAACCGTCGTCTTTGTCGTCATCATCCGCGGGAGAAAGAAGCGCGTTATTGGAAAAAAAGGAGAACGAGAAGGAGGTTCAGAAGAAGACAGAGCGTTACGAATGTCCAGACGTGCACAAAAACTGCGAATACGACGGCGCGGTCGTCCTCGATGGCGTCGCCGTTGGACCAACGAAAAGTATCTCGGACTGTTGTGAAAAGTGCGCGAATACGAGCGGATGCAACGTGTACGTCTTTTGCGACGAGAGTTGGTGCAAAGGACAGTGTTGGTTGAAACGCGTTGAAAATCCAGACGTGGAGAGACCAAAGTTACGGAACGGGGCGACGGAAGGCGACGCGAACGTGCCTTGGACGAGCGGGATGTTGATGAAGGATTTCGTGAAATCCGAAAACGTAGGGGAGGAGGGCGGAGGCGAGACGCGTGTGAAGACTTTGAAGGAGCAAGTATCCATTCAGACTCCAGTTGGAAAGTTTACGATTCACTTGAAACCGGAGTGGCACAGGAAATCGGTGGAGTATCTCACAGATTTAGCGGAGACCGAGAACGCGTGTCAAGGGAAGAGTTGCAAGTTGTATCGCGTGGAACCGGGTTTCCTCGTCCAAGGCGTGTTGCGGTCCTTCGTCGTTCGAGCGAACAAAGAAACGTTTCAGTTTCAAAAATTGATGGAATACGGCGACGTCGGGTGGGCCGGAGGCTCCGCTGGGCCGGATTTCTTCGTCTATTTAGGCGAAAAACCAGCCACGTGGTTGAAATTCGACCACACCATCTGGGGAACCGTGGAGGATCCCGCGAGTTTAGAAGTGTTGGAAAAGATTGTTAAGACGGACAGTCACACGCCGGGAGGGCCGAATACCATGAGGTTTTTGAAAGAAGAGATGCCAATTAGTGTACTTTAGCGCGATGTAGCAGCGCGTAGAATTGTAAAAAAGATAGAAATCTAGTAGTACTTATGAGCGAAACATTTTTCACTCGCGAGGACAACGGGGAGTCGCGCGCGTGTCTTCTTCTAAACTATGAATATTTAAAACTACTATATAAACTAAAACGTAACTATGCATGTGTGCGCGCCTATTTCTTCTTCCCGGAAGGTGGTCCTCCAGGCGGCGGTTTCGGCGGCGGCGGATTTTTTCCTCCTCCTCCCCCTCCTCCTCGTTGTGTTCCACCACCCCCAACATTAAAACTCTTCATCCTCTCTTCGTGCAACATCGCGTCTTTCCTTTTCAACTCGAGTTTCGCCGTATCGTATAAGCTCGATATGTTCTGCATTAAAATCCTATTCTCTTTCGTTATCCGTTCGTTTTCTGTTTCCAACTGTTTGACTTTTGCTTCCAACTGTTCGATCCGTTCCGCGTGGTGTCTCTCGCTCTTCTCCAATCTGTCTCGCGTGACTCGTAAACTTTCTCGCCCGTCCTCGCCTTGACTGGTGACGATGTCGCCGTAGAGTAAATCGTCCTCCTCGTTGTTGTTGGACATATTTCTCTCTCGTTCTCTCTCTCTAGATCTCTCTCGTCGCGAGTTTAAGAGTGTTGTTTTGTTGGTGTTGTTCTCTAAAAGGGGAAACTTTAGGGGAATATTCGCGCGTCATTAAAAAGGAGAACTTTACGCGAGAGACGACGATACCCTGACGACGAAGATGATGGAGGAGGAAGACGAGCAGAACGAGGAGATGCGAAAAGAAACGAGCGCGAGTAAGGGAGAGAAGAGAAAGAGGACGCAACAACACGAGTGCGATGTTTGCGAGAAGGTGTTTAGAAGTAAGGCCGATTTGGCCAGACACGTGCGTACGCACACGAACGAGAGACCGTACGAATGTGATGTGTGCGAGAAGTCCTTTCGTCGATCTGATGATTTGAAAAAGCACATGCGTATTCACACGAACGAGAAACCGTACGAATGCGATGTGTGCGAGAAGAGATTTAGTCGAGCTGATGCTTTGCAAAGCCACATGCGTATTCACGCGAACGAGAAACCGTATAAATGTGATGTGTGCGATAAAGCTTTTCGTCATTCTAATGCTTTGAAATACCACATGCGTATTCACACGAACGAGAAACCGTATGAATGTGATGTGTGCGAGAAGAGATTTCGTCAATCTCAACATTTGAAAACGCACATGCGTATTCACACAAAGGAGAAACCGTACGAATGTGATGTGTGCGAGAAGC
>Ga0233450_10001146_pt1 | contig 28465 bp, 32 predicted proteins | sample 011ome_30_FD_189956 | JGI IMG/M metagenome (GOLD analysis project Ga0233450, IMG submission 189956) | Coastal salt marsh microbial communities from the Groves Creek Marsh, Skidaway Island, Georgia - 011501CT (spades assembly) | ecosystem: Environmental > Aquatic > Marine > Intertidal zone >... | reverse complement strand
CCCTCGCGTCACCTCGAGGTATCAATCCGACCCACCAGCGATGTGTGCCGCGACTGTTTTGATGGATATGGGTACTTGGCGTGCACGGTGAAGCTTCTCACCGGGTAGCCACAACGGGGTGGTCCCGGGTCGTTATTGGCCAGTCTGGGCAGTTAGGGTTCGCGAGGTATTCCCAAGGTTCCATGATTCGAAGGGTAATTAGTGGAGCAGATTGCCCGCGGGGACTATCCACAGGTTGCCACTTCCTCGGCCCTAGCAGGGCGCAGAATGGCCCCTCAGCCTCTCTCTGAGTAAGAACATCTAAGCCGGAGTAAAACGTCTTCACTGGGCACATAGTGGGCACACACTATTTTTTGCCTCGCTAGAATCCAATAAATAGGCGGAAAGTGGGGCCTCGCCAATCTGACTACGGATCAGAAGGTTGGGGGTTCGAATCCCTCCGGGCGTGCCAATTGACTGGCCCTATAACCAAATCGATACGCGGCTCAGTCCCACCCAGAATGATTTTGTAAATGCGTGGCAACAGAGGTTCCAAGATTCTCGGTTTGAAAAATTAACAAATTGCGTACCCCAATTTTCCAAGGTCTAGTCGTAGCTCCCTGGCGAGAAGTGAATTCGATTCTTCATAAAAAGACCCCAGTTGCGCATCAAGAAAATTGAGGGCCTTTCTTTCTGATTGCCTGTATAAGTAATTATTGTTGGGAACTCTATCCACTGCCCTAAAAGTTGCCCGCCGCAGGGCCTTAATGATTTCTACTGTTTTCTCATCAGTGTAAATACCAGTGCCATTGCTGGCGGGCCTGAAAAGGGTTCGGTTAAGTGAATGCTTGATGTTGGCCTTCCAAAGTGGCTGGGCTGGGTTGACTTCACGTAGCTTCTCTTCTGCGGGGGAGGCAATTTTTTCAACGAATGTTGAAAGCCGGGAGGAAAACCCTTGGAAGTCTGAATTTAGCAATTCGTGGGGGTATAGCAGTACATTCTGCGGGCCAAAAATATCTGACAAACGTTCTCGGGCCAGAAAGAAATCAAGGTAGCTACGCTTCCATCTTGCTGTAGGTGAATTTTCTGGCTGGTTGCGAGGCTTGGCAAGCTCGGCAAGCGATATCAAGTCACCATGGTTGGCCATTTGCTTGAACATGGAAAGCATCCAGGACCGTTGCTCTCTGAACACAAGCAACACTTTCGGCCTATGAATGGATTCTCTGATGCGGGTGAGTATGTCCATTCGGTCAATTCCGCCGTTGAGAGGGTAGCCGAAGAGTCGTTCGTGCGTAATCACCGGCACCAGGCGCCGCTCGACTGCCGTTTGCTGGAATTCGGCAAGTATTTTTAATTCGGCTTTGCCGAGCGGGCTCATTGGCGGTTTCTTGACGAACATTTTGAGAGTCTTTTCTCGCGATAGAGCGAGAAAGCCATGTGTTGGGAGAAAATAGGCCTCCTGCAAGGCCGACGAACCGGTCTTATGCAAGCCAATGTGAACAAGAGTCGTTATGTCTGTAACTATTTCTGATGCACCTACCTTTCAATCAACTTACCTCAATCGGCGGGACTTGTATTCTTCAACGTCATCGAGACAAAACATCTGTCGCCGTGGAGGTTTCTACTTCGGTGACGTAGCCCGATTTGATGCCGGCTACGCGGACGGTGATTCGTTTACCGACGTCTTTCTTACCCACCACATAGGTTGACCCTGTGGCGCGTTTGATGGGTTTCCCATTCGCTAACCACTGATAAGAATACCGGTCTACTTCTGGAGACCAGTAAGCCGCTGGTCCAAACCCGGCAGTCAAAGTCTGCCCGAGTACGGCATCGCCGCTGATTATTGGAACCTTGGTCTCTTCGAAACGCGCCAGTATGCCCGTAGTCGAGCGAATCCAACTTTCGAAACCGTAGACCCGGGTGTACACCCCTGGATACGGATCACTCGCACATCCAACACCCCAGCTCACAATCCCAGCTAGGGCCCACTCGCCGTCAACCACAACCTGGAGGGGGCCACCGCTGTCACCGTCACACGAGTCGTAGAGAAATTCTGCATCCCCCGCACACAACATAGATCCCGAATCAAAACTCGCCCCGTAGACCGCAGCGCACGATAAGTCAGAAACAAAATCGACATAGGCAGCTTGCAATTGTTGAGGATAGGAACCGCCGGACGTGGACATGTTTCCCCAGCCTGAAACCATGCCGGTGAAGTCAGTCATCTCAAAGCTTGGCAGGCTGATAGGAGCGATTCGCTCGGAATAGCGCAACGGGTCCTTTAGCTGAAGCAGCGCCACATCATTTTCGGCGGTGCTTGGATTCCAACCAGGGTGGACGCGAATACTGCTAGTCCGATTTGCGCTGACATTCCCGACAGTAAGAAAGTCGGTACCTGCGAGAACATACACATCTCCGGCGCTGAAATCATCCACACAATGCGCAGCAGTAATCACCCAATAGTTGGAAAGAATTGAGCCACCACAAAATTGTTGGTAGTAGGCGCTTGAGGTCCCGACCAGGAGAGCCACTTGGTGCGGAAAATCAACAATCTCAGCAGATTGCCCACCGATAATCCGACTGGAAATCGGTACTGAGGAACGAGCGGTTTCGAGCTCCTCCGAATACGCAAATGATTGAGAGCCCGTCGGAACCAAGAGTGAAAGGGCAACCACTGCTAAGGAGAACAAAGCTTTCAATCGTATTGAAATTTTTTTCACAGTCACGAACCTCACAATTTCCGTAACGCAACGCTAGTTGGTCTGTTGTGGCGGAGGCAAGGGAAAAGCCGAGGGTATCAAGGTAGAGGCTCCCCAAACGCCATTAGGAATTATTGCTACTGCGTTGATTTCTAAGTGAGAGAGAGCGTTACACCCTTGCCTAGCGCCCAGAACGTGTCAGTGAATATGTCAGTGAAAAAGGTCTCATTCCTGACATTTGGTGACCATCCCTGACAGTCAAAACCCGGGTAACACAGGGAAAACAGACCGAGTTCCGGCTCCAAAAGGTAACTACGGGTCAGAAGGTTGGGGGTTCGAATCCCTCCGGGCGTGCCACTGGATTTCCTCTTTGACGTGACGGCTTATCCGTTTTTCTAACCAGAGCTCACCAATCGTGCGATGACTGCGACCTCAATCGCAGAGCGCGTGGCGGAGGAAAAATCGCCGTTGTCGAATGAGTCCTGCAGCCACTGTGCGGCGACGGTGAGTTGGGTGAGGTTTTCCTCAGCGGTCCGCTCTGCGGCTTGCGCTTCTATCTCCTCGACGATTTCTGCGGTGTCTCGCGATGACATGGCGCTTGCCGAGCCCCTATCAAGTCGTTCCATCTGGGAGACGATAAAGAGCGAATCCTGGGCAATGTCCTGGTAGTCCTCACGTGAGAGATCTGCGTTCAGCTTTCTAATGTTCTGCCAGGTGGTGTCATAGGTCCATTCCCTGCCATCTTCATTGACTTGTTCGTACACCTTGGCGGGGATGAAAGGTTCGCTGGCTTGGCAGCTAATCGTGAGCAAGACGAAGGCCACGATGAGGAAGGCGCTGAGCCAGCCGGGCCAACAGAAACCCTTTAGGCGCTTGAGCACGTCAGGCGTCGCGCGGGTTCGGGGTGTTGCCGAAGTGTCTTGAGCCGACACATGTTGCGACAGCGGTGGTTTCGTGACCGAGGTTCTCACTCCTTGGGGGAGGGCCCATAGGCGTTCTCGCCAGGGGTGGAATCGGAAACGGTGAATACCAATAGGACGATTGCCCCCACAACTGGAACGAAACCAATGAGTGCCCACCATCCGCTTCGGCTGATGTCGTGCAGCCGTCGCACCAGAACCGCGAGGGCGGGGATGAGAGTCACCAGGATCCACACCAGCCCGACAATGCCGCCGCCACCGTTGGCGATGAATCGGTCGACATCACCATCCATAAGGATGAGGTCGATGATTCCTACAGCAAGGTTGGTGATGATGAGGAAGAGTTGGATGAACCAATACTCCGAGCGACGTGAGCGCCCCCTAAACGTTGCGTAGTGAGACCAAAACGATTCGACTGCGGTGCTGAAGTTCATAGATGCTCCAATTTCTTTCTAATAAAAGTTACCTGTCGGACAAAAACGCCTCAAGCACGCTTCAATCAGATACGGGCATGCCAAAGTCAACGACGACGGAAAATGAGTTTGATGGGGATGCTGCGTCGTGCACGTCGAGGTTGAGGTGGGAACGGAGCCACACGCGATGGCTACCCCAGGGAGGTGATCAGTAGGGTCACCGGCGCGGAGAGGAGGACAAAGGGGCCGAAAGCGATGTGACTGTCTCGCCCGCAACGCCACCACACTAAAGCGGAAGGTACGGCGGCAAGAGCAAAGGGCACCGCCCAACCGATAATCAGTGATGACACCCCCCAACTTCCCAGGAAAAGTCCCAGAAATACCGCCAGACCAACGTCCCCACTACCCAATTGGTTTCGTCCGATTCGGCTAAGGAGCCAGAACACCGCAAAAAACGCCAGGGTCCCGATTGTTGCCCCAAGAATCGGGATCCAGTCTTGCAGGACAAGTGATCGCACTGCGACCAGAAGTCCCACGAGGCCAAGCCCGACGGAAAGATCGCTGTTGCGCACGAGTTGGTGCTTTGTGTCGTAGAACGAGATGCGGATGGCCATCACGGAAAAGATAAGAATGCACAGGAGCTCGACGAGCTGGCTAGCGCTCATTAGAGGGACGAAAGCCCGTCCACCAGGCTCAGCACCGCGGGGCCTAAGACCACGAGTAATACGGCCGGAAGCAACAAGAGCATCAGTGGCATCAAGATTTTCACCGGAAGCTTCGCTGCCGAGGTCTTAATCGCGTCAATTTGTCGCTTGCGCATGTCATCGGCCGTTTGCTGGATTACTTGACCAAGGGGAACACCCAGGCGAGTTGCCCGGGCGATGGTGCTGAGAAAGCCGGATGTCGCAACGGAGATTTCCTGAGACGCGGAGAGCGTCTTTACCGCGTCCTCAATGGAGTCGCCCAGCTGAGTGCGCTCAGAGATGATGTCGAGGTCAATACCAATCGGCCCGATTGCTTCCTCACCGACTCGAGTGATAGCCCTCTCAAGAGTCATCCCCGAGCGAATACAAATGTTGATGAGGTCAATCGTCGCGGGAAGGGTTTTGGCAATTTGCTCTTCGGTCGCCTGAAGGCGCCGGTCCACCAGCATGTCAGGCAGGTAAGCGCCAAGAGCGAAAAAAGCCAGGCCCAGAAGGAGAGCAGCGGCGGGCTGGGAGCTGCCGAGTGCTGTTCCGAGGAGCCCGAGAACAATTCCCAGCGCAAGTTTTGTCAGCCCGAAGGCTCGCAGGCGGAGGGGTGAAAAATAGCCCAGTCGCCACAGTTTCTTTCTCATAATGTCGCGCTGAGAGGACACCACCAGCAGTTCGAGGAAGGTCAGGTTAGTAAGGGCTGCGCTGAGCGACGATTTTTTGCTGCCATCCGATTGACCGCTGAGGTCGATAAGTCGACCAATTGCTTCCCTCGATGACTGGGCGCGGAAAGACAGAGCAATATAGAGCGCCAGGGATATTGCGAGCCCCCCAGTGCCCACAGCAAAGATCTCCACCGGATTCATAGCCCAGATGTCTCTTTCGTGATGAGGCTACGAAGCCAGACCCATCCGGCTGCAATCAAGGCGAGAGCCCCAATCCCCATGGCGATGCCTTCCGGTCGCGACCAGAGCACTGAAATGTAGCCGGGCTGGGAGAGCAGAAGAAAAATAAACACAATAAAGGGCAGTGCAATCACCACATAGGCGGACATCATTCCCTCAGCGGTCAATGCGCCAATCTCGCGCTTCACCTGCGAGCGCTCCAACGCTGATTCGGCAACTGCTTCCAAAATGGGCGTGAGTGAACTTCCCGTTTGCCGTCCGATTGCCGTGGCCTTCTGCATTGTCTCGACATCGGGACTGGAGAGCCTCTGAGCCATATCCGCTAGCGATGACTCGAGTGTTTCTCCCAGCGCAAGACCCTGAGTGGCCCGATGGAACTCTTCTTCCACCACAGTTGTCTTTCCCGAGGAAAGTTCGGTGAGTGCTTGTTCGAGGGTAAGACCAGCCGCCATAGCGCTCGACACTGTCAGGAGAAATTGGGGAAGCGATTCCTGAAACTGCTTTTTTCGACTGGCCGCCCGTCTCGATGAGTCGAGGTAGATGAGTGCTGGACCGAGCAGAAGCACAATCGCACCCAAGGCCCGAGTGAGTCCACCTCCGAAGACAATCATCAATAATCCGGCGATGGCTGGCAGAGCCAGGAGAGAGAGCAGAGCAACTGGTGGGGGAGGTGTGAGCCCCTTGGACCAATAGAGGGCCTCGCTGATTAGGCGCACGAGGGAAGGCTTCGCACTATTTTCCGCTGCTGACGAGGCTTTGTTGCCAGGTGTGAGAGTCAATCGAACAAGCCGTTCGAGAGGCTTATTGCGGGAGGGAAGAAACGCAATTAGCGCCGCAATGATTAACCCGTCAATGACGAGAAGAGTGAGTAGAGGAATGCTCACGACGAACGGGTCAGTGATTCGGGTAGAGCAACGCCGTTGGCGCCTAGCTTCTCTTCCAGCGTGGAGGGGTGTCCCGTGGGGTGTAGGCCTTCTGACACTGGGTCGTCGTCGGGGGAGGGGAAATGGAAACTGAAGATCGGAGTCACAACCGGTTCGCCGTTCTCACCGGTCTCCACTTCCGAAATTGCGGTAATGCGTCGCCGGCCGTCAATAAGTCGGGTCTGCTGGACGATCACGTCGAGTGCGCTCGACATCTGCTGTCGAATCACATGGATGGGAAGCTCTAACCCTGCCATCAACGACATTGATTCGAGACGAAGAAGCGCATCTGAGGGAGAGTTTGCGTGAACGGTCGTCAGCGACCCCTCGTGGCCGGTGTTCATCGCCTGGAGCATGTCGAACGCTGTGCCATCTCGCACCTCTCCGACGATGATTCGGTCGGGCCTCATACGAAGGGAGTTCTTCACGAGATCACGAATGGTCACCACTCCTCGGCCCTCGACGTTTGCTGGCCTCGATTCGAGGCGAACCACGTGGGGCTTGTTGATTTGGAGCTCTGCCGAGTCTTCAATGGTGACGATTCGCTGATCTTCTGGAATCAAACTCGAGAGCACGTTGAGCGTGGTGGTTTTACCCGATCCGGTACCACCGCTGATGATGATGTTCGCTTTGCCTCGAATTAACGCGGAGAGGTAATCAGCGGACTCTTCGGTCAGCGTTCCCGTGTCCAGGAGGTCGTGAAGGGTCATTCGATCAATGGCGAACTTTCTAATCGTGAGAGAGCTGCCATTGAGGGCGATTGGGGGAATGACTGCGTTGACTCGGCTTCCATCGGGAAGGCGGGCATCGACGAGCGGACTCGATTCGTCGATGCGCCTTCCTACGCGAGCGACGATGCGTTCGATGGTGCCGCGCAAGTGTGCCTCATTGTTGAACCTGACGTCTGTGACGTCAATCCGACCCCCACGTTCAACAAATACTTCATCAAATCGGTTCACCATGACTTCGGTAATGGAGGGGTCCTGCAGGAGTGGCTCAATAGGCCCGTTTCCGAGAATTTCGTCGACCGTGAGCTGAATGACCTGCCCACGGGTGAGAGGAAGTTCGCCCGGGTATTGGTCGACGTGCTTCGTCGCCGTGCCCACTACCTGCGAAGGGTCTAGCTGGCTGAGCTCGCCACCGTCGGCCACGTCACGACCGAGGTCACGAATGAGTTCTGTCACGACCGCATCGCGTAAGGAGAGAATGACTTGGCGATCTTCGGCATTTGTCAGCGGAGAGGCGGCTACGCGACCTAACTTGTCGCCACTGGAATAGAGTTTTTTCTCGCCAGTCTCCTCGCCAAGCCTCTTGCTCAACGACATCAGCGTGCCGCCTCGACTGGCGAAACTTTGCTCACAAACTGGACCAGTTCGCGATACATCTTGCGCACCTTGTCTCCTTTAGGGCCCAACGCCGCGACGTAGCCGAGGCTGGAGCTCTTGAGAACAAGTGGTTGATCGGGAAGAACGATGACGTTCTTGGTTTCCGCAATTGTGGCGGCCGCACCGGTGAGTTCAGAGCGGTCCATCCCCGCTCGCGAATCGAAGCGGTTGATGACCACACAGCGGGCCGTCTTGTCCAGCCCAATGCGTTTGAGGGTAGTCGTGGCAACAGACAGATTTTTCACCGAGGGGAGGTCAGGGGTTGAGACCATGACCTGGACGTCAGCATGGTCAAAAGCCGCCAAGATTTCGTCGGTAAATGCGGGTGGCGAGTCGACGACCACCCAGTCGTAGAGGGCTACGAGTTGTTCAATGGTGCGAGAAACAATGTCGGCGTTGACTTTTTCGGCCTCCGCGGGGCTGGCGGGTGCCAGTAAAACATCAAAGCCGTTTTCTACCTGGCAAATGGACTTCTCGATTACTACCTGACTGATGGCGGCGGGGTCACTTCCCAGGTCGGCGATGGAGCGAGTTTCATCGGCTAGCCCGGTGGCGACCCCAACGTCGCCGAATTGCAGGTCGAGGTCCAAAACCACCGCCGTGTCTTCTGACTTGTGCGTGAGGCACGCGGCCAAATTCAGTGACGTCGTGGTCTTGCCCACACCGCCTTTAGCGGAGTACACGAGCACGACGGTGCCACGCTTTCCTTCGAGTGAGCGCCCTTCGATTTTTGCGCGAATGGCTTGGGCGACTTGTTCTTGCTGTGCAACCTGCTCAATGAGCCCCTGAATGTCGGAGGAGCTCAGAACAGACCTAATTCCTGCTCGCATCGCGTCGGTTGTGGCGCCCAAATCTACGCGTGTGCGAAGCAGAATAATCGCAATAGTGGGATCAGTGGCCCTGAGCTCGCCGGCCAAATCAGTCGCTTCGGCAATGGCAACATCTTCTCCGACCACAACTGTCGATACTCCGCTACTGCGCTCGGCCTCGCGGATAACCTGGGGCACTGTTTCAGATACCGAGACGACAGAGGAAAGTAGGTCGGCAATTCGAGAGGCAATCTTCTGGTCCCGGGTGAAGGAAATAATCATTAGCCGTTACCGCCAAAACCGACTATCGGCGCGAGGTCTCGGCCCGAGGCCTGAGAGCCAATCAACCCGAGGTGCACATTCGCAGTGTTGACATAGTGGACGAGCTCCTGAGCTTGGACGGCGTCAAGCGCCAAGGTCACATAAATGACCGAGGCATCCTGGTCAGCCTGGCTGGCTTGGCCGACTAACACCACCCTGGCTTCCGGAATCACTGTTCGTGTCGAGTCGATTGGAGTGGTTTCGCCGGGAATGGAACCCGTCGCATAGACCGCGACGCGATCACCGGGTTTCAGCAAACCAGCCACCGTCTGGTCGACTGTGAGGGCGACAGAGACCAGGAAGTCGGAGGGAAGCACGCCGGTTTGTTCGACAAGAATGTCTTCGGCAACAAATGTCAGGGATGTCAGGATTTGCCCGGCCTGCTGAGAGACCGAGAGAACGAAGTCACCGTCTGGCTCTTCGCCAGGCGCTACAGCATCACCCGGTAGAGCCGAAACGGGGAAGGTAGCGAGGGTCAGCGCGCCCTGGTCAACAAGGTCAGAAAACCTCACTCCACTATCTACGGCCTGGCTAAAGACATAGACCGTTTCGGTCGGTATCTCCTGCTGGCTTCGCTCCACGGAGGCAACACCGAGAAAGTAAGCGCCGAACGCTAGGCCCAAACCCACGATGAGGGCGATGATGGTTCGCACAAGACTCGACATTTTTTCTCCTTGACTAGTAAAACTCTACGGTGACGGCGAGGTCGAGGTCGGGAATTTCACCGACAGTTGTCTCATCGATAGGAAAGAGCAGGTCAGTGGTCCCTTCCTCGAAAAATCCGCTGACGCAGAACGAGTTACCTTCACACCCGTTTGACTCCCAAAAAGCGGTTGATTTGCCGCCCGCGCTTCCTACCTTCAGCTTGAAGCCCGTGATGGTGAACGCACGGAAAGTGCGAATCTCGAAGTCATAGTTCCCCACACCTGTCGATGTGGGAGGTCCAACGACCGGGAAGTACTGTGTGGTCCCAATCAAGGCGCTGGCCTTTGCCAGGCTCATCGCTGAGCCACACAAATCGGTGCGTTCGTTGGGTTCCCGAGAAACCCAGATTCCTACCGGGACAGCAACGAGTTCATCGCCGACACAGTATGTGGAGAGTGACGGTTCTTTGAGCGACACCAAGGTGAATCCGCTGATGGACCGCTCAGTTACCGGCCCGTCGAGTGTGTCGACTGTGCAGGAGACTCCACCGCTCGAGCCGCCCTCAAGGGACGGGTCGATGGACACCAACACTTGCTCATTTCCCGGATCGGTGCTGAAACAAGCGGGAAGCGCGAGTGGCATGGGGCTTGGCACGCGTGCTCCATTTGGAGCGACAAAGGCGGCTTGGGCGCAGCCGCTTGGTCCGTCGGGGCTAGCCGCAAAACTGAGGGCATCCAGGATTCCGGTTCGTGTCGATGAATCAGTTGCTTCCACTCTTACTCGCAAGAACGAGTTGGCGTAGAGAGCACTGGGGGGCTGGCAGTCGAGCGGTAGCGAGAGGTTTTGGCATGACACTGGCCCCACATTTCCCCCAGCGACTGGGCCACACAGTTCAACCAGACGGGAACCAGCAGGCACGGCTGCTTGGGCGACCGCCAGGATGCCCCCGGGCGTCTCGCACTGAGTCGGATCAGACCCACATTGCTTGGCAACCGTTGAGAGGGTGTTCTCGGCTGCCAGGGTTTGTGCTTGACGGTCGACAAACATCACTCCCGCGTCGACGACGATTCCCAGTAGTGCGATGAAAAGCCCCGAGCCCAAAATGGCGCCCAGGATAACCCCTGCCGCCCCGCGACGAGTGCCCGTCGTCAAGAGCGACACACTGACTGTGACGATTGCGACACTGCCGCAGGAAGAACGGCGACTTGGTCTCCCTGCGCCAATAATCCCAGCGGCGTGAGCCAGTCAAACGCGAAACTCACCTGCGCCGTCGCAACAGCTGATCCATCCAGAGGACCGTCTGCTGGGCACTCGGTTGACGAGAAGCTCACAATTCCGTCCCCAGCCATTGTGGGAATCCCATCCAAAAGGGATGTGGCGACGCCGTTGGCAAAGGCTGGCGTTTGACCGAGCGCGAGAGCGCGGGAAGCTTCTGAGACTGCTTGGCGAGCAGTCAGTTCGGCGAAAAAAAAGCGCCCGAAGTCAACGACCGCCATCATGAGCACGATGAGGATGGGAATGACAACGGCCGCCTCAACGGCGACAGCACCGCGGCGTGCCCCGCGTAATACCCAGAGCAGTGAACGGCTAAACGAGCCGACCACTTACTTACTGGGGAAGCTGGCCGGAAACGTTCGTGAACAGACCGGTAATGGCCGGTCCGAGCAAGACGGCACCTGCAATAACAGCAATGGCAATAAGGCCGATCAAAATCGCATATTCCACGGCTGACGCACCCTGCTTGGCCTGGAAAAACCATGCCTGTGCCTTGGCGAGAAACTTCATGACAACTCCTCAAAACATCAAGTGATGAAGCACGACAAGTGCCTCAACCAAAAGTCTAGCTTCTCTATGGATTTTGTCCGAGCCCAAGCGTCTTATCGAGCCGGTTGCTATCCTGAAAACATGAGAAAAGCTGTGTGGGGCGTGTCACTCTCGCTGGTGCTTGCCGCCGCTGCTCCCGCGCAGGCTTTTGCGGCTGAGCCTGAAGATATTTCTGCGGTGCTCCTAAACCAAGCGCTGGAGTTGTACGGCGTGGATGGGGTCGATGATGCCCTCGTCGCAGAGTTAGAGGCTTCTCTCGTTGATGCTTTCGAGGCCGATGTTCTTGCCACTGAAGTGGTGGAGACTGCGGAAAGTGTCCTGGATGCGGGGGAGAGCGACGCCACTCTGGTAGGAGCGCTCGAAGCTAACCAAGGGGAACAGGAACAAGCTTGGGAAGAGGAAGCTGATGTTCTTCGCTCTGCTTTTTCAACTGTGGCGCAACTTTTTGATGAATGTCGGTCGACTGATGGAGAGTGCCAATTGGAATACTCCTCGCGCTTCCGTGCCTCATGGGTTAATTTGGAGACCGACCGCCTTGTGCAACTTGAACAACAGGTCGAATCACTCACGGGAGAGGCAAAGACCCGCGCCGAAGAGCGATTGGCAGCACGGGTCGAGAAACTCGACGCGGTAGTTTCGGGCACTAGCCCGAATTCCACGCGGGGCAACTCGTCAAATGCTCCCGGGCAGGCCAAGAAGAGCAGCTCGGATTCGACCGAAGATGACGCCGCCGAGCCCAGCCCGGTAGCTCCTGCGGAGCCCTCAAACCCTGAACCCGAAGCCCCGGCAGAATCACCCGCACCCGAGTCTCCGGGGAACTCCGGCTCAGCCCCGGGGCAAGAGTCTAAGTCGGACTCCTCTCCCGGCAAGTCTGAGTCAAAAGGCAATTCGTCAAATGCCGGCAAAGGTAACGGCAAGAGCGGAGAGTGACTCTTTCGGTCCTCTGGCCTGATGCTCGCCGGGTAGTCGCACTCGCCACATTGTCGTTTCTCTTACTCACGGTCAGTGGCTGTGCCGAGAACACCGTTGAACCGGATGCCCCCGCTGCTCCCGCGTCTCCGACGTCGCCAGACGAGGAAGAATCGACGAGTGCCGTGCCCGATCCGTTGCCAGAGTTTGTCACGGCGAAAGGGGTGGTTCTGGCCACCGTCATTATTGCGACGGGTAATGTTTCTTCAGCAATTGAGCAGGGACTTGTCAGCCCACAGGAAGTTGACCTGGCCCGAAAGGCCATCGCGGAAGGCCATGTTCAAGATTGGGTTGATGCAGCTGAAAAAGAGTAAAACTCGAGTTAGACGTGGTGGCAGCTGATTGAGGCACTATCCGTTCTGAAGTGCTTGAAGTTGCCCCATGTAGTACAAGACATCAGACTCCAAAATCCTGATCTGGTTTTCGACGTCACTGATGCTTTGCTTTAAGTCAATCTCGTGCCCCGCGTCTCCGTCGAGCGGCAAGTAGAGATCTCCGTCTTTGCTGTATGGCCCATAGGTACTCTCGTACTCGTCAATCAGCGCTTGCTTTTCGCGAGCAAGTAGGTCAATTTGCGCGTTGTATTCCTGAATCGTGTTCAAGAGTGCGTCAATTTCTGCGCTGTTGTCTGGGGCTGGATTGGCAGGGGCAGGGTTCGAGGGCGCGGGGTTTGTGGGAGCAGCCTGCTCTTCGGGCTCTTCTACTACCTCTTCCTCGGCAACCTCCTCGACGACCTTGGGTTCGGGAGTGGGGGTCACCGTGGTGGCCTCGCCGGTAATGGGACCTCTCGGGTCGAAGAGAGCACACGAGACTGCTCGATATCCGGACTCCCAATCCTCTTCGCTCGGGACGTAGTAGGCGATAGAGAACGGTGACTCTCTCTCGCTCTCTCCTGTTTTCTCGACAAATGCGTCATTACACATGTCTTGCGCAAACGCACGAATCGCATTTTCATCCCAGCCATCGAGTCCCTGAGGTGCCTGGCTGGCAAAGATTTCTTCGAGGTGTTCGTCAGCACAATCCACGATGGGGAGAGTGTCATAGTCATTGACTGGACGCTCGGGAACACCATTGGGGCACATGCCCGTTGTGAGGCTCACACGAGGCACTTGTTCTCCCACGCCTGGCATAGCCAGCGCCACGCTGTCTTGTGTGTTCCACAGAATGGCACCGACAATTGCCGCCAGGGCAATTGCCCCGGCGATGCTGGCCCCGATGACAAGTTTTTTCTTCGACGGTCGAGCGGGGGATTCGCCTGCGGAAGTAGATGGGGAATCAGATGGGGTCTCTGCGGAGCCCTCTTCTTGGGTTTCAATGGCTCCTGTGAACTCAGGGTCATCCTGCTTTGTGCCACAGTGCTTGCAGAGTTTCGCGCCCACCTTGACCTCTTCGGCACAGGCGATACAAGTTGTCGTGGCCATCAGACCCCTTCTTTGGTTCTCCAAAACCCTAACAACAATCAGCAGGGGGCTGATGGGCTCGGGCGGGAGCTCTACGCCGCTCAGAGATCCCCCCATTCGGATGTCGGGTCTGCTCTCCGAGGGGACATGGATGGGGAGTAGCCTGCGAGTATGACAGCGACACCAGAGCGAATCGATTCCCGTGATGCCTACAGCCGGCGGTACTGGTCCCAGACCTGCCCGGGATACCCCTCCTCATGCGACATCACTGACGCCCAGGGCAAGTCGTGCCCTAAATGTGGAAGAGAACTGCCGGGATTTATGGCCGCGGGGGTGACGTGTCCTGCCTGCCCCAGCGAGCGGTTTTACTGTGGACCCAATTCGGAGCAGCTTCCCGGAAAGCCCGATCTGCGTTGCTTTGACTGCGATTCGGCAATGACCTACTAGGTCATCTCCTCTTGGGTGCGCTCATCACGGCTTTGCACACGCGCCATGACATGAGGGCGAGGAAACTCAGGCCGCTGAGAACACTGAAGGCGCTGAGGAATGAGCCAATCGAGAAGATGCTGCCAAATGAGCCAATGGAGCCAATCGAAAAACTTGAACCGATAGAGCCGATGGAAAAGCTCGAGCGGTACGAGGCAATGGACCAGGTGGATTCGATGGACCATGAGCTCCGCGACGATGCCATGGCACTAGCTTGCCAGGCCACCGAGAAAGTAAGAAGGGCTTAGCCTGTCGACTATGGCGCAATCAGGAGATCGCAGCGAATATTTTCCCAAAATCGAAGCAAAACATGGGAAGCCTATTGAGCACTGGTTTGACCAGCTCGGAATGCTCGATAGTGACAAGTATTCTGACCAAATTGCGTTCTTGAGAAATGAACACGGCTTTAGCCAGGCTCACGCCAACGCTGTGGTGATGTTCTTCCGAGGATCCACCACATCAAAGCGTCATGCTTCGCCAGATGACTATTTTTCGAAACTCACCCCGGCTCAGCGAAACCTCGCCCAGGCCATCTTTCGAGCAATCAACGAGAGATATCCCGAGCTCGAGCTCGTGGTCGCGTGGAACCAGCCCATGCTGCGCAATGAACACGACTATGTCTTTGGTCTCTCCTGCTCTACAAACCACCTCACCATCAACCCCTTCACCCGGGCAGTGTTGGATGAATTGTCGGATCGACTGAGCGACTATGACGTCTTGAAATACACCATTCGACTTCCACTGGAGTACGACATTGACAAGCCGCTGTTGTGGGACATGATTCGTATTCGGCTCGACGAAATCGCCCAGAACGTCGCGAAAAAGTCCATCAAATAGACCAACGGCGGGGTGTTCCCCGCCGTTGGTGTGAATCAATAACTACGCGACAAGATCGAACCGGTCGGCGTGCATCACCTTCGTCCACGCGGCAACGAAGTCGCGCGCAAACTTCTCTTTGTTGTCATCTTGGGCGTAAACCTCGGCGTAAGCACGAAGAATCGAGTTGGAGCCAAACACGAGGTCCACTCGAGTCGCGGTCCACTTCACTTTTCCATCGCGACGACTGCGAATGTTGTAGCTGTTGTCTCCCGTGGGCTCCCACACATTTCCCATGTCAGTGAGGTTTACGAAGAAGTCGTTGGAGAGCACACCGGGCGTATCCGTGAACACTCCGTGCTCACTCCCACTGTGGTTTGCTCCCAACATCCGCATCCCGCCGATGAGCGCAGTCATCTCGGGTGCCGTGAGACCCATCAGTTGTGCGCGGTCCAACAGCATCTCTTCTGCGCTGACGACGTAGTCGTCTTTGAGCCAGTTACGGAAGCCATCGTGGAGAGGCTCCAGTGGGGCGAAGGATTCCCCATCGGTCCATTCGGCGCTCGCGTCGCCACGACCGGGGCTGAAGGGCACGTCCAAGTCGAACCCACCCGCCTTGAGGGCCATCTCAACACCCACGTTGCCAGCGAGAACAATCACGTCAGCGACAGAGACGCCGAACTCTTCGGCAATGGGCTCGAGCACGTCAAGTACCCGGACCAGGCGCTCTGGTTCGTTACCGACCCAGCTGCGCTGGGGTTCAAGGCGGATGCGCGCACCGTTTGCTCCACCCCGCATATCCGAACCACGGAACGTGCGGGCAGAATCCCAGGCAGTCGCCACCATGTCTGAGACGGCCAATCCCGAAGCCGCAATCTTTGCTTTGACCGCGTCAACGTCGTAGTCATACTTGCCCGCAGGAACGGGGTCCTGCCAGATCAAGTCCTCTTCGGGGACATCGGGTCCGATGCATCGAGTCTTGGGGCCCATGTCTCGGTGGGTGAGTTTGAACCACGCCCGAGCGAAGACCTCGGAGAAGTAGTCGGGGTCGCGGTAGAAGCGCTCCGAAATCTCACGATAGATCGGGTCTTTGATCATTGCCATATCGGCATCGGTCATGATCGGGTTGTGTCGAATCGATGAGTCCTCAACATCGACAGGCTTGTCTTCCTCTTTGATGCCGACCGGTTCCCACTGCCACGCGCCGGCAGGAGACTTCTTGAGCTCCCAGTCGTAGGTGAAGAGGAGGTAGAAATACCCGTTGTCCCACTTGGTGGGCTCGGTCGTCCACGCGCCCTCAATACCGCTCGTGACAGTGTCGCGACCAATACCGCGGGTCGTGTGGCTGTTCCACCCCAAGCCCTGTTCAGAAATGTCGGCCGCTTCGGGTTCTGGCCCTAAGTTTTCGGCACGGCCGTTTCCGTGGGTTTTTCCCACCGTGTGACCCCCGGCCGTGAGGGCGACAGTTTCTTCGTCGTTCATGGCCATGCGGGCGAAGGTTTCACGAATCTGCCCCGCGGTAGCTAAGGGGTCGGGGTTACCGTTGACACCCTCAGGGTTCACATAAATCAAACCCATCTGCACAGCAGCGAGCGGGTTTTCCATAGTCGCCGGGTTTTCGACGCTTTCGTAGCGTTCGTCACTGGGGGCAAGCCACTCTTTCTCAGAACCCCAGTACGTGTCTTTTTCGGGGTGCCACACATCGGGGCGACCAAACGCAAAACCGAAGGTTTTCAGACCCATTGATTCGTAGGCGATGTTGCCGGCGAGGATCATCAAATCTGCCCACGAGACCTTGTTGCCATACTTTTTCTTGATCGGCCACAGTAGACGACGGGCTTTATCCAGGTTGGTGTTATCCGGCCAAGAATTTAATGGGGCAAACCTCTGCGTCCCGGTTCCCCCACCACCGCGGCCGTCTGCGGTGCGGTAGGAACCCGCAGAGTGCCACGCCATGCGAATGAACAACCCGCCGTAGTGGCCCCAGTCTGCAGGCCACCAGTCTTGAGAGTCAGTCATGAGGGCGTGAAGGTCTTTCTTCAGGGCCGCCACGTCGAGTTTTTTCAGCTCCTCGCGGTAGTCAAAGTCAGGGCCGAGAGGGTTCGTCTTGGTATCGAACTGGTGAAGAATGTCGAGGTTGAGGGCGTTGGGCCACCAGTCCATGTTCGACGTGCCCACTTGGGTGACCGCGCCGTGGGGGACAGGGCATTTTGCTGCTTCGCTCATGACTCTCCTGTTGGATTGTGCTGTTATGACCGGGATGCGACCCGTCTTTCCTCTGCCTGAGGAAATGGCGGGCACTCGTTACCGGGCTTGACTGCCACACTATGAGGGTGAACCTGATTCTTTCCTCCGACGCCGTGACCGGTGTATTGATGATTCTTGAAGGCATCGGCGTCATTGCGTTTGCGCTTTCGGGCGTGCTCGCTGCGGTGCGAAAGCGACTCGATGTGGTGGGGGTTGTGTTTGTCGCCTTCGTTACGGCCTTGGGCGGGGGAACACTGCGAGACGTGCTGCTAGATCGGCAACCCTTTTTTTGGGTGGCTCACGAGGAGTGGGTCTGGGTGGTCATTGGCCTGGGGCTTGTCGGTGCCGTGGTGCTGCGCTCGCGGCACTTTGAACCCACCTTTCGCGCGATCCAATGGCCAGACGCCATCGGTTTAGGTCTTTTTGCGGCAGCTGGCACCCAAATCGCGCTCGATTCTGGTTCCACCCCGCTCACCGCCACCTTGATGGGGGTAGTGACCGCTGCGGTCGGCGGGTTGCTGCGGGATGTGTTGCTCAATGAGATCCCATGGGTGGTCGGCAGCTACCAGCTCTATGCAGTGATTGCCTTCGCGGGCGGATGGCTGGTGTGGCTGCTCGGAATCCTCGGAATGGCGTCCGTGTGGGCGGTAGGAATCTCCGCGGTGGCAATCTCACTCACTCGGGTGTTGGCCATTCGTTTCAACTGGCAGTTGCCCAATTGGCGCCGGGATGACCACACCGGCGCGATACACCTGTCCTAGTTGGGGTTACCCAGGTGCTTGCGCTCTTCGCGCTCTTGCTCTTCAACCTTCTCGCGAGCGACTTCTTCTGCCGTCAGGCGGGCCTTTTCGACCAGGCCTTCGCGCAGTTCGCTCTCGTTGGTCTCGCGGTTTGACTTAGCCATGGTGATCTCCTCATCTCGAGTGGCTCCAGGCTATCGCCACCACAGCGGCTGCGCTTGCCCAGATTAGGAAACCACTCGTCCAGCGAGAGTGTCAGAATGCTCCCACAGATACCACGCCGCAATCGAGCGATAGGGCCGCCAGCGCTCGGGACGCTCTGGCGTAAGCTCGCCGAAATAGTGTTCGACGGCGCGACGCAGTCCCAGGTCGCCGGGTGACCACACATCGAGGTGCCCCAGGCCAAAAATCATAAACATCTCCGCCGTCCACGGCCCTATTCCCTTGAGGGCAACCAGGGTCTCTCGAATCGTCGAATCGTCGGCTTTCTCCAAGGAGTAGGGGTCAACAATCCCACTCACAAAGGCCTCCGCCAGGCCGTGGGTATAGGCCACTTTCGAGCGTGAGAGGCCGACCGAGCGAAGCTCGTCTTCGGTGTGAGAGAGCATATTTTGTGGTGTGAGCTCGCCCACCAGCTCCCGCAGTCGACCCTCGATGGTGTCCGCTGCTTTGACCGATAGTTGCTGGCCCACGATGGAACAGGCGAGCACATCAAAGTACTTCTCGGGCGTGACAGGGTGAAGTTGCGGTGGGCGATGAGTGTCAATGAGCTGTTTCATTACCTCGCAGGACTGCTGGAGGTGAGAAATACCCCTCTCTATTTCGCTCTCAAACGGCGTCATTGACTCGTGTCTCGCAATACCCCGCTCACCAACATCATGAGGTCGGGGTCAAGCGGGGAATCTTTTGGAGACGTCGCGAACACGATCTGCCATTCGCCCTCGGCGGTGGGGTAAGCCGTGGGGTCGAGATAGTTCCGCTCGGGGTCGGTCAACAGGGGCGTGGGGTCAACTTCCCATGCCACACCGTCTGACGAGCGAGCCAGGTGAAGTTTTTGCGGAAGCTCAGAAGGGTGGGGTGTGGTGGAGAGCAGCATCAGCCAGTCGCCCTCCTCTGCCCGAAAGACAAAGGGATCGACGTAGCCCCCGAACATCACGGGCTCAGCGCTCACGGTGAAGTCGATTCCATTTGCGGAGGTGGCGTGCCGCAACACCTCTCGCCGCTCCCCCTCGACTTCATCCACCCAATACATATGAACGGTGCCATCAGGGCCTACCACCGTGTCGGGAACACCCCAGGCGCGACCTTCGCCGACCTGTTGCACACCGGTAGGGGCAGCGGGGCTGAAGCTTCGGAAGTCAGTGGTGGTCGCGGAGACGACCTGTTTCTTAGCATCAGGTGACATCGGTTGTCCCGCCCGCGGCATCTCGATGAAATCAGCCCAGTAGATCCGCCACTGTGAACCCTCATCAATCACGGTGAAGTCGGCGCCGGGGGGCACCTCCAGTGGGGCGGGCGCAAAACCTCCAGAGCCGTCTCCGAGCCAAACCCTCTGGGGGTCAAGGCTGGTGACAAAAAGGGTGAACTCCCCGTCAATGTCGACAAGCTCGGGGGATACCCCTCGAATACCGGTTTCTTGGATGTTGTCGATACTCCAGCCATCCACCAAATCAGCTTCTGCCTGCGATGTTCCGGAGCAACCAGCGAGAGTCAGCACCACAGCGGCCGCGGATGTGGCGCTCAGTATCTTCACCATGGGAACCCCTCGTGTGCGTCGCTCAAGAATACGCCGGGTGACGCAGAGGGGAAAGGCTCTAAATGCCTTTGGGCTTGAGGTACTTCTGCGCCAGGGCACTCAAGAAGTCAAACACCATCGCCAAGATGGCGACCATGACGGCGCCAATGAAAATCGCCGGACCACGGTTGAGCTTCAAACCGGAGTTGATGGTTTCCCCAAGACCCCCACCGCCGACGAGGAAGGCGAGCGCTGCCATGCCGATGTTGATCACGATGGCGGTGCGAATGCCGGCCATGATGACCGGCACGGCGAGAGGAAGTTCGATATTGAGCAATACCTGTAGCCGGGTGTAGCCCATTCCGCGGCCCGCGTCGATGACCGACTTGTCGACCTGTTCGAGTCCCACGATGGTGTTCCGAAGCACCGGCAGCAAACTAAAGAGCGCCAAGGCGTAGACCACGGTGGTGAGGCCGGTGCCCATAAAGGTGAAGAAGATCACGATCAGGCCGTAGGCGGGGAGTGCTTGGGCGAGCCCCAAGAAATCCACTAGCGCGGTCTTGAGCCGAGGAAATCCCCGGCGGGAGACCAGAATTCCGATGGGCACGGCGATAATCACCACAAGAAGTGATGAGGCAAAACCGAGCTGAATCGTTTGGACAAGCTGCCGTGAAATGTTCTCGTAGGAGAGGATGTCCGAGGTGGTCGCATCGATGTCGGAATACAGCCACACGGCAAACCCCAGCAGTGCCAAAAGGCCCGCGAAGACGGGGGTGACTATGAGGTCAAGCCGCTCCGCGAGCGGGGTCCTTTGGCGCCGGAGGGTAATCGCTGCGGTGGTCACTTACTTGCCCGCTCCCTGCTCGACGAGGAGCTTGGCGAGAGATTCGATGGTGCAGCAGCCGAGGTATTTGCCTTTGCGGTCAGTCACCGCGGCGAGACCCACCGACGACTGCAACATGGCAGTGAGCGCATCTTGGAGGGTGTCTTCGGGTTGCAAGTCAACGGAAATCGGACGCCCGCTCTTTTCAATGGGCTGGCTAGTGCGGTTGAGGGCCGCGAGGTCCAACCAGCGCAAGGGTTTGTCGTCGGCGTCAAGAAGGATCGAGGTGCTGTCTTCTGAGTCCTGCAAGGTCTCGATGGCTTTATCGCGCATGACCGGGGCTTTGAACACCGGCACTTGGTGGAGTTCGGTGTCGGCGATTTTCATCAGCGTGAGGCTCTTCAAAATCGCCCCCGAACCGAGGAAGTTCTCGACAAATTCATCCGCCGGGTCAGCGAGGATCGCCTCGGGGGTATCGAGCTGCGCAATTTCGGATTGTTCACGAAGAATCGCGATGCGATTACCCATCTTGATGGCCTCATCGATGTCGTGGGTGACAAAGACGATGGTTTTCTTTAAGTCTTGCTGGAGTCGCAGGAATTCGTTTTGCAAGCGGTCACGGGTGATCGGGTCGATGGCACCGAATGGTTCGTCCATCAACAACACATCAGGGTCAGCAGCGAGTGCTCGCGCGACGCCAACGCGTTGCGCCTGACCGCCGGAGAGCTCCTTGGGGTATCGACCGCGGTAGGTCTCGGGGTCCATACCGATGAGGTCGAGTAGCTCATCGACACGGTCAGCAATTTTGTCTTTGTCCCACCCCAAAAGCTTGGGGACTGTGGCGATGTTCTCCGCGATGGTGCGGTGGGGAAAAAGACCCACCTGCTGGATGACGTAGCCGATCTTGCGACGCAAGAGGCTCGGGTTCATGCTGGTGACGTCTTCCCCGTTGAGGTAGAGCGTGCCCGAAGTGGGCTCAATCAAACGGTTAATCAAACGAAGAGTGGTCGACTTGCCACACCCCGAAGGCCCCACCAAGACAAGGACTTCTCCCCGGTGGACATCCAGAGTCAGATTGTTCACGGCGGCGGCGTCGCTGTCGCCATATTTCTTGGTGACGTTTTCTAGTCGGATTAAGACGTCGTTGCTCATCGGATTCCTCTCGAGATGGTGACGTTTTTCACAAGTTTCAGGGCCATGTCGATGGCAAATGCGAGCAGCAGGCTCAAAATGGTGCCCAGCCAGATGGCTTCGAGCGAATTAGGCAGGGGGAGGCGGGCAAGCCCGCTCTTGATGAAGTCACCCAGTCCTCCGCCTGCGACGAGCGTGGCGATGGCGGCGATGCCGACGGTGAGCATCGTGGCAATACGAATTCCAGCGAGAATCACCGGCCAGGCGAGCGGAAGCTGAATGCGCAACAGAATTTCACTGTTGGTCAACCCCATGCCTTTTGCGGCTTCCATGACGCTGGGGTCAACACCGTCTAGACCGGTGACCGTGTTTCGAAGAATCGGAAGGATCGCGTAGAGAAATAGAGCAATAAAAGAGGGGGCAAAACCCAGCCCCACCAGCGGGATGAAGATGGTGAAGAGAGCGAGTGAGGGAATGGTGAGGAACACTGAGGCAATTGCGAGGGAAAGCTCCCGAGCAAACACGTTGTGACGAGTCGCGACCGCGACCACAATCGCGAAGACGCTGGCGAGTCCGACGACCGACACCACATAGGCGATGTGTTCAATCAGGGCTTGTCCCACCTGGTCAAAGCGACCTGAGGTGTAGCCCCACAGACTCAGCAGAAAATCCATTGATTCCCCTCATCGACGTGGGGAGGGGTTACCCCCTCCCCACGCTCAGATGAGTTACTCCGAAAGGAGTCCTTCTTCAACGAGGAAGTCGCGAGCAACCGTCTGGGGGTCTTCACCCTCAGCAGAGACGCGAGCGTTCAGCTCGGCCATGCGCACGTTGTCAAGCGGCGCAAGGATGGCCTCGACAATTCCGTCGAATGCCTCAGGAGCCTCGTTGTAGGTCTCTTCGCGAATGGTCGCGGAGACGTTATAGAGGATGTTCACGCCCGGGTCCTCCACCAAGGTGAGGTTCAGGGCGGGGATACGACCGTCCGTGGTGAACACCTCACCGAAGTCGCAGTTGTTGTTTGCGGTCTCGGTGTAGATGATTCCGGTGTCCAAAATGAGCTGCTGGGCTTCCGGCAGTTCGATTCCGGTGGCGGTCTCGGTCAGAATCAGACCGTCGGGACGGCTGGGGAACTCTGATTCCATACAGACGATGGCGTCAGGGTTGTCCTGGACGTATTCCATCATGGTCTGCAGGCTGAAGGCTCCGCCGTTTGCATCGGTAGCCTCAGGGCTCGATGCGAAACCGTAGGTGTTGTTAAACGGTGAACGTCCCACCCACACGATTCCGTTGGCAAGATCCTGCTCGGCCACGCCGCTGGTGAGAACTTCAGAATCGAAGCTCGGGTCCTCGTTGCCAAGGTGCACCGTCCAGCCGGTTCCGTTGTATTCCATGTAGACGTCGATTTCGCCGGACACCAGAGCCTCGCGGGCCACGTTGGTTCCACCGAGGTTGACGCGGTCGGTGACATCGGCACCAGCGGCTCCAAATGCTTCGACCATCATGTAGCCAAGAATCAGCTGCTCGTCGAAGTCCTTTGAGCCCACTGACACTGACACGCCAGACAGGTCGTACTCCGCGAGAGCAGAGTCGCCAGCGGCGCCCCCACCTGCGGCGGAACAACCGGCGAGTGCCATCAGGCTGGCCACTCCAGTCGCTGCAAGAGCGGTTTGTGTTAGTCGTTTCATGCTTACGTATGCCTCCTCTAGTTACGCACAGATTTGCCCAGGTTAGGTTCAACCGGGTGGCTAGGTCGAACTGAGTTGTCGATATATCAACAACTTGTTAGCCTCTCAACATGGTTTCTCACACGTCAGGCTTAGTGCGTGACCTGGATGTCTTAGAACTCCTTGGCACCGACGAGGCTTTCGAGTGCGGTGGTTACGGGGTGCAAGACATTGCGCTGTTGACCAAGCGAGACAAGGGGCAGATTTCCCGCGTCTGCCAGACGTTGGCTGCCTCCGGGCTCATCTCCAGGGATCAATCGACCCGTAAATACACGCTGGGCCATCGGATGTTCGCGATTGCCCTGCGAACGCGCGAAGCACACCTCGCTAATCTTGCCCAGCCGTTCCTGTTGGAGCTCGTGGCGCAGTCGGAAGAGTCTGCTCACATCACAGTGTTGCGCGGCGGCGGAGTGCTCACGCTTCGCACCGAGCTCTCACAACACACCCTTCGTGATGGCTCACTGAGCGGCGTGACGCTGCCAGCACTCCGCACAGCATCAGGCAGGGCGATACTTGCCACCTTCACTGATGCCGAAATAGAGGCGTGGTGGGCGGAGCACGGTGTCTTTCGTGACCCGCCTGCCGAGTATCCACGGCAGGTGGAAGGTGCAGAGATCCGCCGTCTGCGGCGACAACCCGGAAGTATTCGCAGTGTGAGTGGATTGAAGCGGGTAGTTAGAGGTGTGCGGCGTGGAGGGTATGCGGTGAGTGTGGGTGAGCTCAACCCGGACATCGTCGATGCCGCGGCGGCAGTCATCGACGCGAGTGGCCAAGCGGTGGCAGCGATCGCCGTCGGCGCGATTCGAGAGCGTATCGGTGACCGCTTTGAAGCGATGGGTGAGGCAGTGACCCGAGCGGCTCTTTTGCTCTCGGAGGCGCTGAGTGAAGGAGCGCCTGAGAGCGCGTTTTGAGCTACCCCCATTAGCTTCTTCATCAGGGAAGGAGAGTCGTTGGACGTCGTATCAGTTGCGCTCGCAAACTTAGTCTCACCCCCCGTTCTGGCCTTCGCCTTGGGTCTGATTGCCGTTTCAATCAAGAGTGATCTTCGATTGCCGGAGGCCGTCTACCAAGCCATCTCGATATATCTCCTGTTGGGAATCGGCATTAAGGGCGGTGTGGCGCTGCGCGAAGCCCAGCTGGGCGAGGTGTGGCTGCCGCTTCTGGTCGCCTTAGTGTTGGGCGTTGTCATTCCCGTCCTGGCCTTTGGGTACTCAGCTGCGGTGACGAAGCTCGACGCGGTCAATCGTGGGGCTCTTGCTGCCCACTATGGTTCTACTTCTCTTGTGACGTTCACTGCGGCGTTGGTTTTCCTCGAAACATCTGGCCAGTTCGTCGAAGGTTTTATGACCACTCTTCTTGCTGTGCTCGAGGTTCCCGGCATCATCGTCGGTTTGCTCTTGGCGTCGAGGGGTCGCGCTGAGGCCATCGACTGGTCGGCCTCCGTCAAAGAAGTTCTTTCGGGCCGCTCGATTGTGTTGCTGGCGGGCGGTCTCGCACTTGGGGTGGCGACGGGGGCATCGGGCTTTGCGAGCGTGGAGCCGTTTTTTGGGGGTCTGTTCACCGGCGTGCTCACTCTGTTCCTGCTCGAGCTCGGCATTGTGGCCGGACGACGGCTGAGAGACGTGAAGCAGGCCGGAGCGGGCCTGGTTGTCTTCGGCCTGACTTTCCCACTCATCGCTGGAGCATTGGGCGTGACCGGTGGTCTTCTCTCAGGCCTCAGCGTGGGGGGCGCGACGCTTCTCGGTGTGCTCACCGCGTCGTCGTCATACATCGCGGCCCCTACAGCGGTGCGTTTGGCAGTGCCTGAGGCGAGCCCGGGGGTGTATCTCACCGCCAGTTTGGGAATCACTTTTCCCTTCAACCTTCTTCTGGGAATACCGTTTTACTACTGGTTCGCCGGCGTATTGGGAGGAGTGCTCTGATGGAACTTGTGAACAAGCACCTACTTACGGTGGTGGCAGAAGCAGCTCTGGAACGTCGGCTACTTGAAGAGTTGGGTGGCGTGGGGATAACCGGGTACACGGTGACTATTGCCCACGGCGCAGGTGTGCGAGGGGGTCGCGAAGGAGATATTGAAGGCGGCAACGTGCGCATCGAGTGTGTGACCAGCCGCGACAAAGCTGAGGCTGCGCTCGCGGTGTTAGCCCGCGACTATTTCGCCCACTACGCCTGTGTGGCGTGGCTCGTTCCGGTTGAAGTGATGCGCGCCGAGCACTTCTAGGGCTTCGGTAGCCCTCGAGGTGCGCGGTTGCGCTCCGTCAAGGTGAAGAACACCCCAGACAGCGCAATCACGAGCAGGACCAGCGCGGGAAGGAAACTTCGAATAAACCAGGAAGCGTCTGCGCTCAGGATGACAGCCTCTTCCTGCTCCATCTTGCGGTAGTCAATTTGATCTAACTCCCAGTACACCTCTGAATCAGCGTTGATCGAAAACTCGATCTCACGCACCAGCACACGGCCGTCGACGCTCGTGGCCTCGGCGCTGACGACATAATCTCCAGGCTCTAGGTTGCCCGGCAGGGGGCGCGTCTCGTAGAAGTAGTCCTGATCAGTTACGGGTTCGCTCAAGAGCGAAATATAGGGCTCTTCGATCTCAATGGTGACCATCGAGCCTTCCTCCAAGTCCCAGCCGTTGACGGAAACCTCAACATCCTGCAGCGGAGCACCCGGCCCGGCCATGATGTCGAAAAAGAGAGAGGGTGAGCTGCGCAGGTCGTCAATGGCGGAGCCTCCGTAACCAAAAGCCATTGATGTGACGATTCCGCCAAACACAATCGAGAGCACAAAGTTCAGCCCACGAGCGGCACGGGTCACCCGGCTACGGGAGCTTTGAGAAGTTGGGCCCTGGGCGACGGCGCGCTCACCAAAGACTGTGCCGACAATAATTCCGGCGGCAATCACGAGTTGGATAATCACCCAAATCCAGACGTCGAGGCTAGTGCCGGTGACGTCGTAAACAATCAATCCAAAAATGAGTGCCACCGCGGTGAGCACGATGGGGACGGCATACGCCGTTCCCAAATCTTTTTGCGAACCTGACCCGGCTGGCTCATCGTGGTCAATCGCATCATCGGGCACCCGATCACTGGACTTCGGGAGAGTGTCAGATCGAAACACAAACGCGGTGAGAAGCACTGCGACAAGCAGCGCCGTGTAGAGCACGATGGGCAAGTAGGTGTCTAAAGTTCGGGTGGAAAGCGGTTGCATCACCTCGCGATTTCCGCTGAACCCTTCCAGGAACACTGAGATTCCCAAGATTCCCGCGATCGCTAAGGCAATGATGATGCTCAGCGTCGCAAAACGATGAGCCGCGCGAGAGGCGCGGTCCTCGACGCCTCGGGCAACTCGCGCGGTAATCGCCCGGCGCTGGGCAAAAACAGACGCCAGCGCAAAAACCGAAATGGCGGCAAAGAAAATGTAGGTCGATGGTGACACTGCCGGAGTTTGACCAATCCAGTCACCAGCCTCGTTGTATTCCCGAGTCACGAACAAATCGGTGTAAAGCCCGACCATAAACAATGACCACGCCACGACGGCGGAACCCAAGATGGTGAGGATCGCGGTGCGATTTCCAGAACTCGTCATAGTGCGAGCCTACGCCCGAACGATGCCGCAAAAGGCGCGGAGTTTCGCGGGCCTCCGGGGTAGCTTGCGGAGGTCTACGCTGGCACTATGACAGAGCAGTCGCAGCACTTCAACACTGTCGCCACCCACGCAGGACACGAGGGACTTACCGAGCAAGGTGTCCACGCGATCCCCATTGACCTCTCCACTACGGCACCACTCGCCGATATTGAGACCGGCGGAGACTCCTACGAAAAAATGGCCGGCGGTGACGCCTTCGCTCCCGGTGATTCCACCGTCTATCGGCGATTGTGGAACCCCACCACCGCGAGGTTGGAGTCCGCGGTGGCGGCTTTGGAATCGATCGACGAATGGGTCGATTCGGAGTCGGTTGAAGCGGTGGCTTTTGCCACGGGTATGGCCGCCATTTCGGCGGTATTCCTCTCTCGAGTGCACCTCGGAAAACCGCACGTCGTGGGGGTGCGCCCGCTCTATGGCGGCACCGATCACATCTTGAACGCGGGGGTGTTGGGTAACGAGGTGAGTTACGTCGGAGTCGACGAGGTCGCAAATGCCATTACCGATCGCACCGGCCTTGTCGTCATCGAATCCCCCGGCAACCCCACCTTGGAGCTCATTGACATTCAAGCGGTCGCGGACAAAGCCGGCGACGTGCCGGTGATGGTCGACAACACGTTTGCCACCCCCTACCTGCAACGCCCTCTCGCACACGGGGCCACATTCTCCGTTCACTCCGCCACCAAATACATGGGGGGTCACGGCGACGTGATGGGAGGGCTCGTGGTGACCTCGAGCGAGGAAGCGCACCGGCTTCGGCCTGTGCGGGCAATCACCGGAGGAATCCTCGACCCGTTCTCCGCTTATCTTCTGCTGCGTGGCCTGCCGACTCTTGGCGTTCGGATGGAGGCGCAGCAAGCGAACGCCCACGCGCTCGCCACCTGGTTCACTTCCCGATCAGAAATTGCCCGCGTAATGTATCCCGGCCTGCCTGGTGCGGACCCGCACGGAATCATTGGCCGCCAAGCGTCGGGCGCGGGGGCGATGGTCTCGATTGAAATGGCCGGCGGCTACGACGCGGCGAAGAGGCTCTGTGAGCGGCTCCAGCTCGTTATTCACGCGGTGTCGCTGGGAAGTGTCGACACGCTGATTCAACACCCTGCCGCGCTCACCCATCGCCCTGTCGAACAGTCAGGAAAACCCGGCGACGCGATACTGCGTATTTCGGTGGGGCTCGAGGACCCCGCCGATCTCATTGCTGATTTCGAGCAGGCGTTAGCTGGCTAAAACGCCG
>Ga0233450_10001140_pt1 | contig 28553 bp, 31 predicted proteins | sample 011ome_30_FD_189956 | JGI IMG/M metagenome (GOLD analysis project Ga0233450, IMG submission 189956) | Coastal salt marsh microbial communities from the Groves Creek Marsh, Skidaway Island, Georgia - 011501CT (spades assembly) | ecosystem: Environmental > Aquatic > Marine > Intertidal zone >... | reverse complement strand
GTTCTTCCTATAGAGCCGTGGTAGACCACCACGTTGATAGGCTGGATGTGGAAGCGCAGTAATGCGTGCAGCTGACCAGTACTAATAGCTCAATTGGCTTGATTTATGCACTGAAAAAAATTTTTTGGTAGATGTTTATTAACTGTTATTAAAAATAAGCTTGGATAATGTATTTTTTAAAAAAATTAACTTCTAGTATTAACAGATCATTAGTACAAATTTTACTGTATTTTAATCATTTTATTTCTGCAAGAAAAACCATCTCTAAACAAGTTTTATTAAATTTTTTTAAAAAAATTGAACCTATTGAAACAGGTAGGCCTTTGACTAGGTTTGGAAATAATTTTGATGGAGGCTATTTAATACCTAATGACCTTAGTAATCTAACTAAATGTTTTACTATAGGAGTTGGTAATGACATTAGCTTTGAAGATGATCTTTCAAAAAAAGGAATTAGTAGTTATTTTGCAGATGGTACAGTTGATTGTTTGCCAATGCAGAGTAAGTATTTCACTTTTATAAAAAAAAATATTTCAATCACTAACTCAGACAAATATATAACTATTAATGATTTCATAAAAAATGGACAAAAAAATAGTAGTGAAGATTTTATCTTAAAAATAGATATTGAAGGAGCTGAGTATAGAAATATACAAAACTTAGAAGAAAATCTTTTAATTCAGGCAAGAATTTTAGTTGTTGAATTCCACTATATGCAAAGAATGTTATCGGGATTGTATTTTTCTAATGTTATTGAGCCAACTTTTGCAAAGATATTAAAAACTCATTCTGTCGTTCATATACATCCAAATAACGATAGTGGTTTTTATATTTATAATAAAAAAAAAATATTTAAAACTTTAGAAATAACATTTTTAAGAAATGATAGAATTATTAAAAAACAAAAAAAATTACAATACACGAGTCAATTAGATAGACCTACTAATCCAAAAAAAAAAGAATTAATAATTCCTGAAAATTATTTCAACTAAATTTAGTATTTATTATAAAAAAGTTTTTTCTATAATTTTTTTAACTAAACCAAATTTAATATTCAGTTCTTTTTGGATATAACTTGAATCATTAAAGAAATAAGATGATTTGGTATTATTCTTAAAAGTTAGCTTTCCTGTATATAATTTATTTTTTTTTATTATTGCCGCAATACTTTTTATTTGAATAGGGTCATTTGAAGACAAATTATAAATTTTTTTTTCTATTTGAGGTCTATCTATAATTCTTATAATAATTTTTGTCAGATCTTGGATTCCTATACAATTATTATAATAATAATTTTTATTGAATAAGATTATATCTTTATTTTCTGTCATTTTATTTCTTAGTTCACTTAACCAGTTATTTTGACTATTAGGATGAACGATAGCACACGATCGTAAAATATATGTACTTAGATTGTTAATCTTTTTTAATTTTTTTTCAAAATTTATTTTTGATCTTGAATATGCTTTTTTTGTAGTAATTGGTGTTTCTTCATTAATATATTTATTCTCCTGATATACAGAAAAAGAAGAAAAAAAAATAATCTTTTTACTTTTTTTCAATTTTGACAAAAGCAAGATCTTATTATTAATTAAATTATTGTTACTTAATATTTTTTTTTCTGAAATATTTGAGTATTGACCAGGATTTGTTCCAGCCAAATGCACTATTGTATGGAAGTTAATTTTTTTTTCTAAAATATTCTTAAATGTAAAAAATTTTCTATTTGAAGTTTCTTTCTTGACCAATCCATATGTGTCATACATTTTTGATAATCTTTTAAATAATATTTTTCCAGTACTTCCATTTGCACCTGTTATGAGAATTTTTTTCATTTCAGTTTCTTTTAATTTCAAATTAATCGACTATTTATCTCGATATAGTAGAGTTAATTTGTCTATTTTTAATTATATAATTCACAAAATTTGCGATTGCTTGATTTTTAAAAACTATATTTTCAAAAACAAAATGTACCTCCATTTTTTTCCGTTTACATAGCTGAAATATTTTGGTTAGTTCTTTTTTTTCAGAAGGAAAAAACATTACAGAGCAGACAACAATTCCATCAAGTTTTAATTTACTTTTAATTATCTGATGTAATTGTATATAACATTTTTTAAAACAATATTCATCAAGATGTAATTTATATTGTGCATTTACATCTCTACAATAATTTCTCAAAATTGAGCTTTGAATATTTGTTGGTATCATCAAACCTTCAACATCTCTTGTAAAGGTATAGCCTTGTAATATTTTCATTGTTTATTTAAAAATGGGACTTTTATAGTTAAGGCCTATAACTGTTGCAGGTTTTATTTTTAAGTGCTCATACATAAAAGAAAAGTTTTTAGATGTGAGGTTTTTATTTGCTGGTGCAAACAGACCTTTAAATCTACAGTTTAAACTCCATCTAGTTTCCTTTGTTAGATTTTCTTTATTACCATGTAAAATATTTGATGAAAATATCAATCCTTCTCCATAATTTATTTTTAAAAAGCGAAAATATTTTTTGTATTTTTTATAAATTATATCAGTTCCCATTCTATTAAATCTTGACAGGTTTTTTTCTATTTTTTTTGATTTTTCTATATCTAAAACATACATCGATTTTGTTTTGTACACATTTACTAGTGGTAACCAACTAATAATCTCATAATTACTTTCCCCAGCGTAAGAGTCTGCATGCATTTCGAGTACTGATGTAGTATCATTAGGAACTTGTATGTTTAAATTTATTTTATGCTGCATACATATTTCATTACCAACCAAATCATCAAGAAATGTTTCAAAAACATTAAAGTAATGTTCTCTAAATTTCTTATCTTTGTTAATAAGTTTGAATATATTTAATCTATTTTTATTAAGATTTATAAGATTAAGATTTTTGTGATATTTATTAAGTGTCTTGCTACTACTTAATTTAAGTATTTTATTTCTAATATAATTAAGACTTTTTAAATTTTGGATTTTTAGAATACAGTAGCCTTTTTTTAAAAAATCTTTTTGATATTTTTTTTTAAATTTGAAAACCATCAAATTCTGCCGTTAAAATCATAATCTTCTCCAGGCACACCTGATTTTATCGAATTATTTTCAATATCTTTTTTTATTAACATTGCTTGATATATGCAATCATCAATATCTAAACTATAAAAATAACTACCATTTCTACCAACAGAATACATGCCTTCAGGAAATTCATCTATATATTTTTTTGCTAATCTATGCCATTTTTTTTGTGGTAAGGGGTAATGCCTACCATTTAAAGATGGTATTTCAAAACCAATCAAAGAAGTTGGTGATTTATGATGGGTAAACTTCTTGTACTCAGCTATTCTAGTGAACTTTTCACTATTTGGATAATAAACAAAATAAATATCTTTTGGCAAAACATATTCCATTGGCATAACTATATTGTGGATGTCTCTTCCAATATAGGGAAGAGCACCATAAACGTTATTCATAATTAAATCTGGTGAAGATGAGCTTATAACAATATCAAATTTTTCGTCCTCATGGTCGTTAATTTTGAAAATTTTATTTTTTAGATCTATAATTTTTACGTTAGAATTAAGCAGCACTTTTACATCTTTTGTTGCTATTTCAAAATATTGGTTGTAGCCATCTTTTGCATAGGGATATGCATTTATAGCACCATCCCAAGCTCTTTTTTTTGACTGTTTGTTCTTAATAGTTGCACCCTTTGGGGACCAAGAAAACGTATCTATTTCTCTGTTGTCATCAACTTGCCACATCTTTTTATTGTATTTATTTATTACTTTATCATACAGAGTTTTTCCAACTGACCCAATCCAATAATCCTCTAAATTTGTAGGAGAGAAAGATGTGTTTCTATTTTTTAATTCTTCTTTAATTTTATCTTTATCAGGCATTCTCTCAACATCATCTAAATGAAGAGGATAATTGTAAAACTGATTGTCTTGCTCAACATATGAAATAAATTCATTATCATTACATGTTCTTAGTGGAATAATCTTATTGAAATACTCATAAACTTCCATTTTTTTTGTAAGAAAATATCTGGGTCCAAAAGTAAAAGGATGTCCTCCCCACCAATGTGTTTTTACACCAGCACCCAGGTAAGAATTTTGCTCAACAAGTATGATTTCAGTATTAGGAATTTGACTCAAAAGGTGTGAACAAGATAAACCCGCCATACCCCCACCTATAATCAATATTTTGTTTTTTTTTTTCATGTTAAAGATTAGAATGTCTATATCATTTATGTTAAAAAAAAAGATACTATTTCAAATTTTTAAAACTTTAAATCCAATCGATCTTTGGGACTATAAAGTTATTAAAAAACTAACAATATTAGATAGGTTTATATTTATTTTAAGAGCTATTTATAGATTTTTCCAAGATCAGAATATTGGACATTTGAAGTATAGTATAATTAATATTTTTCTGCTAATTAAGCATTTTATATTGAGTATTTTAGCAATTTTATACTTACCATTTGCAGTAATCTTATATTTTAATAATTTTAAATTTTTACATGTTAGTTATTGGCAAATAGGAACTCTTGCCTTTCAAGTTGACATACTAATCAAGAAAATTTTACTCGAAAACAAGAATATAAATTCAAAGAAAATTATATTTATTTGTCCTAAAAATTTTAATTCAAATATTGGAATAACTGACTTATATAAAAAAAAAATTTCAGTTGTTGAAAATAATTTTATTGGATTACTTTTAATGCCTTTTTTGCAAATTCCCAAAATAACAATTAATCCTTTTTTTATTGAACAAAATATACCTTATTCAAAGTCACATAAAATTTATTCAGAATATGAAAAAAAAATAAATGAACCTTTGTACTCATATACAACTGAAGAAAAAAAATATTATGAAGATATATTGAATAAAAAGATTCCTAGTTTGAAGGATAAAAAAATTGTATGTATTCATTTACGAAATGAAAATTTTTATAAAGAGAATGGTTTAACATCTAGAAATGCCAGTTTTTCTAATTACATAGAAGCTATTAATTTTTTAGAAAAAAAAGGTTATTTTATAATTAAATTTACCGATAAAATTTCATCTTTTAAGTCTAATAATTTTTTTGAATTAAGTACTAGCACTTCTTTAGACAAAAGATTGCAAGTTTATTTGGTTAGCAAATGTGAATTCTTTATAGTCACTCCATCAGGACCTTCATTTCTTGCAAATTTATTTAAAAAACCCTCTCTTTGTACAAATTTTTTTCCTCATTCTCAGATTATTGGATACAATAAAATGGATATTACAATTCCTAAAAAAGTTTTTTCAAAACTAACAAATAGTTATTTAACTTTTTCTCAAATATTTTCTGATGATACATTTTTAATAGCAAGTTCAAGAATACTTGAAAGACATAATTTAGAAGTCAGGGAAAATTCAAAGGAAAGTATTCTTGATGGAGTTAAAGAAATGTTAACAAATTTATATAAAAATTCTAACATACCAACAAAAAATCAGGTAGATTTTAAAAATATTGTTTCTAGTAATGCAGGATGTTTTTATGGTCAAGGGCAAGTTTCAGAGGCATTTTTATTAAAAAATTCTGATATAATTAAATAAAACTTCATATTTTTTTTAGATAGTATAATTAAAAATGGACATGAAAATATTAGAAAAAATTTCAGATATTAATAAAACAATTAAAAAATTAAAAAAAACTAATAAAAAAATAATAATGTGCCATGGTGTATTTGATGTATTGCACCTTGGTCATATAAAACATTTTGAAGAAGCAAAATCGCTCGGTGATGTTTTGATAGTTTCAGTTACTTCAAATCAGTATGTTAATAAGGGATTTGATAGACCATACTTTGATTTAAAAGTAAGAATGAAAGCATTATCCGCATTAGAAGCTGTTGATTTTGTAATTCCAAGCAATAACCCAACAGCAATTCAAAATTTAAATATTATAAAACCATCATTTTATAGCAAAGGACCTGATTATATTTCAAAACCTGACATTACCCAAAATTTAAGTAAGGAAAAAAAGATTTTAAAAAAATTTAAAGGCAAGGTTTACTTTACTAAAGGGGCTCAATATAGCTCAAGCTCATTAATAAATTCATTTGAATCAACTTTTGATGAAAAACAAAGAAAATTTCTAAAAAAACTTAAATTAAAATATTCATACTCATCAATTGAGTCTTTAATTAATAAAATTAGTAAACTTAAAGTCAATGTTTTAGGAGAAATAATATTAGACCAATATATTTTTTGCGAACCAATAGGAATATCTGGAAAAGATCCCTTTTTAGTTTTTAAGGAAAATGAAAAAAATAAATTTGGTGGAGGAAGTTTTGCAATAGCAAAAAATACCTCTTTTTTCTGCAAAAAAACTAATCTAATTTCTCACTTATCAAAAAAATTTGAAAAATTTTTTGTATCTAAATTATCTGATAATTTGCAATTAAAGTGTGTCTCTGATGAGTCGTTTGGCGGAATAATTAAAACAAGATATGTAGACTCAAATACAAATTCAAAAATATTTGGACTATATAATGTTAGTGACAATAAGATTAATTTATCCATAGAAAAAAAAATTCAAAATATTTTATTAAAGTTAAAAAATGTTAATAATAATCTTATAATTTCTGACTATGGTCATGGATTAATTAATAATAACCTAGCCAAGTTTATTTCTAATAAAAAATTTAAATATACACTTAATGCTCAAATTAATTCAGCTAACCGTGGTTATCATGGTTTATTTAAATACAAAAATCCATTTTCAGTAATTATAAATGAAAGTGAGTTAAGATATGAGTTTAAAGATAAATTTACTAGCATAGAAAAGCTTATTTTAAAATTAGAAAAATTATTAAGTGCTAAAAATTTAGTTGTTACCAAAGGATCAGAAGGCGCTATTACATATAACAGTAAAGATGGCTTTATACATTGCCCGGCATTTAACCAAAAAACATTAGATAAAGTAGGTGCAGGTGATGCTCTATTAGCAATTTTTTCATTATGTAAATTTGTAGGAGCGGATAATGATATTTCAATTTTCATAGCTTCACTTTCAGCTGCAAATCAAACCAAGGTATTAAACAACAAAACTTTTTTAAAACGAAATGATTTGCTTAAAATGGTTAGTCACATATTAAAATGAAAAAATTTATAAAACGGGTAAATTTAAGTGATCAATGGCGTAGCGATAAAAGAAAAATTTTGCCAGTTGTTAAAAAAATTTTATCATCAGGAGAATATGTAGGCTCAAATTTAATATCTGATTTAGAAAAAAAAATTGCTAAATACTGTGGTACAAAATTTGCAGTATGTACAAATAGTGGTACCGATGCATTAACACTTGGAATGTATTTATTAAATATAAAAAAAGGAGATGAAGTAATTACTCCCCCTAATTCTTTTATAGCCTCTGCGGCAAGCATTGCACATTTAGGAGCAAAGCCAGTCTTTGTAGATGAGAATTCAGATCAATTAATAGACCCAATTGAGATAGAAAAAAAAATATCAAAAAAAACTAAAGCCATCATGCCTGTTCATTTGTGTGGTAAAATGGCTGATATGAAAAAGATTATGAAATTGTCTAAAAAATATAAAATACCAGTTATAGAGGACTGTGCACAGGCAATTGGATCAAAATTTGATAAAAAAAAAAGTGGTTCATATGGAAATCTGGGTTGTTTTTCTACTCATCCATTAAAAAATTTAAATGCTGCAGGTGATGGAGGATTTATTGTAACTGATAATTACCAATATTATAAAAAATTAAAATTACTAATTAATCATGGATTGTCTGATCGGAATAAATCGCAATGTTTTGCATATGTATCTCGGATGGACACTTTACAAGCAGGAATATTATTAGAAAGACTTAAAAATCTTAATTCTAGGATTTTATTGAGAAGAAAAAATGCCGAAGTTTATTTTAAAGAACTAAAAAATTTACCAATTAGATTACCTTATGAAAATAAAGATGAATTTAATTCATATCATCTTTTTGTAATTCAAACTAATTTAAGAAATAAGTTACAAATTTTTTTAAAAAAAAAAGGTATTGAATCTGGTATCCATTATCCTATACCTATTCATTTACAACCTGCAGCAAAATATTTAGGTTATAAAAAAGGTGATTTTAAGAATACAGAAAAACAATCAAAAACAATTTTATCACTTCCGATTAATGAGTTTTTGAAAAAAAACGAAATTATTTATGTTTGTAGGATGATAAAAAATTTTTTTAATGAAAAATAAAATTCTAAATTCAAAGAAAATAAAGTTAGATCAAAAGTCTATCTATTTAAGAAAATTAATTCTTGAATGTTTAAAGAGTGAAAAGAGAGGTCATGTAGGCTCTGCTATGTCTTTAGTAGAAATAATCAGGGTGCTTTATAAAAAATATATAAAAAAGGATAAATCAAAATTTATTTTAAGCAAAGGTCATGGATGCTTAGCGTTATATGCAAACTTATTTGACAAAGGTTTTATAAAAAAAAAAGAATTATTATCTGTAGGAAAATTTAATTCTAATTTAGGAGGTCACCCAGAACATGACAAGGTAAAAGGAGTAGAAATATCAACAGGAGCTCTAGGTCATGGTTTACCAATTGCAGTTGGAATGGCAATAGCAAGTAAAATTAAGAAAACAAAAAAACATTATTATGTAGTTTGTGGAGACGGTGAAATAAATGAAGGTTCAGTATGGGAAGCTTTGCTTTCTGCATCAAAGCATAAGCTAGATAATTTAACAATATTGATAGATTATAATAAATTACAATCATATGGAAATACAAAAGAAATATTAGATCTTGAGCCTTTAACAGATAAATTTAAAAGCTTTAACTTCAATGCATTTAATATTAATGGTCATGACATAAAAGAAATTGATCAATGTATACAAAAAGTTCTGAAATTAAAAAATAAACCATCTGTAGTTATTTGTCATACAGTAAAAGGTAAGGGGATAAAAATTGCTGAAGGAAATCCTACCTGGCATCATAAATCTTTTCTTGGTGAAAATGACTTACAGAATATAGAAAAATCATTAGGAGCTTAATGAGAAAAACTTGTCTAGACATGGTTTATGATTTAGCAAAAAAAAATAACAAAGTAATCTTCGTTGGTTCAGATCTTGGTGCTGGTGTTTTAGATGAATTTAAAAAAAAAATTCCTGAAAGATTCATTATGGAAGGTGTTTCTGAACAGTATCTAACTGGTATGGTTTCGGGACTCGCGATCGAAGGCTTTATTCCTTACTTTAATACTATAGCTACTTTTTTGACCAGAAGAAATTTTGAACAAAATATAATTGATCTGGGCTTACATAACTTACCAGTAAGGTTAATAGGAAATGGTGGTGGTTTAGTATATGCCCCATTAGGTCCTACACACCAAGCAATCGAAGACATATCTATAATGCGAGCTATACCAAACATGATGATTTTAGCCCCATGTGACTCAAATGAAATGAAAAAAATTATGCCACAAACAATAAATATTCGAGGACCAATTTATATAAGGTTAGCAAGAGGTGGAGATAAGATTGTAACCAGTAAAATTAAAAATATTAAAATTGGTAAAGCAATATCATTTGGAGAATATAAAGATGTTTTATTTGTAACAACTGGGATAATGACTCAGGAATGTTTAGAAGTAGCTGAAAGATTAAAATCAAAAAATATTAAAGCTGGTGTGCTTCACAATACAACTATTAAACCTTTTGATAAAAAATCTTTAATCGAAGCAAGTAAAAAAACAAAGTTTATATTTACCGTAGAGGAGCATTTGGTTTCTGGAGGTCTTGGAAGCATTGTTCTTGAAACATTAAATGAAAAAAATTCTGACACAATAACAAAAGTTAATAGAATTGGAATTAATGACTCTTTTGTTAAAAAATATGGTAGTCAACAAGAGCTTTTAAATTATTGTGGCTTAAGTGCTAGAAAAATATTTAGCAAAGTTATGAAAAAAATAAATGAATAAAAGACTAAAAATATTTACTTCAATCCATAAATCAACTTCAAGAAATTATCTAAAAAGAATGATGGATAATAAAGTTTATTTTATGAAATTAGCTAAAAAATATTCTAAAGATTATTGGGATGGCGATAGAAGAGCAGGATATGGTGGCTATAAATTTATTGATAATTATTGGGCACCAGTTGCAAAAAAATTAATTAATAAGTATGACTTAAATAATGGGTCTAAAATTTTAGACATTGGTTGTGGAAAGGGCTTTTTACTTTATGAGATTAAAAAAATTTTACCTAAAATAATAATCAAAGGTTTTGATATTTCTAAATATGCTATTTATAACTCACACAAAGATATAAAAAAATTTATAAAAGTAGGTGATGCTAGGAAAAATTTTAAATATAAAACTGGATATTTTGATCTTGCAATTTCTTTAGGTTGTATCCATAATTTAGAAATCTTCCAAATTAAAAAATTTTTAAAAGAAATTTCAAGAGTAAGTAAAGCTCAATATATAATGACTGAAAGTTACAGAAACGAAAAAGAATTATTTAATTTACAATGTTGGGCTCTAACTTGTGAAACATTTTTAAGCCCAAAAGAATGGAAATGGTTATTTAATGAATTCAAATATAAAGGTGACTACGAGTTAATATTTTTTGAGTAGAAATTCTTAATATTTTTAATCATAAATTTTAAATCTTTTTCTTTAATAAATTCATGAACAGGTAGAGATATAGTTTCATCACAAAGCTTTTCTGAAAACGGAAAATCTCCTTTTTTATAATTTCCCATTTTTTTACTAGGCAATTGTAAGTGCATTGGAATGGGATAGTGTTTTTTGGCATCTATTTTTTTGGAATGTAAAAATTTGATCAGTTTATCTCTTTTTTTGGCTCTAAAGCAGTATAAATGAAACACTTCATAATTTTCAATTTCTCTGTCAGGAATTTGAATATCCTTGATATTTTTTAATCCATCATCAAGTTTTTTTGCATTCTTTCTTCTTTTTCTTGTAATATTTTTTAATTTTTTTAGTAGATGATTTGCAACAACAGCTTGAACTGTATCTAATCTTGAGTTAATTCCATAAATTTTAATTTCATTTCTATTTATTAACCCATGATTTCTCAAGAGTTTTAAATTTTTAGCAATTTTTTGATTTTTTGTGACAATCATACCTCCATCGCCCCAAACATTTAAATTTTTTAATGGATGTAAGCTGAAACATCCTATGTCACCAAAATTTCCTGCAAATACCTTTCCTTTTTTTGCAAGTGCAGCATGACACGCATCTTCAACTATATATAGATTATATTTTTTTGCTATTTTCTTTATTTTATTCATATCACATATTCGCCCAGCCCAATGAACAACTACTATGGCTCTAGTTTTCTTTGTAATTTTTTTTTCAATTAAATCTGGATCAATATTAAAATCATCTTTAGCATCAACAAAAACCGGTTTACAGTCAGCTTGAACAATTGCATTAACAGTAGCATAAAAGGTATATGGTGTGGTAATTACCTCATCACCATTTTTTAATCCAAGACACTTTAAAGACATGTATATTGCGTCAGTACCACTGCCAACAGCGATACAGTTTTTAGCATTAATTAATTTTTTAAAATTATTTTCAAATTTATCAACTTCAAATCCTAGAGTAAAATCATTAAACTTAACCACTTTTTCAATTTTTTTAAATATTGATGGGTAATCTTTAAATTGATCACTTAAATAATTGTGTCTAATTGTAAATTTTTTATCTTTTGTATATTGCTTAGTAAGAAAGTTTTTCATTTTTTGTGAATATAATTTAATGTTTTATTTTTTAAATACTTAAAGTTTTTTTTATACCATTGAATAGTATCATCAATACCTTTATCCAGTGAAATTGAATTTTTCCATTTTAATTGTTTGTTTGCTTTTTTAGAACTCATAAAATATTTGTGATCTTTGCCAACTCTATCTTTTTTAATAATTACTAATTTAGAATAATCATATTGCATTTTTTTTGAAATTTTTTTAATAAGATTTTTTATACTTATTATCTCATTTGATGAAAAATTATATGTTTCACCTTTTTTGGCCTTTATTAATCCCAGGTAAATAGCCTTACAAAAATCATCTATGTGTATAAATGATCTTAAGGAAGAGCCATTACCGTGTAATGGAAGGCGTTCATTTTTTAAAATTGTTATTATTGTTTTTGGGATTATCCTGTAAAGTGGTTGAGTTTTGCCATAAAAATTTGCAAATCTCAATATGTTGACTGGAAATGAGTATTGAGTACTCATTAATTTTAAATATTTGTCTATTGTCATGTGGGTAATAGCGTAAGGTGTTGAGGGGTTTTGTATAGAATTTTCTGATAATTTTTTTGATGACGAGCCATATACTTCAGGTGTTGAAATTCTAATGTATTTTTTTATAGTTTTTTTTTTAACTAAAAAATTGATAAGGTTTATTTTACTGATTATATTTGTTTGAAACCACTGTTCAGGATGAGCCCAACTTTCAGCAACCATTCCTTGCCCTAAAAAATCAACTATATAATGTATTTTTTTATTAATTATTGTATTTTTAATTTTATCTAGATCTTTATTTATATCAGCTTTAATAAATTTAAAATTTTTTATATTTTTATTATTAAAATAAATACCTTCATTTTTATTTTTTTCACCTGAACGACTAATACCTATAACTTGAAATTTTTTTGTTAATATAAAATTAATAAAACAAGATCCCGCAAAAGAATTGCTTCCTAAAACTAAAATTTTTTTCATTCTATTTCAATTTTTTAATAAAATTTATAGAATAGGCATTTTTAGAATCTCTTATTTTACCTTTTTTGTAAAAATTAATTAATTCATTTATGCCTTGTGATATAGATGTGTTAAATTTAAAACCAGTTTTAATTATTTTATTATTGCTGAGTCTATAAGATCTTGGATCATTAGATTTTTTTATGTTTATTTTACAGCTAGGAATAATTTTTTTTATTTCTTTTGCAGTATCCATAGCGCTTAAATTTCCAGCAGATGCATTATAAATACCAGGAGCAATATTATTTTTTAATAAATGCAAATAAAGATTGGTCATATCTTCAATATGAATATAAGGTCGAATTTGTTTACCGCCAAAAACTGTAATTTTATTTTTTGTGAGTGCATGAAATGTTAATATATTAATCATTAAATCAAGCCTCATTCTTCTCGAATACCCAAATACTGTACCAGGTCTTATCATATAGCATTTGAAGTCATTTTTATAATTTTCTATTACTTTTTCTGCAATCATTTTAGTTTTATTATAGTCACTAATTGGAACTAGAGATAATTTTTCATGAACTTTTTTTTCTTTTTTAATTCCATAAACACTCCCTGAAGAGGCAAAAATAAATTTTTTTATTTTAGCCTTCTTTGCAAGCTGACATAATTTAAGAGTTCCTAAACAGGATATTTCCCAAGTTAGTTTTGGATCTAAATTAGATGCAGGATCGTTTGCAACAGACGCTAAATGAAAAATTGTCTTAACATTCTTAAGATCTTTAATATTGCAATTGTGAATATCTTTTTTAATAGTTTTTAAATTTTTGTGTTTTTTGAGATAATTTCCAAACCAAAAAGTGTCTATAACTCTTACTTTTTTTCCCATTTTGAGTAATTTATCTACCAAATTGGTACCAATATATCCGCCACCACCTGTAACTAAAATTGTCATAAATTTATTGTTTTTTTTTTAAAAGGTTCTAACAATTAATCTCAAATGTTCCAATATTATTCTTCAAGTGAAACAAAAATAATTAAGAAATTTGAAAAAGATGGCTTTTTAATTTTTAATTTAAATAAAGTAAAAATTAAAAAAATTAAAAACCTTGTGTGCGGTCAAATTTTCAAGATTTTTAAAAAAAATAATATCAAAATAAATAATGAGCATAAATTCGATATATTAAATAAATTTCACCTGTATATTAAAACTTCTGATTTAAATCAGTTTAGATTAAATATTTACAATCATTTAAACAAAAATCAAAATTTTCTTGAGACTTATTTTAAAGTTGCAAAAAAAGAGCTTGAAATAATTTGTGGAAATGAGCTTGCTATGCAACGTAAAGTTAATTTGAGTATACAAGTTCCAAAAGATGACAGTTCATTGTTACCTGTTCATTCTGATGTCTGGTCAGGTTGTTCACCATTTGAAGTTGTTCTATGGATACCATTGGTAGATTGCTCAAAAACTAAATCCATGTTTATACTTCCTAAAAATGAAAATGAAAAATACTATAAAAAGTTTTATAAAAATAAGGACTCTAATAGTTTGTACAACTCTATTAAAAAAAAAACTAAGTGGGTTAATATAAAGTTTGGACAAGGGCTTATTTTTACACATCAATTAATGCATGGAAATCTAGTTAACGAAACCAATGAAACACGATGGAGCTTTAATTGTAGATTCAAATCCCTAATGTCACCTTATGATAAAAAAGATATTGCAGAAACTTTTTTACCAATATCAATAAGACCAGCAACAAGATTTGGTATGAACTATGAAGAACCAAAAACCTAAATATGAAAGGTTATAGAGGGTATATTTTTTCAAGGAATATAAATGGTAATTTTATTCCACAGAGAGTACAAAATTTAGTTATAAGAGATTTTGCTGATAGAAAAAAAATTTTCTTTAAATTAAGCTCAACAGAGTACAACATGAAAAATTGTTACACCATGTTAAATTCATTAATAAAGGATATTAATAAAATTGATGGTATAATTTTTTATAGTATTGAGATGTTGCCAGAAGATAAAAAAAAAGCATTAAAGTTAATTGATTTTATTATAAATAAAAAGAAAACTCTATATTTTGCGGTAGAAGAATTTAAAGTTTCATCAAAAAAAGATTTAAAAAAGATTAGAGAAATTTTATTGATTAAAAAATATTACACAAGAAATATAAATTTTCAGTCAGAATAGTATGATCAAAACTTCGATTATTAGTTCTATACTATATCCATTTTTGCAACTAAAATTTAAAGAAAAGATTATTTTTTTTTTAATAATTTTTTTTTCTTTATTCCTGATATTCTTTGATCTTTTAACATTGTCAATCCTAGCATCAGTTTTTTTTGAAACTGATAACATGATTATTGAGAATATCGATAAAATCTTAAATTTAATTTACAAAAAAATAAACATAACATTAAATTTTTTTCAATTTAAAATTTTAATAATTGTATTTTCTCTAATTTTTAGGAACGTTTTTTATATTTTATTAGATTATAATATCAGATCTTTTGTATTTAAGATTTATTATATAAGTTCAAAAAAAATTTTTAATTTATATGCATCCTCTGACTTGAGAAAGTTCAACAGCAAAAGTATTCATCATTATATCAAGAATATTAATAAAGAAACTTGGTATTGTTACGTTGGAATTTTATATGGTTTTTTGTATTTGTCGGTTGATTTAATATATTTTTTTTCACTCTTATTTTCATTGTATTATGTTGTAAATATTGAATTTTCGAGCAATCTTTTATTGGCCATTGGTTCATTTTTTTTATTAATTTTAATTATATTTGACAGGATTAAAAAGCTTGGAAAAAAAAGACAAGGTTCAGAAACAAAATATTATAGAGAAACATTAAATATTTTAAAAAGTTACTTAGAAATTAAAGTTTATAATAAAATTAAATATTTTACAGACAATTTTGCAAAGCATTTAAAAAAATTTTGTGAAGCTCATATTTTTCAGGGAGTTATTAATTTATTACCTAAAGCAATAATAGAAATTTTAATATCAATAACTTTATTATTTTACTTAATTTTTAATGATGAGAAACTTGATCTTGAGTTATTTACTTTAATAGGCTTTGTAATGTTTAGGCTTGCCCCAGTCATTACAAGAATAATTCAGAATACTAACTTAATAATTTTTTACCATCCTTCAAGTAAGATTTTGATTAATGAGGAAAAATTTTACTTAAATAAAGAAAAAAATAAAAAAGTTAGTTTTGATGTAAATTCATTATCATTAAAAAATATTAGCTTTAGTTATTCAAATCAAAAAATATTTAAAAATTTTAACTATAAATTTTTAAAAAATAATATTTACGGTATATATGGAGAAAGTGGAAAAGGGAAAACTACTTTAATGATGATTCTTGCTGGGCTCATAGATGTCAATGATGGTAAATTTGAGATTAATAATACTGATTTCACTAATAAAAGAATAGATTGGTCAAAAAAAATTGGAATGATGTCTCAATATAATATCATGATTGATGACAGTTTAAGTCAAACGTTATTTATGGATGAAAAATATGATAAGAAATTGATTAACTTGTCAAAAAAATATTTAATTAAATTTAAATTAAAAAAATTAATAAAATATTTAAATAGAAAATATGATGGAAGTTATTCTCTTCAAGGAATGCTTTCAGGTGGTGAAAAACAAAGATTATCAATAGTGAGAACTATTTTATTGGGAGGCAATATTTTGTTTTTAGATGAACCAACGTCATCTTTAGACAAAACCAATGAGCAAGTTGTAATGAAAGAATTTCAAAATTTAAAAAAAAATAGAATTATAATTATATCCACTCATAAAAAAGAATTGATGAGTCAATTTGATCATATAATAAATTTGTAGTTTATTAACAATAATCAATCTTATTTTTGCTTAATAAAAATTTTAAAAAATTTTATTCTTTCGGTCAAAATCACCCAGTTTATTTTGATAGAAATGTATTAATGCAAAAAAAACTGGCTGTATCTTAATTCTATGTCTCTTTTTAAATATTAGAAAAATATATAGTATAAATTTTATTATTGAAAGACTATAGCCAAAAACTTTATCAAAAAATGTTCCTATTTTTTTAATTAAAACTAATCTATATTTGTATTCAAAATATATTCTTCTTTTATTTAAATTTATAAAACTTTGAGTAACTGAGTGAAGGATTTTTAAGTCTCTATCAACAATCAAACTACCTTCAACTGTAAACATTCTTCTAGAAAGCTCAACGTCTTCTGGACCATAAAAAAAATCTCTATCTGAAAATCCAATTTTTTTTAGTCTAGTACTTCTCATTACCGATGCACATCCTGCTATTGCATCAGTATTAATCACACCAGAATATTTTTTGTCATCTCTTAAACTATAAGGGTAGTCGCGCATATGTGTCTGGAATTTCAAACTATTTCCTATCTTTGTCCCCATCCACCATATTAGTTTACGGTTATGATTATAAAGAATTTTAGGACTAACACCTTGAATAATTTTATTATTAAAATTTTTTAAAATTTTAATAAAAAATTTTTTTGGAACAATCATATCATTATCTACTCTAGCTATGAATTCAAAATTATTTTTAATTGCAAACTCATAGCCTGAATTATGACCAAATCCACAACCTAAATTTTTATTATTTCTGAGTATTATTATTTTTTTTTTTAATTTTAAAAATTTTGAATTTTTTTTTAAATGTAAATAATTATTTTTATAGTTTTTATTTATCCAATTTATAGTTTTATTATATATTTTTTCTTCACTGTTATTATCAACTAAGATTAATTTTGTTTTATCATCTAGCTGTGGATAAATACTTTTAATACATTTTGTAGTATTAAAAAAATCATTCCAAGTTAAAACAACAATAGCCAATGTATTTTTCATAAAAATTAATTTTATTTATCGTATATGATATAATTATAGGTAAATCAAATTTGCAAGTAAAATTAAAAATATTTTAAATTAAACTTTTTCAATTATAAAAATATTTTCATATACAAAAAATTTTGGAAATAGTTTTGAAAGAATTTTTTCTAAATGATAAAAAATAAAATTTCTTTTTCTTTGTGCTATAAAATTATAATGCTTTATCTTCCAATTTTTTGGAGTATTTGTTTTTACAAAGTTGATATTATTGTAATATGTAGTAAACCATCTATGTCTATCAACGACTTTCTTTGAATGAAAAATATATTTACCACTTATTTCTCCTGAAAATAAAAAAGCAAGTCTAAATTTATAATAAGCCATGTTTGGGAGAGCTATAGCAACTTTTTGCTCTGATTTTTTTAAACATTCATTAAAAATATCATGTATATTTTCAACATGCTCTAAAACATCCATAGCATTTATAATATCTATTTTTCCTATTTGTTTTGGTAATCCTTGCTCTAGATTATGATTAATAAATTCTGTATTTTCATTTTCTTTATCATAGTCTACCCCAATATATTCAAAATTGCCTAAGAGCGATTTTTTAAATACTTGATCCCTGCAACCAATATCTAAAATAATTTGATTGTTGAGTTTACCTAATTTTCTTGCTACGAACTGATTTCTATCTAATGGTTGCATTTTTTAAATTTTTAATATTTGTCATTAAATATACATCTCGTAACTACAGTTTTTTAAGAATATTGCAAATATTTGAGGCATCTAAAACTGAATTATCTGGCACAATTCTTGACCTTGGGGGAAATGATTTTTCTCATAATATAAGTAAATATTTTAATGGGACTTACACAATTCAGTTTGCTGATAAATTCCCTAAGGGTGAAAAAACAATAAAAGTAGATTTAGAGCTTGATGAAGATCTGAGTCAAAAATTTGATAATGTTTGTTTAATGAATATTTTAGAACATATAAAAAACTATAAAAATGTAATTAATCTTTCTAACAAAACATTAAATGTAAATGGAAGAATAATAGGTTCTGTACCTTTTTTATTTAAAATACATTATAGCCCAAATGATTATTTTAGATTTACAGAACAACTTTTATATGAAGAATTTAGGGATTCTGGATTTGAGCAAATAGAAATTAAACCATTAAGCAAAGGAATATTTTCAAGCTTTTATTCAATTATTTTTGATTATACTAAAAAGATACCATTATTAAATACTTTGCTAATTACAATTTGTTTAATTTTAGACAAAATATTTTTTTTCATTAATAAAAATTATATAAAAAATTATCCGTTAGGATATTATTTTATAGCCATTAAAAAAAATTAATTATTAAAACTGTATATGTATTCTTTAACATTTTGAGTTATTAATATAGTAATAAATTAGTGTAAATTTAAATGTTAGTTTCAATTGTAATTCCATATTATAAAGATGAGAAAAATATTTATTTATCCGTATCTTCTGCACTCAAACAAACATATAAAAATATAGAAATAATAATAATTGATAATGAAAATTCATTTCTCTCTAAAAAAATTTTAGAAAAAATTAAAAAAAAATCTAAAAAAATTAAGATTTTTAGAAATAAAAAATTAGGAAACTATGCAGGTATTGGTAGAAACATTGGGGTAAGTCATTCAAAAGGAAAATTGATAGCTTTCCTTGACAGTGATGATTTTTGGTCAAAAAATAAATTAAAACTTCAGGTTAAAGAATTAAAAGATAAAAGTGCAGATATATTATTTACTAATTTCACAGCAATTAATGAAAAAAATAAAGAAATTTATAAAGTTAAATCACCTGCTTTAATAACATTTAAAGATTTAGTCAAATCATGCCCGGTTTGCTTATCATCTGTTTTGATTAAAAAAAAATGTTTCAAAAATTTTAAATTTACAAAATTGAAAACAAAAGAAGATTATGAATTATGGTTAAATTTTTCAAAATTTGGATATAAAATTAAAACGTTAAATTATTTAGGTACTTACTATAGATTAAGAGCATCAACATTATCCTCACTTCATTTTAATAAAATTATTAATGCATATTTTATTTATTCTAATTCACTAAAGTTTAATTTTTTTTATTCCATATTTAGTGTAATAAGATTATACTTTTATGCCTTTTTAAAAAAGTATGTGAAATATGAATATAAAAAATAAATCTGTTAAATTTGAAAAGTTTTTCGCAAATTATCTGCTAACACTTTCAAATACTGTGGGAAAAATAAATTTAGATAATTTATATAAAGCAGCAAATTTAATAACAAAAACTATTAAGAAAAATAAATTTATTTATATTTGTGGAAATGGTGGTTCAGCAGCAATAGCAGACCATTATATGTGTGATTATTTTAAGGGATTATCTAAATACACAAATCTGAAAGCAAAGATTAAAAGTTTAAATTCTGATAGCTATTTAATTTCCGCAATATCAAATGATATTTCGTATGATCAAATTTTTAAATTACAAGCAGAAAGGTATATGAACAAAGAGGATATTTTAATTTTAATTAGCTCCTCAGGAAATTCAAAAAATATAAAAGAAGTTCTTAGATTTTGTAATAAAAAAAAACTTAGAACTATAGGTTTTTCAAATTTTAGTGGAGGTTATTTGGCAAAACACGCCAACATCTCAATTCATAGTAAAATAGATAATTATGGAATAGGTGAAGATATAAATCATATTTTAATGCATTTATTGATGCAATTCATTGCAAAATCAAACCTTAATACAAATAAAAAGAAAATTATACTATAATCAAAAAGTTAATTTAAATATTAGCAAATTAATTTATTTATTAGTTTTATAAAAAATACACTGTCAACTTATAGAATTATTAAATTGCTAAATATTAATCAAAGTAAAGAATAGTTATGATTTTGTCAGATTTTAAAAAGACCTCATTTTATATTGAGTTTATAATTATAATATTACCGATAAGTCTTCTATTTAGTAGTTTAATTTCTGAAATATTCATATTAACTTTAGTTTTTGTTTTTTTTTGGAAAGTACAAAAAATTGAATTAGTTAGTATTTTAAAAAATAAAATAATTATCTCTATTTTTATTTTGTATATTTTTTTAATAATAAATTATTTTTTGAATATTTCTAGGAATCCAGATTTTGGTAGATCATTCTTTTTTATAAGATTTGGCCTTTATATAATTTCTTTAAGTTATTTCTTAAATAAGGATTATATCGACTCAAAAAAAATATTTTTGTACTGGGGAATTATTATATTTTTAGTTTGTATTGATTTGCAAATTCAAAATGTATTAGGAAAAAATATTCTTGGATATGAAAGTATACAGCAGGGAAATTTTACCAGATTAGGAGGTTTCTTAAATGATGAGTTGAAGATAGCTAATTTAATTAATAATTTCTTTGTAATTTCACTAGGTTCATATTTTTTCTATAATAAAAACAATAATAATACTTTTTTAATTCTAATATTGGCATTTATATTAATAGTATTATTCTCTGTTTATTCAACAGCAGAGAGGGGTAATTTTTTAACTTTATTATTATTTATTTTTAGTTTTTTAATTTTTTCAAAATACCGATTATATTTTTTATCAATTGTACTAATCTTAATTCCAATAATTTTATTTAATATTTCAGACTTAAAATCAAATGGAAAAATAAAAAGAATGTTTGTAGATAATTTAAAAATTATAAATAAAAATATTTCACCTAATACTGAAAAAAATAAAAATTATTTATATAAAGATAATCATTATTTTTCTCATTATTCAACAGCATGGCAAATAGCAAAAGAATTTCCATTAACAGGTGTGGGAATAAAAAATTTTAGACATTACTGTAATAAAGAAATTTATCTTGAGAAAATACATCCTTCATTTAGAAATAGAAATTGCTCAACCCATCCGCACAACTTATTCTTTGAGATTGTTTCAGAGTTAGGCTTTTTTGGTTTTTTAGTTTTTTTTATAATCTTTGGATATTTTTTTTATGTTTCTTTCATGAGTTCTTTGAAGCATAAAAATATTTTTTTATTTGGTAACACAATTTTTCTTACGACTTATTTTATTCCATTTCTTCCAAGAGGAAGCTTTTTTAGTAATTGGAATGCAATGCTTTTTTGGACAGTTTTTGCTGTCTCTGTTTATTTAATTAATAAAAACAAAGATTATGCTTAAATGTTTTTTTTTTGATAGAGATGGTGTTTTGATCAAAAATTATGGATATGTTCATGAGATTAACAAATTAAAATGGCTCAAAGGATCAATAGAGGCAATTAAATTTTTAAATAAGTGTAAAATTAAAGTAATTGTAATTACTAATCAGTCAGGCATTGCAAGAGGATATTTTACTGAAAAGAAATTATTAGATTTCCATTATAAGATGAATCAAATGTTATTTAAATTTAAAGCTAAAATTGATAGTTTCTATTATTGCCCATACCATCCATTAGGAAAGATAAAAAAATATAGAAAAAAAACTAATCTTAGAAAACCTGGAAATGGTATGCTTCTTCAAGCAATTAAAAAATATAAATTAAAACCATCAGATTGTTTTATGATAGGAGATGAAAAAAAGGATTTTTTATCATCAAAAAAAACTAATATAAATTTTCAATTTAAAAAAAATTATTCTTTAGACAAACAGGTAAAAAAAATAGTTGGCAAATTTAATGGTGAATGATTTATATATATTTTTATTTTTAGCTATTTTTTTGTTTATAATTAATATTACATTAAAAAAATTTAGTATTAATCTTGACACAATTTCTAAACATGAAATACATAAATCTCTTTTGAGATCAGATAATTCTACGCCACTATCTGGAACGTATTTTTTTTTACCAATTCTTATATATTTATTTTATCAAATAGATATAATTTTAGTAATTTTTTGTAGCTTATTTTTTTTAATTGGTCTTCTTTCAGATGTAAAATTAGTTAGTTCTTATAAGTTGAGATTAATTGCTCAATTTTTGTTATTATCATTTTTATTTTTTACTAGTAAAGAAATCATAATTAATACCAGAATATCATTTCTAGATAATTTAATGAATTATGATGTAACTAGAATTTTAGTGTGCACTTTTTTTTTCATGGTTTTAATCAATGGATTTAATTTAATTGATGGAACTAATTGTTTGTGTTGTATGAATCTTTTATTAATAAATATTTTTATATTTTTAATATGTGATAATTTAAATATAGAATATGTAAACAGTGAATTAAAAATCTTAATTTTATCATTAATAATTTTTTTATTATTTAACTTTTTTGGTAAGAATTTCCTTGGTGATGGTGCTGCTTATGGATTAAGTTTTTTAGTAGGATACATTTTAGTAAATATTGTTATAAAAAATAATACAATTTCACCTTATTTTATCGCTAATTTACTTTGGTACCCAGCGTTTGAAAATCTATTTTCTATAATAAGAAGAAATTATTCTCATAAAAATAATTATTTGCCAGATAATAATCATTTACATCAATTAATTTTTAAATATTTAAAAATAAAAAAATTTACTGATAAAACTTTTTTACTTAGTTCGATTGTGGGAATTATTATCAACTTAGTATTATTTATATTTTTTTATGTAGGATATATTTTTTACAATCATACAATTACACAAGTATTTTTAATCTTAAGTGGAATTTTTCTGTATTTAATCTCTTATTTTACCCTAAGCCATAAATTAAAATAAGCTTTCTAAAAATATTATTTAAATATTTTCATAAAAATAATAGTTATAATTCTATCAAGAAAATTTGATTTACTTGATATTTGCCTTGTAAGGTTATGTTGCTCATATCTTCTGAGCCAGTAAATTTTTGTTAAATAGTTAGAAAATTTTTTGTCAATATTGTTTATATCTTCTCTTTTTATTGTCAGGTTTTTTTTGATGATTGTTAGACATTTTGAATAATGTGCAAATAATATGAGCTGAGAGTCTATAGCTAAATATTTCCATTTGTAAGGCTTATTTAATTTATAAAATTTTTTTAGTAATTTTGTATGAATTATTATTGAGCTTGTGTTAATTTTTTCAGGCCAGTCATTAAATAATATTTTATATAATTTCCACTTTTTATATTTTTTTGTTTTTGTTGAATTAGTTAATAAACCTCTACTTAAAATCAAATGATTGTTCAAATAAACTCTTTTATTATTTAAATTTAAATTATTTAAACTTTGTATTTTATTTTTCTTAAATAAATCGTCACCGTCTAATAATAAAACCCATTCATTTTTTGCAAATTCATTACCTTTTTCAATCTTATAAAGCTGATCATGCATAGATAGTTTTTTTTTTAATGAAGATTTTAAAAATATAATTTTTTTTTTATTTTTAAATTTCTTTTTTAGATATTTTTCATTCTTTAACTTAGAATAAATAACTATTATTCTCAGTCTTCTGGTATTATTTTGATTAAAACAGGACTCTATAGTGTCAGATATATATTTTTCTTTATTCTCTGCAGTGATTATAACTAAATATTTATTGTACAAATTATTTGACCAGTTTATTAATTTACTTTAAGTAAAAATATTTAAAATGCAAGATTAGACTAAATCAAATATATCATTAACATTAAAAAAATATGAAAAATAAAATTATTATTACTGGAGGTGCAGGATTTGTTGGATCTAATATGATTTCATTATTATTAGCTAAAACTAAATTTAGTATTATAAGTATAGATAATTATTCTACTGGAAGTAAAAAAAATCACATAAAAGATATGAGAGTTAATTATATAAACTCTGACACCAAAAATATTGCTAAAATTTTAAGTAAATATAAAAATAATATTCATTCACTTTTTCATTTTGGAGAATTTTCAAGAATTTACCAAAGTTTTTTGAAGATGAATGAATGTATAAACTCCAATTCAATTGGGACCAATGAAGTTTTTAATTTTTGTCTAAAAAATAAGATTAAATTAATTTACTCTGCAACATCTGCGACCGTTGGAAATGATGGTAATGATAAAAATTTATCTCCATATGCCTTTACTAAAGCTAAAAATCTGGAAATGTTAGAGAATTTAAAAAATTGGTTTAATTTTAAATTTGAGGTTATTTATTTTTATAATGTGTATGGTCCAAATCAAATTAGAAAAGGTAATATGGCAACGGTTATCGGTATCTTTGAAGATCAATATAAAAAAAAAATACCCCTCACTGTAGTAAAACCTGGAAATCAAACCAGAAGGTTTACTCATATCAGTGATACAGTTGAAGTGTGTTATGATGCTTGGAAAAATAATAAATGTAGACACTATAGCATATCCTCAAAAAATAGCTTTTCTATTCTTCAAGTTGCAAAAATGTTTAACTCTAATATTAAATTTTTACCCTCAAGAAGAGGTGAGAGATTTGCATCTGCTTTAACTAACATGAACCTATCAAATAAAGTTTTTAAGAGATTTGGTAAAGTTGATCTTAGAAAATACATAACAAATATCACAAAAAATTACCAAAATTAGTTTGTTTTTTGTTTACAATATAGATTAATTATATATAACTCACCCGCCGGTGATTATTGCGTAAGTGTTATACCCGATCCCATCCCGAACTCGGAAGTCAAGCCTTACTGCGCCAATGGTACTTTGTCTTAAGACACGGAAGAGTAGGACGTTGCCGGCATTAAAAATTAAATTATGAAAATTAAAAGTTCTTTAAAATCAATTAAAAAAAGAGATCTTAACTCTAAACTTGTTAGAAGACGTGGAAGAGTATACGTAATTAATAAAACAAATCCAAAATTTAAAGCAAGACAGAAGTAATTTTTATGGATAATGAAAACCATAAAAATACCTGGAACAATTTTACTAAATTTGTGTTGTGGGGAACAGTCGCAGTGATTGGTGTTTTAGTTTTAATGGCAATATTCTTACTATAAGATCAATGTATGAAAATTGCTTCTATTTTAGAAAATCAAAAAGTTGAAAAAAGAATAGCAATTACTCCTGAGATTGCAAAAAAATATATATCCCTTGGTCTTGAAGTTTCATTAGCTGAAAATTATGGAAGCCATCTTGGAATTAAAGATGAAGAGTATAAAGAATTAGGAGTATTAATTTCAAAAGATGAAAAAGAAATCATATCTAGTGCAGATATTATTGTTCAATTGGGCTTATTAGACGAAGACAAAATTTCTTCATTAAAAGAAAATCAAACATTTATTGGGGTGTTAAACCCCTATGATAACAAAGAGAAGATAAATGGTTTAGTTAAAAAAAATATCAACACCTTTTCACTTGAATTACTTCCAAGAATAACAAGAGCTCAATCTATGGATATACTGTCCTCACAAGCAAACCTTGCGGGTTATAAAGCAGTAGTAGAGTCGTTTGCTCATTTTGAAAAAGCAATTCCAATGATGATGACTGCAGCAGGAACAATACCCGCTGCAAAAGTATTAGTGGTTGGTGCAGGGGTTGCAGGATTACAAGCGATTGCAACAGCAAAACGAATGGGTGCAATTGTATTTGCAACAGATGTTAGAATGGCTTCAAAAGAACAAGTTGAAAGTTTAGGAGGGAAATTTTTAACAGTTGAAGGTGCTGAAAATTTAGAAACCGAAGGCGGTTATGCTAAAGAAGCATCAGATGATTTTAAAAAGAAACAAGAAGAATTATTGTCAGAGACATTAAAGAAAATTGATATTGTAATTTGCACAGCTTTAATTCCTGGAAAAAAAGCACCAGTGATTATTAAAGAAGGTATGATTAATAATATGAGCTCAGGTTCAATCATTTATGATCTAGCTGCCATTCAAGGTGGAAACACAGCACACACTAAAGTTGATGAAATTGTAGATAGCAATGGTGTTAAAATAATGGGGGAAAGTAATATTTTAAATAAACTTCCAACCTCAGCATCTAATTTATATGCTAAAAATGTATTTAATTTTGTCTCAAATTTATATGATAAAGAAAATAATAAAATTAATATAAATTTGGAAGATGAGATAATTGAAAAAACGTTAATAAAATAAAATTATGGAAATAGATCCTTTTATATTCAGACTAAGTATTTTTATCCTTTCAATTTTTATAGGGTATTATGTGGTTTGGAGCGTAACTCCGTCACTACACACACCTTTGATGTCTGTTACAAATGCAATTTCATCAGTCATAATTGTTGGTGCAATTATTGCAGGTTTAGCAGGGAACTCTGATACTATATTTAACACCTCAAGTATCTTTGGGTTTTTAGCAATATCATTAGCAGCTATTAATATTTTTGGAGGCTTTTTAGTAACTCAAAGAATGCTTGCAATGTATAAAAAAAAGAAAAAGGATAAATAATGTTATCAGCAAATTTATCAGCCATATTTTATTTAATTTCAGGGGTATTATTCATTTTAGCTCTAAGAGGACTTTCTTCACCAGAAACATCCAGACAAGGAAATTTCTTTGGAATTTTAGGAATGATTATTGCAATTACAGTTACATTTTTATCCATTGGTAATTTTTCAACTGGATTTGTAGTTGTTTTAATTTTTCTTTTAATAGGAGGATTAATAGGTGCTTTTATTGCATATAAAATTCCAATGACTGCAATGCCAGAATTGGTAGCTGGCTTTCATAGTTTAGTTGGTCTTGCAGCTGTATTTGTTGCAATAGCTGCTTTTTTAAATCCAGAAGCTTTTAATTTAGGATCTCCAGGTAACATTAAACTTGGAAGCTTAATAGAAATGTCAATTGGTGCAGCAGTGGGTGCAATCACTTTTTCAGGTTCAATTATTGCTTTTTTAAAACTTCAAGGAATAATGTCAGGTTCGCCTATAACTTTTAAAGGACAACATCCGCTAAATGCCTTAATTTTAATTTCAATCATTGTATTAATTTATTTACTTTGCTCTACCCAATCTTCCAATTTATTTTGGATATTATTAGCAGTTTCTTTTTTAATCGGTTTTTTATTGATCATTCCAATTGGTGGTGCAGATATGCCAGTAGTGATTTCAATGCTAAACTCTTATTCTGGTTGGGCGGCGGCTGGAATTGGTTTTACTTTAGAAAATACAGCTTTAATTATCACAGGTGCATTAGTAGGTTCATCTGGTGCAATTCTTTCTTACATAATGTGCAAGGGAATGAATAGATCATTCTTTAATGTAATATTAGGTGGTTTTGGTGCGACTGAACAATCTTCATCATCACAAAATAAAGAACAAAGACCTGTTAAAAGTGGTAATGCAGACGATGCAGCTTTTTTAATGAAAAATGCATCCTCAGTTATAATTGTTCCAGGTTATGGAATGGCAGTAGCGCAAGCGCAGCATGCTTTAAGAGAGATGGTAGATACTTTAAAGAAGAATGATATAAAAGTTTCATATGCTATTCATCCAGTTGCAGGTAGAATGCCTGGTCATATGAATGTTTTATTAGCAGAAGCAAATGTTCCATATGATGAAGTATTTGAATTAGAAGAAATAAATAATGATTTTGCTAATGCGGATGTTGCATTTGTAATTGGTGCAAATGATGTAACAAATCCCGTTGCAAAAACTGATCCTCAAAGTCCTATTTATGGGATGCCAGTTTTAGATGTTGAAAAATGTAAATCTGTTTTATTTGTAAAAAGAAGTCTTTCACCTGGTTATGCAGGAATAGATAATGATCTATTTTATAAAGAAAATACATTAATGTTGTTTGCAGATGCAAAAAAAATGACAGAAGATATTACAAAAAATTTATAGATTTAATGAATACAAAAATTTTTTGTGATATTGCTGATTTATCAACTATCAAAAAATTTAACAAATTTAAAACTGTAAAAGGGTTCACCACTAATCCTAGCTTAATGAGAAAAGCAGGAGCAAAAGATTATAAATCTTATTCAAAGCAAATACTAAAAATTTGTAAACACAAACCTGTTTCTCTGGAAGTTTTTGCTGAT